>Ga0209181_10000482_pt1 | contig 74142 bp, 65 predicted proteins | sample MAT05_FD_187208 | JGI IMG/M metagenome (GOLD analysis project Ga0209181, IMG submission 187208) | Freshwater microbial communities from Lake Fryxell liftoff mats and glacier meltwater in Antarctica - MAT-05 (SPAdes) (version 2) | ecosystem: Environmental > Aquatic > Freshwater > Ice > Liftoff... | reverse complement strand
CCCTTGTCCGCACGATGGCGCTCAATCTCTTTCGGCACCATGGCTTTGACTCCATCACCCAAGGGTTACGTCGTCTCGCCCATGCTATCCCGACGCTCTTTTCCTTTTTTCAATAGATCAGCCCTGCCCTGATACAGGCGGTGCGGTGCTGATGGCATTAGCAGCACTAATTTACATTCAAAACCAACGCCTCACACGAGTTCGGTCGGTGGTGATTATTGGACTCTTGTTGGCGATCGCAATCAGCTTTCGTCGTCACTTTGGTTATGATGCCATTGCTTTCTTAGGGGCGATCGTGGTTCAAAGGATTGCTCTGCTTATTGCTAGTTTTCGTAGTTCACGTTCAAGTCACCCACTGCGAGATGTCGTCTTTCAAAGCGTTTACTTCGGTATTCGTATTGGACTCCTTGTGAGCACGATTTTCGTCGTCCTCTTAGTGCTCTCGGCTGATTGGGTACGAGCAGCACTCACAAATGATTACAAAGCGCTTTATGCGGGGTATGCTCAAACAGTTGACATCGTGGCAGCGTACTATAGTGGCTTTTATGGTTGGATTACTCTAACAGGTGCTGTAGTTGGTTTGCTAGTCGGAGTTTTATCAAAATTTAGCGATCGTTCTGCTATTTTTTTCCATTGTTCTATAGGGCAGCTTTTGTGCTTTAGAGTGGCTGTTTTTTCTACGCTATTTGGGAGATCAGTACACACTTAACCTCACACCAAAAATCATTCTGGGACTTACCGTCTTTATTTGGTTGATCAGCCGTTGGTTGAGGAAGACCAAAAGCATTTTCTTAACAATTGTGAGCCTATTTCTTGTCAGCAATGCTGCGATTGGTTTGATACCAGCAGGCAGCTTTAGCTCAGCTTGGCGTCCTTTGTTTTCTGCCAGTCATTTACCGATGGTACGCTCTGATTACAGTGAGCTTGTTCGTCTAGTGGCATTTCTCCGCAACGTGGCACCTAACGAAGAGCCAATCATGGTGGCATCAGCTTCAAATTCAACGTTGAGTATTGATATCCCTATGAGTGCAGAAGAGCAGTTGTATGGGTTAAAAAATACAACGCTTAAAGTCATCATGCCACCGACCGTTACTTCTAGCGGTTGGTATTCGTTGCATGAGCTACTAGAAGCGCAGTTTGTGGTAGTTCCAGATCGCTTTGATCAAGATTTGCTTGGACAACAGGATATTGTAAAAGCATTACACGATGCCTTCACAGAGAACTGGGAAATCAAACAGGATTTTCGCCTTTTGCCTAACAAATTTTTGTTGGGTACAACGGTCATCAGGATTTATCAAAGAGTGCATCCAACTCTAAAGCCAACAGCAATTCGTACACTCGATTGCATGCAGCAACTTGTGGGTACTCGCCCCGGTGGGCAGCAAGATTGGATTGAGCTGACTGGCTCTCCACCTGCATCAGGAATCAAGAAAATTTCTAGTAGCGTCTACAGCTTTTCTCTATTTTTAAGCCCTCACCCTGACGTATCTAAAGCATTCCTTTATCTAGGTACTTTAGACGATCGCATCAAGCTTACTGGTGAAGTGCAAAGTGATACTTCTAACTGTCTTGGTACAATCGTCCGCTCCTCTCTTGTGGATGCGAAAGGAACTCCTTCGGCGGTAACTGAAACACCGTATCAAGCAATTAAACTGCCCGATCTAGAGCTGCACTTACAGGCAAAACAGCCTCAATATTTACTGCTAGAAGTTCTGAATTTACCAACGCTAAAGGATGATTTAGGACAGTGCAAGTTGAACCTGAACCAACTTATTGTATCTAGAGCTAGTTGACTGATAAATCTTTTTCGCTTAGCAGTTGTTCCTGTAGCGTTCCCGAAAGGTAAATGCAGCCAGAGAAGCAAAATCTGCGTGATGGGTTCGCGTTGTAGTGATTCAGTCCATAAGTTCAGTCCACGGCGACAGGTTATGATGCTTCGGGTATGGCTCCGCTAGCGCATGTATAGCGGCGACTTGAGTCACCCAAGCGATTTTGCCTGCAATACCAGAAGTTCTATCTAAGTTAGGCACTACAACTGAGTCCTCTTACTTAATTCTTATCTTTTTGCTTTAAGCTTCAACCATAGCGAAGCTTAGCTTCATTTGGCCTCTTAACACGGCGATCGCATCACTCTGCGATCGTCATTCTTAGCTAGCCGCCAAACACAATTGTTCATGCCATGACTGAGTTGTGCCATCAAATCAAAATTCAGGACGAACCATTATGACTCCGGAAAACCAACGCTTGCAGGACTGTCGCGACGGCAAAGCAGTATGGAAACAGTGGGGCCCCTATCTGAGTGAGCGTCAGTGGGGCACTGTACGGGAGGACTATAGCGGTAACGGCGATGCCTGGAATTATTTGACCCATGATCACTCACGATCGCGAGCCTATCGTTGGGGTGAAGATGGCTTGGGCGGCATTAGCGATGCTCATAATTTACTTTGCTTCGCCCTGGCACTGTGGAATGGCAACGATCCCATCTTGAAGGAACGGCTGTTTGGGCTTAATAACAGCGAAGGGAATCATGGCGAGGATGTTAAAGAGTATTACTTCTATCTAGACAGCACGCCAACCCATTCCTACATGAAGTACCTCTACAAGTACCCTCATGCAGAGTTTCCCTACGCTGACCTGGTGAACACTAATCGTAGCCGTACGCGCGATGAGTTGGAATATGAGCTGCTGGATACAGGCATCTTTGATGACGATCGCTACTTTGATGTGTTTGTGGAATATGCCAAAGCCAGCGCCGATGACATTTTGATTCAAATTAAGGTTTGCAATCGAGGTGCGGAAGCTGCCTCTTTGCACTTACTGCCAACGCTCTGGTTCCGCAATACCTGGAGTTGGAAAGATGGTGGCTCTAAACCCATCCTGCAAAAGTATGAAGGGGCTGGCTACAGCGTTCTTCACGCATATCACACCAACCCGCTGTTTAAAGAAAAGTTGGGAGACTACTATCTCTTTTGTGATCAAGTCGTGCCCTTGCTGTTCACAGAAAATGAAACTAACAACGAACGTCTGTTTGGCACGGATAATGACAGCCCTTACGTTAAAGATGCCATCCATCGCTATGTGGTGCATGGACAAACCGAAGCAGTTAATCCGGCAGCAATGGGCACGAAAGTTGCGTCCCATTATCAGGTGACGGTAGAAGCAGGGGGAACGCGGGTTGTTCGATTGCGCCTTACAGCTAAGCATCCCAATCAGCTTAGCAAGCCTTTTGGCGACTTTGATCAAGTTTTGTCCGATCGCCAGCGAGAGGCGGATGAGTTTTACGCTGCCATTACGCCACCTTCCGTTAAAGCTGATGCCGATCGCTGCAACGTGATGCGGCAAGCATTTGCGGGAATGCTGTGGTCAAAGCAGTACTTCTACTACGATGTGGATAAATGGCTAGAGGAACATAATGTCAATCCCTACATGCGTCCCGATCAGCGGCGACACGTTCGCAATAGCGACTGGCACCATATGTATACGGATGATGTGATTTCTATGCCCGATAAATGGGAATATCCCTGGTTTGCAGCCTGGGATTTGGCATTCCACATGATTCCTTTAAGCATCGTTGATCCAGACTTTGCCAAGCGGCAGTTGGAGCTGATGTTGCAGGAAGACTACATGCATCCGAATGGTCAGATGCCTGCATATGAGTGGAACTTTGGTGATGTGAATCCACCCGTCCATGCTTGGGCAACGTGGGAGATTTATACCCGCGATCGCGAACAAAACAATGGTGTAGGCGACGTTAACTTTCTGAAATATGCGTTTTCTAAACTGCTGATTAACTTTACCTGGTGGGTGAACCGGAAAGACACGATTGGCAACAACGTCTTTGAAGGTGGCTTTTTAGGCTTGGATAACATTGGCGTGTTCGATCGCAGTGCACCGCTCCCCACAGGTGGCATTCTAGAACAGGCAGATGGCACCGCCTGGATGGTGTTTTTCAGTCAACGGATGCTGCAAATCGCCATAGAGTTAGCCATTCACGACTCACTCTATGAAGACCTGGCAATGAAGTTCTTTGAGCATACGCTGTGGATTGCGGGTGCGATGGATCGCATTGGTGAAAACTGTGATGAACTGTGGGATGAAGAAGATGGTTTCTTTTATGATCTGTTGCGGCTGCCCAATGGGGACTGTCAGCGATTGAAGGTGCGATCGATGGTTGGTCTATTACCACTGATGGCAATTGCAGTGTTTCCGCCTAATGTGTTTGAAAAACTGCCCAAATTCAGAAAACGGGCAGAATCGTTCCTTATGCGCCATCCCGAACTCACCGCTAATATCCATCTACCCACAACGCCGGGTCTGAATGGACGGCTGATGCTTGCCGTTGTGAATGAGCGAAAGCTACGTCGGCTTTTGTCCAGACTGTTGGATGAAACTGAATTTCTCAGTGACTATGGCATTCGAGCACTTTCCCGCTACCATCACGACCATCCCTTCGTCTTTAACCACGCTGGGCATGAGTTTCGGGTTGACTACTTGCCAGGTGATTCCAACACAGGGATGTTCGGTGGCAATTCCAACTGGCGCGGTCCCATTTGGATGCCCGTAAATTTGCTACTGCTACGATCGCTAATCCATCTCTATAGCTACTACGGCGATGCTTTTACAATCGAGTATCCCACCGGATCAGGGCAACACAAGACACTGTTTGAGATCTGGAAGGAAATTGGCGATCGCATCACTCGCATCTTCCTCAAAGATGAGTCGGGGCGACGACCCGTCTATGGTGGTGCTGAGAAGTTCCAGACCGATCCACATTGGAAAGATCTCATCTTGTTTTATGAGTACTTCCACGGCGACAACGGCGCAGGCATTGGTGCAAGCCATCAAACAGGTTGGACAGGATGTGTGGCGCGCATCATTCAGGCGGGTGGCTTTATGACCAGGGAGATTGTCTCTCAAACGACTGCTCCAGGCGATGCTGCCCGCTATCAGTACTAGCCTGACGTTAGCAATTGTGGAATGTATGCTCAGAGGGAATTCTAGCGCCACCTTCTCTGCTGGCTGAGATGGAAACTTAAGCGGCTCGTGCCTGAACGATCGTCAGACATCAGCCGCCGCATCGAAATGTTAGTTAATTGTCCAGTGAGACTCATTGAAGACTTGGCACTGATCAGCCTTTAACTGTACTTGTCTACTCCTAAAGAGAGTTTGCCTTTCAATAGCACCTGCTCCCACACAGGCAAATCTTCTGGACGATCGATATCCGTTAAAGTGGGCAAGGAAGTCAAAGACAGATTCAGTCTGCTGGCGATCGCCACCGTTTGTTGAAAGACCTGATCGGTGCTCCAGGCAATGGATTGAAACAAGTCAGGCACCATCTGCCGTAGCCCGATTAAATAATAGCCGCCATCCGTTGCCGGTCCCAAGACTAAATCGGTTTGCTGTAGCGCTTGAAATGCTTCTGCTAGTAATGCGCTAGTCAATTCTGGACAGTCGGTGCCAATGATGATTGCCGCCGCTACACCGTCGTCAAATGCCGCCTGGAAAGCTTGCGCCATACGATCGCCCAAAGCTCCCTCTGGCTGAGGCTGACAGAGCAGATTTTCCCCCAACCAGGTCTGCATCAGAGCGCGATCGCCCCCTGTAAACCAGACCTCAACAGTTAACGCACGGTGCTGCAATAATGTGACCTGAGTTAGTGTAAGTTCAGTCATTTGGCGATGTAAAGCTGCGGCGGCTTCAGCGCCCAAGGCAGGAATGAGACGGGTCTTTGCCTTCCCTGGCTCTGGGTAACGAGTAAACACAATGAGGCGTTCCACGATCGCACACTGATAAAAGACCTTGCCAGCATAAGCCGCCAACCAAGCAATTGGGTGCTGCTCTAGACAGGTTGTTCCTCTTCTCTAGGGAGATTGAATGTAACCTACCTACAGAATGTTTACGATGGTTGTAAATGCTTCTGGTTTCTTTCGATCGAGCGTTTCTATGAAGCTAACTACCCTGAGATGCACGTATGAGAACATCAATCTTCTTGAATAACTTGGCATGATGGAACCCACTGTACGCAAACAGTACAACCGCATGGCGACGTTATACGATCGCGCTTGGAGCCGTTATGTCTTCAAAACACTGTCGTTTCTCAAAGCTTGGGCAACCATTGCTTCCACCAGTACAGTGCTTGATGTGGCGTGTGGGACTGGAGAGTTTGAACGCTTGCTACTGTTAGAGCAACCCACACAACGTATCATCGGTGTCGATCTGGCAGAAAAAATGTTGGGCATTGCACAACAAAAATGCCGTGACTATCCCAATGTTTCGTTTCAAAAGGCTTCGGTGTCAGCCTTACCCTTCGCGGATCACAGCTTTGATGTCGTGGTGTCTGCTAGTGCGTTCCACTACTTTGATGACCCGATCGTAGCACTCCTCGAAATGAAGCGGGTACTCAAGCCCGATGGTGAACTGGTGATTCTCGATTGGTGTAAAGATGATGTGCTCTGTCAGCTCTACGATTTTGTCCTCAAGCGATTCGACCCAGCGTATCGACAGTGCTATACCCAGGTCGAGTTTCACAATTTTTTGCACGTCGCAGGGTTTGAAATTCTGCGTACTGCCAGAGTTCGTGTCAGTTTGGCATGGGAAGTGATGATTGCGACGGCGATCGCCGCCTGGTAAATTGTGGCTGACCCTCGTAGGGACGTTACATGTAGTGTCCCTACAGAAGCTCGATCCTCAGGGATTGATTGCTTGTACAGACCAACCCGAACCATCGTATTGATGCAACCAGCGATTTTGGGGATCGCCGCGTAGCTCCAGATGGTCTACCTCCTGCGGGTCAAGCAGTAAGAGGCAAAAGTGCGGTAGGGGAGTCATTGCATCCGGTGCGGCTACGTCAAACCCATCTTTATCCGCCTGAGGCTTGCCGGGATGCGCCCAAGCAAACTGTGTACGTGCAGCATCCGACAATGCCTGCCATGCAGTCTGCCTCGCTTTTTGTAGTGTTGGATCGGTCTGGTCAGCTTTCACTAAAAGTAGCGCACCAGCAAGGCGAAATTGTTCACGAGTTTTGGGAAAGTACCAGCAGGCTTCCCCCCACGCACAGTGCTCAATCTGGTCAGCCTTGGCATTACGAGCATCTGTGACAAATTGCAATTGGTTCGTTCCGTTAAAAAAACCCCGAAACACGATCGTTCGGTTGGCTGGACGCTGATCCGCACGCACAGTGGCAAGCTGCAAATAGCGGGCATACACCAGAGCACGATTGCGATGGAGGGCATGGGCAAGGGGCGATCGCCAGGAAGCCAAAGACATAGAGGAAAAGCTAAAGACTTAATGATCAAGGATAACAAAGATGGAGTAGTACAAAGTCTCGCGTTCTCTTTTCGTGCCCTACTTCAGCCTTCAGCCTTTTCATCACGTCTCCATCCACAAGGGCACGTGATAGCGAGCATCTCGCAGACCGGCATCAAGCTGTTGGTAACCAGGCTCATAGTGAGCCACGAGTGACCAAAACGCTGCGGCATGGTTGAGATGCACAGTGTGGCATAGCTCGTGGATAAAGACGTAGCGCACTAAATCACTGGGTAGAAAGAGCAGTTTACAGTTGAGACTAATGGTCTTACGGCTAGAACAACTGCCCCAGCGCGTTTTTTGACCTCGTACAGAGGCAGTTTCAAACGGTAGCTCTAATTCTTGGCTGACCGTCCGCAGCCAGGGAAGCAGATGCTTTTGCGCTTTACCGATCACCCATTGCCGTAGCGTTTCACTACAGGCATGGTGGTCGAGCGTTTGTCCAAAGAGTGTCAACCGCAGGTCAGCCTGCTCGATCGCCCGAATGCCTGGTAGCTGAGTGGGGCAATAGTCAACCTGCCAAGCTTGCCCGATCGCCCGCAGGCAAAGCTGCTTGGGTAATTTGTCTGCGGGTTCTATGCCAATGAGGGCTTGGCGTGTCTCAACGTGCTGCGTCACCCGCTTAATCCAGCGCTGTTTACGCTGCAAAATGGCAGGAATCGCTGTCTGGTCGTAGCCTTCAGGCACAACAACCTCTAGACTACCTGCCACTGAAACCTTGAGAGAGACATGCTTTGCCTTGGGGCTTTCTCGCACGGTGTAGCTCGGCAGCATGGCAACATCAATTCGCTGTCTTTTTTGACCTTTCCATTAACGCACTCTCTCGTCAAAGTGTCACCCCTCCGACCCAAGAGACTTGAGGATTATCTACGCGTTAGCAGCACCGATCAGGGAGGAAACCTCTTAGACTTGAAGCAGCCTTTAACGCGATCGCTCCCAGAACGCGTGAACCGCCGCCGCATTGTCCAGGTTTTTGAAGCGTTTGATCGGTTCCGTCCCTGGTATCTTCAACGCAGAGCGCTAGACCTCAACGTTATTCACCCGCGTTGGTGACTCGAACTGAACGATTAATGCCAGCCGCACTGGTTCGTCATGGTGCCAACCTCGGTATACTAAGTGACGAATAGAACGCTAGACATGCTATTGCAACCATTCGCACAAAATATCACTCTACGTCCGGCGATCGCTGATGATGTCGCTTGGGCTGCCCCGCTTTTTTTCTCGGCAGGTCCAGCCGTCTTCAGCTACATTTTTGCCGCGCCCTTTGACGAATCGAAGGCGATTTTTAGTCAGGCGTTTGCCTACCCTCAACACGCCCTCAGCTACGAACACGCCCAGATTATTGAAGTGCTCAATCAGCCTGCTGGCGTGATGATCAGCTATCCTGGGTTTTTGAAACGTCAAGCCGATGAAAAAGTGCATCAGGTGATGGCACGCATCCTGCCACTCCGCAAGCTACCCAAAATTTTGGTCAATTTGGCAGACCTGACTCGCATCAAGCAGGATATTTCTGCCCAGGACTATTACATCCTAGGTCTAAGTGTCATGCCAGAGTTTCAGAATCAGGGCTTGGGCACCTACTTACTGGCTCAAGCTGAGCTGCAAGCCCATGCCCACAGTTGTCAAACCATTTCGCTCGACGTGACCTATACCAACACCTCTGCAAGAGCACTCTTTGAGCGTCTTGGCTACAGGGTTATGTGCAGTAAATCAACCCACCGCTTTGAGCAACTTACTCGCTCTGGTGGGCTGCATCGCATGGTCAAACCCCTGGAAGCCAGCAGGCATAAAGAAGCCAACGGGCATAAATTAAGTTGATCGAACCGACGGTTACGGACGATCGACGTTAGGCTGAAGCTGTTACTGCACTTAGCGTTGCCACGATGAATCTCCCAGAGCTTGATTCCCAAACGATCGATCGCATTCTCGAAATGGCATGGGAAGACCGCACACCCTTTGAGGCGATCGAGCAGCAGTTTGGCTTGCTGGAAAAACAGGTGATCACGCTCATGCGGCGAGAGATGCAAGCGTCGAGCTTCAAAATGTGGCGTAAGCGCGTCACAGGTCGTCAAACCAAGCATCTCAAAGAGCGCGCCTTTCTGGCTGGACGCTTTCGATCGCACATGCAAAAAGGCTCTTAGGAACAAGAATTTAATCACCTCGGCGTTTTCCGTAGGGGCGCACGGCTGTGCGCCCCTACCTACGAACAATTTGTCGGTTTTATTTAATCCACGATCCTTAGTAGAAGCGAGTCTAGGTCGCGAAAGCAAGAACGCGAAAGCAAAAAGCTATGACCCTCGATGCTCAAATCAAGCAAAAAGCCCTGGAGTTAGGCTTTCACAAAGTTGGCATTGCCGCGATCGCGCCTGAGACATCGGAGTCAGCAGTGAACTTGGGTACCTGGCTCAGCAAGGGCTATCACGCCGATATGACCTGGATGGAGAATCCCAAGCGACAGGAGATTCGGCAGGTCATGCCAGAAGCTCAATCAGTGATTTGTGTTGCACTCAACTATTACACCCCCGTCTCCCGTCCTAAAGGCACTGCAACGGCAAAAATCGCGCGCTACGGTTGGGGGCGCGACTACCACAAAGTGCTGCACAAGAAACTGAAAGCGCTGGTTGCCTGGATGCACACCCAGGGAGAGTCCGTGCAAGCTCGCTACTATGCGGATACAGGTCCCATCCAAGATAAAGTTTGGGCGCAACGAGCAGGCATTGGCTGGATTGCCAAAAACGGTAATGTGATTACGCGAGACTACGGTTCCTGGGTGTTTCTGGGCGAAGTCCTGACGAATCTCTCGCTTACACCCGATCGCCCACACACGAACCACTGTGGCACCTGTACACGGTGTATGGATGCCTGCCCGACTGGTGCAATCCCGCAGCCTTACGTCGTCGATGCTAATCGGTGTATTGCTTACCACACCATTGAAAATCGGGCAGAGACCTTACCGGACGCGATCGTGCCGCATCTCCAGGGATGGGTTGCAGGCTGCGATATTTGCCAGGATGTTTGCCCCTGGAATCAACGCTTTGCCCAGGCTACTGATGTTAGCGATTTTCAACCGCACCCCTGGAATGTTGCCTCAACCTTGCCAGAACTAGCTGCCATTACAGATGAGGCATACGATCGACGTTTTACAGGTTCCGCTTTGAGACGCATCAAGCCTTGGATGTTGAGGCGCAACGCTCAGGCAAATTTGAGCACAGACAGCGCGCAACGCCTTACGACTACTTCACCGACCGACAGTGCTGAGCCGCAGCAGCATGAACCGTAGTCTGCATTCTGTCCCAGTTCCATTCCTAGAAGCCACCCGTTCATCCTCCTTAAGGACGAAAAGGCGTTGAAGCCCTGCATTTTTTACAATCCTTAACAATACAGGTTATAACTGTCAGTATAAATAACTATCTTCCTGGACATGATGTCCCAATCACCTGCCCTCACCCAAACTCAGCCAAGCACTCTGCTGCAATTGCAGTTGGAGAATGAACAACTGAGCAAGTACCTTACAGCCCAAAAAGCTGTCATCGCCTCACTTGAGCGGCGCGTTGGGCGATCGCTCACGACCTTAGACACACACCTCCAGTCGTTAGTTGATGCCCGTCCAGCCGCGCCAGCTTGGTACGACCATCTGCACTTAATGCAAAACGAGGTTAACAGCCTATGCGATCTGATTTCAGACACAATGCTGCTGCAAAAGCTGGAAGCTGGCAAAGTTGACATGACGCTTGAGCCTTTGGCACTAGAGCCGCTGTTGGTGTCAGTGAGCCGTCACCTGCTGGAGCCTAAAGACGGTAGTGCGGTTCGACTAATTTGCGAAATTGATGCCTCGTTGCCGTTTGCATTTATTGATCAAGAACTCACCGAAGCAGTAGTGACTGACCTTTTAGCCAGAGGTTTAAAGTATTCGGATGCTGGTTCACCCGTTGTTTTGGGTGCTGAACACCAAGACGATCGCCTTCATCTTCGCATCACGGCACAGCGGTTTGCGCCTGCTGGTAATCGGGATTTTGCCACCGAGATTATCCTTTGTTGCCGTCGCATTGAGTTACAGCGCGGTACTGTGACTTGTCAGCAGCACCCTGATGGCTTACAAACTGTTACGGTTTCGCTCTGTACTGCTTCTCGATCGCCCATCTAAGGCGAATTTGATTCGGTGGCTACTAGCTCTCAGCTTCAATGAGATTCAGCAAAGGAGCTAAACGCCTCACCATCAAAAATTTGAAGATTTTGAGAAGACTTTGGCTGAGTATGTTAATTTTTTGCTTTAAGCAAGATACTTGGGCAATAGCAACTTTAAACTGACAAGGAAACATTTAATTAGCGATAAAACTCACTCTCTTGGTCTTTTTTCTTGTTCCCAAAACGCTGTCACCAGTCATTCTTCTATAGCGATTGTCACAACGTTTAGGACATGGGGATCAAAGGGGGTGTGGGGGCGTTGCCCCCAGCCAGGGGTTCCACCCCTGCACCCCGTCCTAACCCATCTGTCTATTGCTATATCAGCACATTTCAAGCTTGATGAGGCTCACGACTGGAAAATTGTTTTGTTTGTTTAGAAATTTTGTGGCGAACAAATGTAACGATCGCTTGTCATCAAGCCTTTGATTGAATGAATTCTCTAAAAAAATATGCATCCAATTAATCCTTACTTTACCGATGAGCAGAAGCCGTTAGAGTTGCTGCCGTATCCGGTTTATTTCGTGACTAAAGATCCTAAGTGGAAAGCTTTGATCAACAACCCCGATCAGCCGATCGATAGTGCTCTTTACCAGCAATGTGTACTCTCCGAAGACATCTGGTCAGCGCAGACGTTTATGAGCTTGAAGAAGCGGGGTTTGAACGTGTATCTCACCGCTCATCCTGTTCCTGGCAGTATCAGTATCGTTCCGTTCGATTATATTTACACGTCGGATTTTTCGCACCGCAGCTATGTGGTGACGGTGCAATACGATCGTCCACACCCTGAAATTTGTGAGCAGCGTATTGTTTTGAACCAAAAGGGCGTGCTTGATTCGACTCACCACTTTCTGCCTCACTGGCCCCAACCAAACTTACAGCCCCGTGATCCGTCCCGTGGTACACGCGTTGAAAACCTCACCTTTAAAGGCAATAGCTACAATTTAGCTGAAGAATTTAGAAATCCAGAATTTTTAAACACGCTTACTTCGCTAAACATCAAACTGGTGCTTAGCTCGGAAGACGAAGGCTTTGATGGCTGGCGCAACTACACGACAGCCGACGTTGTGATTGCTGTCCGCAACATTACAAAATACGACAGTACGCTGAAGCCAGCCCTGAAGTTAACAAATGCCTGGTTTGCTGGTTGTCCGGCTATTCTTAGCCCCGAACCTGCGTATCAAGCGTTGCACCAATCCGAGCTAGATTACATTGAAGTGACGAAACCAGAAGAGGCGATCGCTGCCCTTCAACGTTTGCAAGCTGATCCGGCGCTATATACTGCGATGGTTGAAAATGGCTTTCAGCGAGCAAGTGAGTTTACGGAAGACAAGGTGGCGCTGTATTTTCGGAATTTACTGGCAGATCCCATTGCAGCAGGGTACGAACAGTGGATGCGCCAATCACCGCTTCAAAAAATCGTTGGACGACCCCTCCAGCATGTAAGACGTATCATCAAGCAGCGGCGTGAGCGCGCGTATTACATGACGTACATTCACCAGGGTGCTCGGTTGCTGTCGGACGCTGATGGTAAGTAAGGCACCATCGTGCTTTACTGCTGAGTAGTTTTAGCAGACTGGTTGAAGAGCAAATCGCGCGACTGTTCGGGGCTAATCGCTTGATCTTTAAATGCGTCTGCTTTGGCATACGCACGAATAGTGGCAGGGCGGGATTGAATGGCTTCAAACCAACGTTTCAAGTTGGGGAAGCTGTCTAGCGTTTGTCCTTGTCGCTCGTAGGGCACAATCCAGGGATAGGAGGCAATATCCGCGATCGAATACTCGCCAGCCAGAAATTCGCGATCGCCCAACCGCTTGTCTAAGACGGCATACAGTCGTCCCGTTTCGTTCACGTAGCGGTCAATCGCATAAGGAATCTTTTCGGGTGCGTACTGGCTGAAGTGATGGTTTTGCCCTGCCATCGGTCCTAAACCACCCATTTGCCAGAACAACCATTGCAATACTTCAACTCGCCCCTGTAGATCCGGTGGGATGAGCTTCCCAGTTTTTTCTGCCAGGTACAGCAAGATTGCGCCTGACTCGAAGATGGAAATGGGTTCGCCACCTGTGGCTGGTTCATGGTCAACGATCGCGGGAATGCGATTGTTTGGCGCGATTTTCAGAAATTCGGGCTTGAATTGATCGCCAGCACCAATGTTGATGGGAATGATCGTGTACGGAATTCCCGCTTCTTCCAGGAAAAGCGTTATTTTGTGACCGTTTGGCGTTGTCCAGTAGTAGAGATCAATCATGGTTGGTTTTCCTAGAAAGGGGAGTCGGGAATGGGGAGTCCGGAGTCGGGAGAGTGATGAGTTGAGAGTTGAAAGGGAGGGATGAGGGCGCTAGGCGCTAGAACACGATCTTGGTTTGAAGCGGGTCAGTCGTAGGCGGCACCGTTCACGAGACCAACTTCTAAATGAGTGAGGTCAGCGTCCTCCAGACAGGCAACGTTGATGCGATATTTATCAGGTGCGATGCGAGGTCGATGGAAAGTATAGATGCCGCAAACCTTACAGAAATAGTGTTTTGCAGTTTGGGTGTGGAATTGATAGAGAGTCAGCGAGTCTTCGCCAGCCAGCAGCTTGAAGCGATCGGCAGTGACGCTATGCATGATGGCAGCCCGACGTGAACAGAACGAGCAATTGCAGCGATCGCCGCGATCGAGCACAGTGGTCACTTCAAACTGCACCTTGCCGCAATGACACTGACCCCGATCGGTTTTCATTTCATCCATACTGACCGCTGGTTGCTGACCGTTAGCCACCGATCGCTCCGACAGCCGCACCTTCAAAGGCTGTGTCGATGCTGACCTGTTTCCAGGCATCAAGTTCGCCTCTGACCGCTTCAAGCTTGGCAGCGATCGTCTCTACGGCATCGGCTCCAAGCGCTAGCCGCAGCGGTGGCTTGTCACTTTCAACCACCTGAATCATCGCCTCAGCAGCTTTGTCAGGATTACCCGGTTGCTTGCCGTCCATACTCTCAAGCCATTGGAGGATGCCACCCGTGCTGTCAGCATAATCATCAATGCGCGTGTCTGGTATTGCCAGCGCTTGCCCATTAATTTCGGTACGAAAAGCGCCCGGTTCCACGATCGTCACCTTAATGCCTAAAGGGGAAACTTCCTTAGTCAGTGCTTCAGAAATGCCCTCTAGCGCGAATTTTGTAGCGCAATAAATGCCAAGCGCCCCAAAGGAGGCAAAGCCACCAACAGAGGAAATATTCAGGATATGACCGCTTCTTTGCTGCCGCAGGGTCGGCAATACTGCCCGTGTCACATCTAATGCCCCAAAGAAGTTCGTCTCAAACTGACGGCGAACAGCAGCATCGCTTACTTCTTCAATCGCACCAACAGAGGCAAACCCCGCATTGTTGACTAACACATCAATGCGACCAAAGGCATCGATCGCGGCTTTAATCGCATCTCGCACGTCTTGGGGATTAGTGACATCCAGACGAACCGCTTTAGCAGCCGCAGGATAGTGCTGCATCAAGCTGTCTAGCTGCTCCGGTTTGCGGGCGGTAGCAACGACGCGATCGCCATGCTTGAGGACGGCTTCGGTGAGCGATCGTCCAAAGCCAGTGGAACTGCCTGTAATGAACCAAACTTTGGGCTTTTTGTCTGACATGATCAACCTCTGTTAGTAAAAGTCTGTTAGCAGAAGAACGTGCTTAACCGCTATTGGCTTAGCAGCGCGATTACAGTGGCTAAAGAATTGATCGCACCACGCCACCATCAACTCTCAAAGCAGCACCATTGGTAGCTGATGAGAGCGGACTGGAGACATATGTGACGAGTGCGGCAACTTCTTCGACTGTGGCGAAGCGCTTGATCAGCGAGGAGGGACGTACCGATTCAAAAAACTCTTTTTCGATCTGTGCGACATCTACGCCACGATCGCTTGCCATTTTTGCCACAAAATCGCCCACACCTTCGGAACGGGTGGGTCCGGGCAGCACAGAGTTAACCGTTACGCCTGTGCCCACCGTCATTTCAGCCAGACCACGGGCGATCGCAAGCTGTGCCGTCTTGGTCATACCGTAGTGGATCATTTCGACCGGAATTTGCACGGCTGACTCGCTGGAGATGAAGATAATTCGTCCCCAGTCGTGCTCTAACATCGTAGGGAGATACTGACGACTCAAGCGAATGCCACTGAGGACATTGGCTTCAAAGATTTTGAGCCAGTCTTTATCCGCAATGTCACCAAACGCTTTCGGCTCGTAAATACCCAGGTTATTCACCAAAATATTGACAGTGGGTCTTTGCTGAAAGAGCTGATCGGCACCCTCGCGGGTAGACAGATCAAGCGCAACACCTGTCAGCGTTGCATCAGGCGTTGCCGCTTTAATTTTGTCGATCGCCTGATTGACCCGCTCTTGGGAACGACCGTTGATGATCACGGCTGCCCCTTCTTGAGCAAGGGACTGCGCGATCGCCAACCCAATACCACCTGTCGAGCCGCTGACTAACGCTGTTTTCCCTGCTAATTTCAAATCCATAGTCGATCTCCAAAAGTACGGGAGCAAGCCAGTAGTCAGAAGTCAGAAGGATCTCGTATGCTGGCTCCTAATGTCTGACTCCTACAGTCTCAACCGATGGTTAGTGTTGTCGTAAGCGTTTATTGACTAACCTGACTCGCCTGAAGTTCAAGCGCGGGATAATCGATGTAGCCCTTCTCGCTGCCGCCATAAAAGGTGGATGGATCAGGCTCATTCAGCGCCGTGTTTAACTGAAAGCGCTCTGGCAAATCGGGGTTGGCGATAAAGAGCTTGCCGAAGGACACGAGATCTGCGTCACCATGAGCGATCGCAGCGTTGGCTTTATCGCGATCGTAGTCCCAGTTCACCATCAGCAGCCCTTTGAAAATTGGGCGGAAGTGTGACGTGGGAATAAGTGTGCCACCGTGACGTTCATCGGCTTCACTGGGTTCTAGCAGATGTAGATAGGCAAGACCAAAGCGGTTGAGGGCGTCGATCGCGTAGCCAAAGGTCGCTTTAGGATCAGAGTCAGACATGCTGTTGAAGGTACTACTGGGCGAGAGGCGCACACCGACGCGATTCGCTCCCCAAACACCCACAACGGCTTCAGTCACTTCCAGCAGCAAGCGGGCGCGATTCTCGATGCTGCCACCATAGGCATCCGTACGTTTGTTCGTGCCGTCACGTAGGAATTGATCAAGCAAATAGCCGTTTGCGCCGTGGATCTCTACGCCATCAAAGCCAGCCGCTAAAGCATTCTCAGCACCCTGGCGATATGCTTCGACAATGCCCGGAAGCTCATCGGTTTCTAGCGCACGCGGCGTGACATAGGGTTTTGAACCCTCATAGGTAGAGGCTTCACCGTCTGCGGGCGCGATCGCACTCGGCGCAACAGGCAACACGCTACCTGGCTGCAACGACGGGTGCGAAATGCGTCCCACATGCCAAAGCTGTAGAAAAATCCGTCCACCACTGGCGTGAACCGCCTCTGTTACTAGCTTCCAGCCCTCTACCTGCTCTGGTGAGTGGATGCCAGGAGTTGCTGGATAGCCCTGCCCATAGGGCGTTACCTGGGTTGCCTCGGCAATCAGCAGACCTGCGGACGATCGCTGTGTGTAGTAGGTTGCATTTAACTCAGTCGGGACGTTACCATCACTGGCACGATTGCGAGTCAGCGGTGCCATCACAATGCGGTTGGGAAGCGTGTAAGCACCCACTTGAATGGGCGAAAAAAGGTTGAGATCAGAACTCATGGTGTAGGCTCTCCAGAATCAAAAAACCGTTTACAAATAGCATCAGCCCGATCAGCAACTAACGACTTGAGCTTGGAGCGATGTAGCAACAGCACAGCTAGAGTGCAAAGACAGAGATGACAGTCACAGCGCCACAGCCTTTACCTCAAGCACCAGTAAGGCTGCGGCTTTATCTGGTAGTTCGAGAACCTCGAACAATTAAACTATACTGTGGACTTTTCGATCGCGTAAGTAGTCCTCGACACAGAGATGCGCGCTGGAGACTACAGGGTTACATCACCGCCACGATCGCGTTGTTCAACAGTTTGACGGACGCGTTGCCACAAGACCTCATCCTGTTGATAGATGCCTAAGGCAGCAACCGCATCCTTTGCGTCTTTTGTGATGCCCGTTGCAACCAGTGTCAGCAAAAAAGCGAGTGGTTCGTCCTGCCGCAGCATGGCGATCGCTAGCAGAGCTATCCGTCGCTGTTCGGGATCTCGCGATCGTTGCCACCAGCGTTGCAGCGGCTCAAATGCTTCTGGCAGGCGTGATTCGCCAAGCGCCAGTGCGGTCGCTTCGGTAATTTCAGTTGTCCTGTGAGGGAAAGCTGATCCACTGGGCGGGTCAAGAAACCGAACCACCAAGGGTAACGACTGGGCTGGAGTCAATTTGAGGAGTGCCAGTAGATACTCTGAGAACACCTGCGGTTCGTCACCAAGTTGCACTCGCAAACGCAAGAGCGGTGCGGCATCGGGATGATTCATGTAGGCGATCGCCCGTGCTGCCCCCACTCGCGCTTCGGCTTTAGGATCGGCGAGTAAATCGGCTAGCTCGCTCAACACCTGCGGATAATTCATGCGCACTAAACCCAGCGCACAAACGCCTCGGAGTCCTGGCGCGGTATCTTCTGCGCCACCCCACACAGGCTCCATTTGGACATGCCGGATGCCTGTAAGAAACAGCGTTTCCTCGCTGTAGTCCAGATGGTACAGCGTTTCCGCGATCGCTTTCTTGGCAAGGCAACCCGGGTCGGTGGTTTCAGGTTTGACCAGGCAGCGATTAAAGGCAGCAACCAGATTGGGGATCAGTGCGTGGCTCTCAGCGTTGCGGATGATACGGCTTGCCTGGGCGATCGCAACGTTCTGTCTCCCATTAAGCACCTGGCGCAGGATTGCGATCGCGGCTTCAGAGGTTGGATCGGCAATCTGCTTGAGTGCAGCAAGCGTCTCTTCTAGCTGGCGTGATTTTGCCATTGATCCTGCTGGTAATGGGTGCGGGCTGCTTCAAGTCATGTTTGGCTGAAACGCTGCAAGACCGACTGCTTTGTAAGCGACTAAATTTTGCGCAGACGCTGTCTCGATCGCTTGAACTGCCCTGACTGCCACGACGCATTAGCTAGGAATGCAAACGGATCGCCAAAAGTCAAGAGCAGTAGGTGACATGTCGCCTACTGCTCCTTTGCCCTTATGTTCTACACTAAACAGGCACCAAAGTCGGCAGTTTAGCCGACGTTAACTTCAGCAGTCGTCACATCAGCAGCACCGTTCACGGTTCTAGCAATTTCGATCGCCTTGTTGAGAAGGTCTTGGCTAGGAACTTTGCCCTTGAGCACGACAGTTGTGCCAAGCTGAGCCACCCATAAGGATTCGATATCATCCAGTCCAGCATCTTCATCAAACGCAAGGGCAACTCGCTTAGCAAGTCCACTCTGGTCGTATTCACCATTCAACCCAACGCGCTCAGATGCGATCGTCCCTGAAGCGGTTTTTTCTGCTTCGGGTACTTCTGCCGAAGCGGGAGCGGGTTCAGGATTCACCTGAGCGCCCGCAGGCTTTTCTTTCCCAAAAATTCGTTGTAGCCAACCCATGATTTTTCTCCAAAAAACAGTGCGTTCTTAACCATCAGGCAGCTAACTGAGCCTGTGTTAGATAAGAATTCTCTCTCAATTAACCGATTCCTTCGTCACCCTACAGGGAGAAGTGTTGAATTTCAAGGAAGAAAGCGTTAAGGCGACGTGCAAAGTGTTACGGATGATACAAAGAAGTCAGCTTTTGACGATCGCCCCAAAATCTGCCAGTACCCGTGCATGGTTGCGCAACACACCTAGCAGGTTGAGCCGATTTTGCTTGATAGCTGGGTCAGAGTCCATGACCAGCACGCTGTCAGCACCATCAAAGAAACGGCTGAGCGTGGGTGTCATCTCGCTAAGCGTGGCAACCAGCTTTTGATAGTTCTGCTGCCCCTGCATCAACTGGTGTAGCTCAGTGAGGGCATCGTAGAATGCCTGCTCCGACTGCTTCTGGAACAAGTTGGGCTGCACAACCGCTGCGGGGTCGAGTTGATGGGTATCCAAAGTGCCCTGTGCAGCCAGACGCGATGCACGATTGACCACTTCGTAGATGGTCGCCAAGGTGCCATCATCACGGCGAGCTTGCAGAAAGAGGGCGCGATCGCGCACGTCTAGCAAGTCGCTCAATGCCCGTTCGGTATACTCTGTGTCGTTTTCGCCTAACACCGCATGTACCAGATCGTAATCGACCTGCTGATCATCCTGTAGCAGCGTGCGGAGGCGTTGGAGCACGAAGTCTTGAAGCTGTTGCTGCAAGGTTTCCAGACTGAGTTTGGTGACAGACGCAAAGGATTCCATGAAGGTGGCGGCGCTTTGCTGAAGCAGTCTATAGACATTCAAGGGGAGGTTTGCTGCCCAGATGATGTTGACGATCGCTGTAGCAGCGCGGCGCAAGGCGAAGGGGTCGGACGATCCCGTTGGCAATAATCCCAGCCCAAAAATGCTGACGAGCGTATCGAACCGATCGGCTAGCCCAACCACTTGACCAGCCAGCGATTGCGGCAAGCGGTCTCCCGCTCCTTTAGGTAAGTAGTGCTCGAAAATAGCGGTGGCTACAGCGTCCGATTCACCACTGGCAAGCGCGTATTTTTGTCCCATTACGCCTTGCAGTTCGGGAAATTCGCCCACCATTTGCGTCACCAGATCGGCTTTGCATAGCAGTGCAGCGCGTTGGATGTCTTCCTCGTTCTGCACGTGAAGCTGTTCAGCAATCAAGGCAGCATTGGTGCAGATGCGATCGACCTTGGCACGCACCGAACCCAAACTTTCTTGAAAGGTCACGGTATCAAGCTTGGACAGGTAGCTTTCGAGGGGCGCAGCGCGATCGGCATCAAAAAAGAATTTGCCATCCGACAAGCGAGCGCGAATCACACGCTCATTCCCAGCCGCAATGATGTCAGCTTTTGCCGGATCCCCATTGGAAATTGTGATGAAGTATGGCAGCAGCTCACTCCCAGGCGCTTGCTTGAGCACAGGGAAGTAGCGCTGATGGCTTTCCATCTCGGTGGTAATGACTTCAGAGGGCAACTCCAGAAAGGCTGGCTCAAACTTGCCCACAACTGCTGTAGACCACTCCACTAGATTGGTCACTTCGCGCAATAACTCAGGCGAGACAACGGCAACCCCGCCAATGTGAGTGGCAGCAGCGTGTACTTGCTGTTGAATCGTTTTCTGGCGCTGGTCTGGGTCTACCGCGACAAAGGCTGTCTCTAGCGCACTGACGTAGGCTTCAGCATGAGGTAGTGCAATCGGTTGAGGATGGAGGACACGATGTCCCCAGGAGCGTCGATCGCTGGTGCAGGTTTCAGAGCCACTCACAAGGGTAATCGTCAACACGTCACTATCCAGCAACGCTACCAGCCAGCGGATAGGACGCGAAAACCGCAGATTACCATCGCCCCACGTCATAAATCGCTTGCCCTGGAGTCCGGTAATCCATTCGGGCACCAATTGTTGCAAAAGCTCGGCAGTCGGCTGCCCTGCAATGGTTTTGCGGACAAAGACAAACTCCCCCTTCTCAGTGGGACGAACCTCCAAATCTGAGAGCTGCACCTTCTGCTTTTGAGCAAAGCCTTCGGCGGCTCGCGTGGGCTGACCGTCTTTAAACGCAGCCTGGGCGGGTGGACCCTTCACCTCTTCTTCCTGGTCAGGCTGTTGTAAGGGCAGCCCTTTGATTAGCACTGCTAACCGTCGTGGGGTGCCGTAGAACTCGATCGCCGTTGGGTTTAAGTAGCGTTCCTTCAGGGTTTGAGGAATGCGCGATCGCCACTGTGCCAGCGCTTCATCCACAAAGCTTGCAGGCAATTCTTCCGTCCCAACTTCGAGCAAAAACGTTGCCATAACTCCTATCAGCGCTAGACCGCTTTTAATTTCACAGTTTACCGTGCTGAGACGGTAAGTCATTCGTCGTCCATCGTTTTGAATCAATCCCCATACGTTCAGACGTTAACCACTTGGTTTTGTCGGAACGATGGTTGGAGCAGGCGGCAAAGTAGCACAGGCTCCCAACTGGGATGCTTTTAACCCCAGGTTTTGAGTCACCAGAGGCGCGATCGCCTCTTGCTCAATCCAACCGCTTTCTCCTGACTGCACCCTGACCTGGGGTAGCGATGCTGATGGAGTCTTCGGAGTGGGAGGAAGCGAGCAAACCTTGAGCTTGAGCCAGTAGCCGCGATCGGGAATTGCCTGTCGGCTTGAAAGCTGTAACACGCTACCGACGGGGACTATGCCTAAGCGCGTACGCACACTATTGGGTAACGTGGTTGGCTCAGGTTGACTCCATAGCACGATCGGTTCGGTTGTGGCTGGTATTGCGTCTGCCGGAGTGCGCCCAACTTGTAGCAGCGACCCTACCGATAATGTCTCGACGCTGGATGGTGGGCTTTCGGGAAGGGATGGCGCTGGCACGGTTTCTTCAGGCTGTGAGCGCGGTTGTAAACCCAGTAACGACGTTGCCCACAAGCGCACACCAGGAAACGAGGCATAAGCAAGCACACCGCCTAGCCCTAGAACGACGAGCAACGCCAGTAGCGCGACAAAAGGATGAGATGATGATTTCTGAGTCGGTAAAATTTGCGTTTTAGCCTGAGTCCTCACCGTAGAAGACACCTCGTCTTGTGCTGTGCGATCTGGATGACTGATACCGACATGAGGCACGTCCAGCGCCACAGGCAACGGCACGGCATCAGGAGACGTTGCCTGGAACGCGACCTGGCAGTGCAACAGCCCGATCGTCACATTGTCGTGTCCATTTTTAGTATTAGCGATCGTTAAAAGCCGTTGGCTTGCGGTTGCAACATCGATTTTGCCGTCTAAAAGCGGTAAGAGTTCGCTCTGCCAGTACTCATCCACACGATCGTGGTCGCTCAGTCCATCTGAGCACAGCAAAAACACGCAGTCCTCATCCAGTACAAAGCGTTGCACAGTCGGGTGCAGCATCGTCGAGGCACCCATGCCCAACGCCTGCACCAACGATCCAGATCCCGGTTGTTGCAACGCATCACGGTACAAGGCATAGCCCAGCCTCACTTCTCGCGATGCCAGATCATCGTCTAGCGTGACCTGATGACAGCCCAGGCGCGTAATGCGATAGATACGGCTGTCACCGACGTGGGTCAGGTACAGCTCATGGGCATGAGCTAGCGCCAGCACCAATGTGGTACCCATCCGCTGTCGCTCTTGCCGCTGTTCGTTGTCATTGCGCTGGCTGATGACATCGTTAGCGGTGAGGGTTGCCTGCTCCAATTGCAGCATCAGGCTTGTCGGCTCATCGGTGCCGCTCTGCATCGTCTTATCGTGCAATGACGGCTGTAATTGCTGCTGCATCGTGTCGATCGCCAGACTGGATGCTACGTTCCCGCCTTCGTGTCCCCCAATACCGTCGCAAACGATGACTAACGGCTGCGTTTGAGCGGGATCAACGCCTGTCCATACCGTGCCACTCGGCGGGTAGCAGGCATCTTCATTGCGCTGGCGGCTGGGTCCTTGATCGGTCAGGGTGGCAATGTGCAGTTGCCGCGAGTGCGATCGTCCACACTCAACCAAAGCCCGATCGAGCATCGACACAAGCTGTTCAGCATTGCTGACCTGCCCCGTCTGCATAAGCTGGCAAAGCTCATCCAAAAAAGTGGCAATGGCTGGCTGCGCTGTGAGCTGCCACTGTTGCCAAACCTGCCCTAGTGATGCCAGCGTGACTGAGTTCCTGCCATCAGGTTGCAGTGACAATATCCGCACCAGTGCCCCTTCTACTCGCAGCAACTCTGGTTTAAGTAGCGTTGCAGCAACGCCTTCGCTGGCAAGCGGTTGCCAGAGATGCGCGATTTGCCACAGCCAGTTGAGCTGACGCAGGGCGACACTCTGCGCCCAGACCGCTGTTAGCTCTGGCATCAACTGCCCTTCAAGGGGCACTAACGCCTCGCTCACGACTCCTTCTGTGTAAAGTGGTGCTTGCTCTAGCAACAAAATGTCACCACTTCGTTTCGGCGATGCCTCCACCAAGCCATACACCTGTGGCACGTGCAGTTGATAAGGCGCTAACCGAAGGTACGGTTCAAGGTCGGATGAAATCTCTGTCGGTGCATATGGCAATCGACCAGGCTGTGTATCTAGCACAATGCTGGTCTGCTTCACGCTGTAGCGTCCAGCCAATAACTCGCCCAATCGCCGCGACTCCATGCCCTTACCCACTGCCCACAAATAGCGCTTTGGCAGATGCGTGCGGCATTGGTGGCAAAAGCGATGGCTCTCTGGGTTAGGAGCCTGACAAAGATGATTGGGGCAGTAAATTGTTACCGTATCGCTTTGCATGAAAAGTCCTTGCCAGGTCTATCTGCCTCATTAAGCCACACCTTTAAAGCACCTGACACCGATCTAACAGCAGAAGGTGACATTCATTTTTGACCATTGCACCGGATCAATGCCACTGCTCAGTTGCTAGTAGGTATAGCGACGACACTAAATCAAGCTGAATGACTCAGATGTATTTGGATTGCAGCGTTGCTTGCTGATGCTGTCCTTATGTTAAACCCAGTCTTTAGGTTTAACCCAGTTGGTAGAAGTGGCACTCCAGACAGGAACCAGCGTAGCGGTTACACAACAGCAAGCCCAATCGCGATCAACCCACCACCAGGAAAAAAGATCTGTCTGCAACCTGCTCTACTTACGTTGGGGCGGAACTGCATCCAGCAGCACGTCACTCTTTACCATCAGCCGAGGGTAGACCAATAGAAAAAAGACCATCCATGTCAACACTGGAACGGCAACAATCACCGTCAACCAAACCATCCGCAGCAGTGCCCAACTGCCGCCAATCAACGTAACACCCGTCAACAAAATTGACCAGGGTTGGCACCACCACGGTTTATGTGTCCAAACACTATCTTGCTCATTCATAGTCGGGTTGATGCATAAGTATTTTTGCTAACTTACCCTAGAATGAGGGTTGGTGAGTAGATATACACAGACGAGGAATCTATGGCTGCTGGTGAATCTCAAGTGCAGGGTCATCTTTCAGACCGAGAACTTCAGGTGATTGAACTGGTAGCTACTGGCTTGACCAATCAAGAAATTGCCGAAAAGCTGGAAATTAGTAAACGTACAGTTGATAACCACGTCAGTAACATCTTAACGAAGACCGAAACGGATAATCGAGTAGCGTTGGTACGGTGGGCGTTGCAGTGGGGCAAAGTGTGCCTGGATGAGGTTAACTGCTGCGCGTTGCCGAATGTAGACTTGCCAAAGCTTGGTAATGAAGCGGCTTCCTGAAGACGATCGCCTTTAGTTTGACCGATCGACCAACCCCTTGACTGTGCATCATGGTCTGTCAATGAGTTGAACCTGTGATTGGGCTAGATGACGGTTATTTTGTCACTTGGAGCATACAGATTGAACGATCGCCTTCACTGCCCAGGGCTGCCTCTGGCGGTTTACCGTGAGGTAGCTGCCCATCTTTGTCAGGTTGACGGGGTTGTCGTGGAGCTGATTCCCCAGCAGTCTCCGCAGTTTGACTATCGCCTTAGTCAAGTAGACAGTCTCCGCATCAAAGGTGTTTCGGACTCAGACGCAGCCCGCTATGAGCAAGTGCAACAAATTTTGGCGTACTATAGCGATCGCTATGGTGCCTGGGAAGCTGTTAAGTCAGATAACACATGGGTTTAATTCAAGCGCAACGGGGAACGCGGGATATCCTGCCAGGTGAAATTGCTTACTGGCAGCAGGTTGAGGCAATGGCTCGAGCCATTCTGTCCACAGCGGCGTTTGCAGAAATCCGTACGCCTATTTTTGAGCAGACCGATCTGTTTGAGCGAGGTATCGGTGAAGCAACTGACGTGGTAGGGAAGGAAATGTATACCTTTCTGGACAAGGGTGAGCGATCACTGACGCTGCGTCCTGAAGGCACCGCTGGCGTGGTTCGTGCCTTTATCGAGCATGGGCTGCACGCACAAGGGGGTGTACAGCGACTCTGGTATATGGGTGCGATGTTTCGCTACGAGCGTCCGGGTACTGGGCGACAGCGGCAGTTTCACCAGTTGGGTGTAGAGCTGCTCGGTAGTGGAGATGTCCGCGCTGATGCTGAAGTGATTGCGATCGCCGTTGATTTTCTGCACGCCGTTGGGCTGAACGATTTGCAACTAGAGCTAAACTCTCTGGGCACACGGGACGATCGATCGCACTATCGCAGTCTGCTCGTGGACTACCTCACGCCTTACAAAGCCGATCTTGATGCCGATTCGCAAGATCGTCTGACGCGCAATCCCTTACGAATTCTCGATAGCAAAGACGCGAAAACGCAAGCTATTTTGCAAGACGCTCCGCTGTTGGGGCAAAGCCTCAGCGCTGCGTCTCAAGAGCGGTTCACTAAAGTACAGCAGCTTCTAACCGATTTAGGGATTGTCTACATGCTGAATCCCAAGTTAGTGCGGGGGTTAGATTATTACAGCCACACTGCGTTTGAGTTCCAATCAGTCCAGTTTGGCACGGTAGGCGGCGGCGGACGGTATGACGGCTTAGTGACTGAATTGGGCGGACCCGAAACGCTGGCGATCGGCTGGGCGATCGGACTCGAACGCCTCATCGGACTCTTGCAGCAGCTAAGACCGACCCAGGCAACCACCACTGATTTTTATATCGTTTCCAAAGGTGATGCGGCTGAAACTCAGGCGTTAAAGCTGGCGCAGACCCTTCGTCAGGCAGGGTTTAAAACTGAGCTAGACCTGAGCAGTAGTGCGTTTGGTAAGCAATTTAAGCGTGCCGATCGCAGTAAAGCCGCTGCTTGTTTCATTCTGGGTGAAGCTGAAGCCGCCAACCATACCGTTCAGCTTAAGTGGCTGGCAACTGGAGAGCAACAGGCGATCGCGCAATCTGAATTACCGACTCGCTTTAATGAGCTTCGGCAGCAGCTAGACAATAGTCGGGAGAACCAGCTATAGCAAGAGCAAGACTAAGGATCGTGGATTAAATAAAACCGACAAATTGTTCGTAGGTAGGGGCGCACAGCCATGCGCCCCTACGGAAAACGCCGAGGTGATTAAATTCTTGTTCCTAAGCATCTAACGCTTAGTCTTCTCCGCTCCTTATTAACTTTTCTAACGGTTCAGACGGCTTTTCTAACCAAGCATCCCACCCTGGACGTAGAATTAGCCTATTCTTAGAAACCCTTAGATAAGTTAGGACACATTCAGTTATGTCTGACCCTAGAAATGCAGAGCTTATTCAACCCTGGAAAGGCGATCCCTTTACGGGAAACCTGTCTACACCGATTAGCGATTCTGCCTTTACCAAAGCCTTTATTGGCAATCTACCTGCTTACCGCAAAGGGCTTGCGCCGATCGTACGCGGTCTAGAAATTGGTCTTGCTCACGGCTATTTCTTGATTGGACCTTGGGTAAAGCTTGGACCTCTGCGTGATTCTGATGCTGCGGCGCTAGGCGGCTTAATTTCTGGAATGGCATTGATTTTGATTGCGACCGCGTGCCTCTCTGTCTACGGTCTCGTCACCTTTGACGACGACCATAGTGGCGCTAAAGACTCCTTACAGACGGCAGACGGCTGGAGCCAACTGACTGGCGGCTTTTTTGTCGGTGCGACAGGCGGTGCTTTTGTTGCCTTCTTCCTGCTTAAGGAATTTTCCACAGTCGATTCTATCTTCCGTGGTTTAGTCAACAACTGAATTGGTCAACATTAGTCAATCACTCAAGTTGCTTCAAGCTAAAAGAGCCTGGATCGTTTCGATCTAGGCTCTCTTTATCGCTCAGGACTACACAAGATCCCCAGCTTCTATAGAATGGCAAGCTTTCAGGCTTAAGTTTTTACCGGAAGCTGGGGATTTGAACACCTTATGGTAAGTCCTCTATCTTTGTCTTTTCCTACAGGCTGCTTCTGAGAGCTAGAGGTTGTTCTAGATTGCTTTAACGCTTACCGCTAAGTATGAAGCCCGATAGACGTTACCTATCGGGCTTCATACTTATGCATGACCAACTGCTACAAACTAAGCGTCTAACGGATGTATTCCTTCAGTACGCTGTTGCGGTTTGGATGACGAAGTTTGCGCAGAGCCTTTGCCTCTATCTGGCGAATGCGTTCGCGAGTAACGTTGAAGATCTGACCAATCTCTTCTAACGTTTTCATACGACCGTCATCTAAGCCATAACGCAGGCGCAACACATCACGCTCACGAGGGCTAAGGGTATCCAGAACGCTTTCCAAATCCTCGCGCAGCAGGTTCTTGGAAACCTGATCTTCGGGCGTTTCGCCGTCCGATTCGATGAAGTCTCCCAGACGAGAGTCCTCTTCTTTACCGATCGGGGTTTCCAACGAAATTGGCAACTGAGCGGATTTGGCAATAAACCGCAGCTTCTCGATGGTCATCTCCATCCGAGTAGCAATTTCTTCTTCCGTTGGCTTGCGTCCCATTTCCTGCGACAGAAGCTTGGTGGTCTTCTTGATGCGCGAGATCGTTTCATAAAGGTGAACCGGCAAGCGAATCGTGCGAGACTGATCTGCGATCGCCCGTGTAATTGCCTGACGAATCCACCAGGTAGCGTAAGTAGAGAATTTGTAGCCTTTCTCGTGGTCAAACTTCTCTGCCGCCCGGATCAAACCTAAGCTACCTTCCTGAATCAAATCCTGGAACGACAAGCCCCGGTTCATATACTTCTTGGCGATCGAGACGACTAATCGCAAGTTGGATTGCACCATCTTGTCTTTAGCACGGCGACCCAGGTGCAACCGATGGCGGAACGCTGAAAGCGGCATATTGACCGCATTCGCCCATTCTTTATCCTGAGGATCACGGTCTAGTTGCAGCAGCAAGTCTTCTCGAATGCGCTCTAGCTCAAGCAAATCAGCGATTTTGCGTGCAAGCTCAATTTCTTCGTCTGCCCGCAAAAGCCGAATGCGTCCAATTTCCTGCAAATACAAGCGAATTGAGTCTTCGGTGTAATGCTTCTTCTTTACCTGCGTCCGGCGACGAGTAGACCGAGCCTTACCAGGCTTACTGTCTTCCTCTTCCGTGGCCGCATCGGCAGGTTCATCCCGATCTTCATCTTCGATGAAAAACCCCAATTCGCTCTCAGGCAGGTCGCCGGAGGCATCGCTTGAAAGCTCAATTTCGAGTACGTTGTTGGCCTGGGTCATGCCGCGTTCCTCATGCTCCTTAACTAGAAAAAAAATCAGTCAACAGAGAAATTTACATGGAGAGTACAAAGCTGAGTCAATCAAAACTGACGATTCAACTAAGTATCTTCATGAGCCAATTGGATGTACCTCTCTACCACAACCATCTCTTTAGGTAGAGGCACCAAGTTCTAGAATACAGTAAACAGAATATTTGGGGGTTACTTCTGATTGTAGCTTTTCCGGCAAAAAGACAAACGTCTTTACTTTACTTCAGTGACAAAGCGTCAATCAGCAGCATAGCAACTGCCAATTCACAGACAGACTATCAAAGTTTCATCACAAAGTAAGAATGCGTTTGGCAAAAGGACAGGTTGCCTTTGGGCACTTAATGATTTGGTTTCTAAACATCCGAGTTTGGGTCATTACGATAGCTGAATCATGACTGGAACTGGGCATACGCACTATACAATCGAGGTTTGACTCGGGAGGGCTACAGCATTAACTTCGGATAAACTGCTTCTGAAGTCGCTCTTTGCCTCGTACTCCAAATGGAGATGAGCCTTTGATAGTTGCGTTAACTCAGATACTCTAAGTTAGCAGAGCAAACGTGAATCATGACTAAGCTTGTCCAAAAACCACAACCGGGGCTTCTCCAAGATACTGAAGAATCTCCAAGCATGATCCTAACAATTTACTGAAATACTTCAGCAATTCTAACGAATTCTTAAAACTTGCCTTCACCTATGGCGAGTGGTTGCTCAAGGGCGCGATGGCTGACAACCACAGAAATTAGCACTACTTTACCGTTGTAGTAACGATCGATTGGTCTTTGTCGTGCGCGCAGTTGGAACCCTTGCCAGAGAACGTTACGCTTTGTTAACGGTGCCACTTGAAGACGATCGCAGCTTGAGCAAAGCAATTACTCATGAATCGGGCGATCGCTTGAAGATGCATCTGTTTGAATCTGAAGTATGGCATCCAAAAGGCTAGAAGCGTCAGCGGTCAGTAGAATACGGTTCACCGAGGAATCACGTAGGCTAATCCAGAGGCTACAGGTTGTCGCAGAGCTACTGAGCACGATGGCTGTCGTCTGTCGAGCTAACTTGCAAGCAAGCTGGTACACCTGAGGGCGCTTCTGTAGGGCAAATGATTCTAAGCGGCAGTAAAGCTCACCCTGGTGATACATGCCACAGCGAATGCTGCCGTTAAACCAAAAGTTAAACGTGAAAATTTGTTCCTCGTTGATCACTAAGGGCGACACAAGCATGAGCTACAGAAATAACGGCTATTTCATGGGATGAACTGCTTTTCAGTATGGGTTGAAGCGTACCAAAATCTAACATGCATCCCAAAAATAATCGCCCCCGCGCTGGGCGATCGCCCAGCGCGGGTTCAAGAAGATCGATCCTGCCAAAGTTGATCGATAGTGACGAAGCGATAGTCTTGTGCCAAGAGCAGGGGAATCAACTGCGCCACGGTGTCAGCAACGTCGGCTCCGCCATGATAACCATCGTGCAACACGATAATGGAGCCATTCTTAACTTGCTGTAGGATGCGTTGAACAACGGTGGTGGTGCCTGGTCTCACCCAGTCTTCGGGGACAACGCTCCACATGACAGAGCGGTACTGCCATTGCTGGAGTAGAGCCAGAGTGTTGGGTGTAAAAAGCCCATTGGGAGGGCGAACATCGCGCACAGACTCTGGGGCCAACTGGCAGGCATGTGTAATTTCAGCCTGTGTTTGTACTAGCGTTTCTTTGAGACCCGCTGCCGAAAGGAGGGGAAATGATCGATGGTCATACCCGTGCAGCCCAATCCAATGCCCCTGTTCGTAAACATTGCGGGCGATCGTGGGCGATCGTTGAACACAGGCTCCCAGCCAGAAAAAGCTAGCGGTGACGCTGTAGCGCTCCAGTGTCTCCAGAAGTTGCGGCGTAAAGCGGGGATGGGGACCGTCATCAAAGGTGAGCGCGATCGTACGACATGCAGCGTCACCCGACCACAAGCAGTTTGGGAAAAGTGGTTTGAGTGCCCGATAAAGCAGCGGATAAGCAGGTGCAAAGGGCATTAGTCTACTCTATACAGCAACGCAAAACGCCTGACGGGTATGCGCCGATTGGACAAGTGAAGACAGCACTTCATGGCTCAGTGGGTAACCCAGAAAGCCATCAAAGCCGGGGTTTTCTTCCTGGTGCATCCAACGAGGCGCATGAAAATCGGTGAGGGCGACAAAGGTCGCGCGATTGTTGTTGGTATAAAGGCGCAGTTCCTTGAGTAGAGCTTGAGACCAATTTTGATGATCACCAGCCAAAATGATGAGAAAGGGCGGTTGGTGGGTCATTTGAGCAAGTGCTTGCTCCTCTGAACTTGCGCTGGTCACAGAGTAACTGGAATGCCACAGCAACGATGCCAGCACGTGTACCTCACGAGGCTGCTTCGCCAGTAAAAGAATATCGCTTGATGATTGCATGGTGCAAAATGGCAGGCTGTTCGTCTAGATCCAGAAGAGAATTTAGAGCTGGATTCTAATATACCGCTTGCAAAAAAGTTGGTTTGACAAACGAAAGCACTGGAGGCTTTTTGCTAATGCCGTTTGGCGCTGTTTGACTGGATGGAAGAGCTTCCGCTTTTCTTAGCCTTTACCTTGCTCTCAAGAAAGATTTTGAAACATTCTGTCTATTGCTAGACTTTTCGTGTACTAGACACTATGACTGGTTGCAGTGGCGCTGTTAGAAGCAGCTTTAGTTATGGCGATAAGCGGGCTTTTTTGAGACGATTGGCTTCGTACCAGTCGGCGATCGCCGGTACCCAGGCTTGAAAATGGGGCCAGATGCATTCACACAGCTTTTGGGCTTCTAGTTGAGCATCAAGCTTCCAGCGCAGATCAAGCAAATGCATGAGCGATCGCACGTTCGCGGACATCACCCAATGCTGCCTCACGTCAAAGGGAATCAGCCCCCTCGCGTGTTCTTCTGAAAAGCCTTGCTGGATACGATCGGCATAGCGCTGGCAGGCTGCCAAACACCAATCTAAATCCTGCTGGCGCTGTTCTAGCGTGTAGTCGTAGCGTTTCCCTTGGCGATCGGTGTAGGCACCCAAAGGACGCAGGTAAAAGACGGCATCCGCTTCTTGCTTTCCTGCTGCCACGTCCAGAATGCGCTGTCCTGTGTAGCGAAACGACTGTACGTCAAAGCTCACGCCGACCCGGTGAGTCCGCATCTGCTGCATCGTGCTGTGGGGAAACCAGCCGCAGTTGAGAATAATTTGGGGATGTTCCAACGGACCATAGTGACCCCGATTGCCTGACAGCAGATTTTTGACTACGATGTCGCCGCATTTAGCTTCATCGGGCCAGTCATCGCGATCGTCCCAGACGAATGTCTCCGCATAGTCTTGATGCATTGCGGCATAAATTGCCTGCTGAGGGTGAGGCGTTTGGGAAATGACTGCAACGGTAAAACGATCCATAACTCGGAGCGATAGAACTTCAAGCTATCTAGAATACGGGGTTTAGTCGCTAATGTGGGTTTGATTGGAATTTCTTAATGCCGCTGCAGTCAGAGTCGGCAATGTCCTTACTTCACTACTGCCAGCGATTTCAATACTTGTGTATAAGTTTCCACGCTGACAGCACGACACCGCTTCCAGCCGGCAGGTGCTCTATTATCTGGCAGCGTTCCGCCTGAGACCAGTGTGGGGTTCCCCTTCAACCCCAAAAAGCTGACAAGGCTTTTGCCATCGCGCAGCTTTTCCTGATAGACCGTCACCAAACCAAAACGCGTCTGCACCTGTGTGACTTTTTCTAACCCACGGGGTCCGTCTTTGGACGATCGAATACTGAGGCAGGTGTTTTGCGCTCCCTCATAGTCGATCGCGTAACCAGAATCGTCATCGCCATTCGCATATTTGCCTGCCTCGCCCTGGGCGCGAACTAAGCGAAAACTGGCAGGAAGAACAGTCGGTGCGACGATGGGGATTGGGAGTTGAGTGAGTTGAGCTTTTTGCTTTGGCGAGAGTAAGTTTCCTGTCACTTGCGCTATCAGAGCAGTCGGTACTGGCACTAACCCGGTTGTCAAGTTGGCTGTATCGATTCTTGAGGCGATCGCGTTAACGTCTGAAGCGTGAGTTGGCGTAGCGGGTTTAATGGCAACAGCACTTGCCACCCAACTGGCAAAAGAGAGCAGTGCGATCACTGACAACGCAAAAATGGAGGTTTGGCGGCGCTGACTCATCAAGCAATCCTTGCGCTAGTTGAAAAACCGATCAACACGAGTTCATTGTAAGCCGCTCGACCACCAAGACTCTGATCGTTATTCTCCAACTCATGGAGCAGCGGCGCATCCACGTTTGTTCTGTTTGAGAGACAAGGCTAGAAGACATTTTCCGGGCGTTTTTGCAATTTTATGCCACCATAGACAGCAGATGACAAGCTAGCTATTCATCCATCACAACGCTCTAAAGGCTGACCCGTGCCCAATCGTAATGCTTTCTTTTCGTTCCTGTTTCTTCTTGGTTTGTGCGGTGTTGCCCAACCTGCATCGGCGCAGCTTCTGGTGCCCCATACGGTGCAACTGGATCAAACAAAGTTGGAGCGACAGGGGTTGAGTCTGGCTCAAGAGGCGGCGCAACTAGCGCAATTTCAGCAATATGAGCTGGCGCTGCCAAGGGCACGTCTGGCAACCCAACTGGCACCTAAGAGTCCAGAGATTTGGTCGCTTTTGGGTGGACTGTATTTACAGACGAATGAGCTTGACAATGGCATTACAGCACTGAAAACAGCGCGCACGCTAGACCAAAAAAATGCGGCTGTGCTGTTTGCGTTAGGCTCGGCTTATTTTCAAAAAAATAGTTACGCAACGGCGATCGATTACCTGAAGTCAGGCTTAAAGATCAAGCCAAATGTTCCCGGTGCGTTATTTGACCTGGGGAATGCGTATCTGATGCTGCGCCAATTTACCGAGGCGCTGGCTCAATATGAAAAAGCGGCTGCTCAAGATAAAACCTTTTGGCCCGCCATCAACAATATTGGGCTGCTTAAGTATGAAAGTGGTGATGTTGATGAGGCGATTCGGCGCTGGCGGTCAGCCGTGGCGATCGACGCGAAGGCGGCAGAACCACAGCTAGCAATGGCAGTCGCGCTCTATGCTAAAGGCGATCGCGAACAGGGGTTAGCTCTGGGTGAAGCAGCCATCCAAATCGACAGTCGCTACAGCGATTTGAAATTCCTGAAGGAGAATCTTTGGGGCAGTCGTTTGCTAGCCGAGACCAAAAAATTTCTGGAAACCCCTCGTATCCGAGCGTCGATCGCCCAAGCGCAAAGTCCTACCGCGCCGCAACGCTTACCTGCGCCGCAGTAAGGTCGAAAATAGCGGCTTGGAGCCGAAAGCCTGCATTCTGCAAAATAGCGTTACTTTTGACAGGGATACGATTCAGAAACGTGATAGTTTGCCCAAGTAGCGTTCGACGCATTCATCATGGGACTGAGGGGACTGCTTTACTTGAATCATGCACGCGCCAGGGTTAACAGATCCAGACGTTTTCAGGTGCGATCGTTGCTTTGGCTGCTTCTGCTTGTACCAGCGCTCTGGTTCAGCTACCGCGAGGTCAAACGCTCTTTTGTGCAGCCGCAGGCAATCTTAGTGCTGGGCGGTACTCCGAGTCGGGAAAATTTTGCGGCTGACTTTGCGCGTCGTCATCCTGAGCTACCGATTTGGGTGTCTGGCGGTAGTCCACGTGAGTATACAGAAAGCGTTTTTGCGGATGCTGGCGTTAGCCCCACGCGCCTTCATATCGATCGCAATGCCGTTGATACTGTGAGCAATTTCACCACGCTGGTCGATCAGTTTCGAGCCACTGGCATCAATAGCGTTTATTTGATCACCTCTGACTACCATATGCGTCGCGCCTGCGTGATTGGGGAGCTTGTTTTTGGCAGCCGTGGTATTGACCTTAGACCCGTGCCAATGCCCTCTGAGCAGACGACTGAACCACTTGCCAAAACTGTCCGCGATGGCGCTAGAGCGATTCTGTGGTTAACGACGGGGCATACAGGCTCCACGTTAGTGCGGCGTGCAGACGATCGTTAGACAGCAGCGCCGAGGCTCACAAAACGAATTTTGACCAGAAATGTGTGAGCGATCGTTTCTCCCTCTCAATCACGTTGCGCGTTTACGAGAAATTCTATACGTTTGTGGACGTAACGCCTGATTCCCCCTTCAGCGAGGAGTAAGCATGTATATCGTACAGATTGCCTCTGAATGTGCCCCAGCGATCAAAGCTGGAGGCTTGGGGGATGTCGTTTATGGACTCAGCCGGGAACTAGAAATTCGTGGTCACACGATCGAGCTGATTCTGCCGATGTACGACTGTATGCGCTACGACCACATTTGGAACTTGCATATAGCGTATCAAGACCTGTATGTGCCCTGGTATGGCGGTGTTATTCACTGCTCTGTGTATTGCGGTTGGGTGTATGGGCGGCTGTGTTTTTTCCTTCAGCCACACTCGCAGGATAAGTTTTTCAATCAAGGACGCTACTACGGCTGCGTGGATGACAACATTCGCTTTGCCTTTTTCAGCAAAGCAGCGCTGGAATTCTTACTGCAAAGTAACAAGCGTCCTGATGTCATTCACTGTCACGACTGGCAGACAGGCTTAGTGCCCGTGATGCTGTTTGAAATTTACAAGTATCAGGGGATGGAAAAGCAGCGCGTTTGCTACACCATCCACAACTTTAAGCATCAGGGGATAGGCGGTAGCGATGTGCTGTGGGCGACGGGGCTGCATCGAGAAGAGTACTACTTCCAGTACGATCGCCTCCGCGATAACTTCAATCCCTTTGCGCTCAACTTTATGAAGGGCGGCATTGTTTACTCAAACTACGTCACCACTGTGTCGCCACATCACGCGTGGGAAGCCCGCTATACAGAGTTTGGCTACGGTCTAGGGCACACTCTGGAGCGGCATCAGGATAAGTTTTCGGGTGTGCTTAATGGTATTGATTATGGCGTGTGGAATCCAGAGAACGATCGCTACATTCCTCACGCTTATACAAAAGACGACCTGACAGGCAAGGCGCAAAATGAACAGGCGTTGCGAGAGCGCCTGCTGCTGCGAGACGTTGATCGACCATTGATTTGTTTTATCGGTCGCTTAGATGAGCAAAAGGGCGTACATCTCGTCCATCATGCGATTTATCATGCGCTTCAGCGGAGTGCTCAGTTTGTCTTGCTGGGGGCTGCAACCGAGGCGGGGATCAACGATCACTTTTGGCACGAAAAGCAATTTTTGAACGATAATCCTGATGTGCATTTGGAACTGGGTTTCAATGAAGAACTCTCCCACTTAATTTATGCGGGAGCAGATTTGATTGTCGTGCCCAGTCACTATGAACCGTGCGGCTTGACGCAGATGATTGGCTTGCGGTACGGCACGGTGCCGATCGTGCGCAACGTCGGTGGGCTGGTAAATACGGTGTTCGATCGCGACTATGATGAAAAACATTTGCCTGAAGAGCGCAATGGCTACGTCTTCTATGAAACTGATGCTACAGCTCTAGAATCAGCTATGGATCGAGCACTCAATTTGTGGTACGACAACCCTCCTGAGTTCCGTCAACTTCAGCTACAGGGTATGAATTATGATTACTCCTGGAATTACCCCGGCAAGGATTACCTGGAACTTTACGATCGTATCCGCCATAAATAATATCGGCTCCGTCAATGGTGCTGCCTTGATGCGTGATGCCTTTAAAGTCGCAGTATGACTAAACAGAGCGTTCACGCCTCATGCCACCCGTTGTAAGACCAATTTGAATTAAAAAGACAACACATCTTGTAGGGGCAAGGCAATGCCTTGCCCCTACCCAGCGATTGGATCTGTAGCCGTCGTGCTTTAAATTGGTATAAAAACCTGTCAGCCGCTATAACAAGGTGGTCACTGACCGTCATCATTGGAGGATGCCTTTCAGTTCTACGCTACTCTCCTCTAGTCTGTTGTTCTTATGGCTCTTTCCCCACTCCTGGTCACATTAGCCCGTTATATGGCAGGCGAATTTGACAACCGCGAACAGGCGATCGCTGATCCTGCCTGGTACGTTCATTTACGCTTATGGCAACGACCAGTACCCCTATTCGGTGAAGACAGCTTGACTCTTTTTGCCGAGCAGGCAAATGTGGTTAATCCCGATCAGCCTTACCGTCAACGGCTCATCCGGCTCATGCAAACGGATGACAGCGAAGCGCCACTACAAGCTCAGTACTACGCGTTTAAAAATCCAGTAGCAGTTAAAGGCGCAGGGCTAAAACCAGACGTTCTCAAAGCAATTACATTGGAGCAGATTGAATCTTTACCGGGCTGTCTGCTCACAATTAGTCAACATCCTGATACAGAGAGCATGATGGCGACACCCATGCCTGGTTCGCAGTGTTTCTTTGCGTATCAGGGTAAAAAAGCTCAAGTGCAGCTTGGGTTCACCGCTAGTGTTAACACCTTTGAAAGCTACGATAAGGGCATTGATATCGAGACTCAAAAAGCCACATGGGGAGCCGTTCTTGGTGCCTATCGCTACACGAAGCGACAAGATTTTGCGGCTGAGTTGGCGATCGCCTGCGATCGGTGAAGCACCCTAAAGACGATCGTTGGGCTACAAAAATAAAAAGATCCAGGCTGCTGTCAAACCGCCCAATGAATCGGCGCTAACGTAGATTCAAGATGACATACTGGTTAAATAGAGAATTGTTTGGAGCAAGACGGCACGGTAAATACTAACGCTCGTTGTTCTCCAACACCTTGCTTAGCGCTCACTCACACGATTGTACGGGAATTTCTATGACCACCTTCCAAGCAAACCCCACGGCTTCTCAGCAAACCATGTCGGACGATACAGCCAATCAAGCTGACAATACCACCGCCGCCAACATCGTGGATGTCATCGAAACGGTGATCGACAGTTTGGATAGTGACAACACAGCGATGGTAAGCAATACTGACGGAGGCTACGTTTGGAAGTTTAAGTACGGTACGGTTGAAGTCTTTGTCCAACTGACTGGACTGTCAAACGAAGATACGATCAGCGCCTGGTCAGCCGTCTTAAAGCTACCGGCAAAGGATGAAGCCAAACTTACCCGCAGATTGCTTGAGTTGAACTGGTCAGGTACGCTAGAAGCCCGCTTTGCGCTTTTGGACAACGAAATTGTGGTGCTTTCGACGCGATCGCTTGCCGACCTCTCTCCAGGTGAAATTTCGCGCGCGATTACCCTTGTGGCAACGATCGCTGACGATCAGGATGAGCCGCTCCAGGCTGAGTTTGGCGCAAGTTAGCCCGGATAAGCTGTTGGTTGCCAGGTTTTAGTATCTAGAAGGCGTTAGAAGCCAAGAAGGGACAGCATCCATTCAAACGTCATTACAGCGTCGCCTCATTTCACCGTCCCCTTAGCCTCCATGCCCCTTATGCAAACCTGGCGGTTAATCCCATTGCTGGACGCGCCGGGTAAAGTTCAGATGGCGTTAGATTCCTGGTTGCTAACACAGCACCTTCAGGGTAAGCAGCCACCAACATTGCGCTTTTATACCTGGAAACCTGCCGCAATCTCGCTAGGGTATCATCAGCATCACTGGTCAGCTCATTGGGAGCATTTGACGTGGCAGGGTGCGCCGTTGGCTTTGGTGCGGCGACCCACAGGGGGACGGGCAGTCCTGCATCAAGGTGATTTGACCTACGCCGTCGTGACATCGGGTTTGGCGACTGGTCGCTTGCAGGCGTATCGTACTCTTTGCGAATTTTTGATTCAGGGCTGGCGATCGCTCGGTGTTGAACTGCACTATGGACAGTCAGAGCGCGGCTATATACGCAATCCCAACTGTTTCGGCATGGCAACAGGAGCCGACTTAGTCTTAGCAGATGGTGCCAAACTCATTGGTAGTGCTCAGCTTCGTCGTGGTGATGGCGCATTGCAACATGGCTCAATGCCGCTGTGTCTTGATCCAGTCTTGTTTCAGCAAGTGTTTGGCGTGGCACCAAAGCTGCCGACACTACCTTTAGCGCTGTCACAAGCAACAGGCATCGAAACGGTGATCAACGCGCTAACCGTTTCGGCTGGAAAATGTTTTGCAGCCAAGCTGCACGTGCAGCCTTTATCGGATGCCGAGTGGGAGGATGTTTTGACGCATGATTGGGAGCAGGGGAGCGCAAAGCGAGAGTAGGGAGTGTGGCACTCAGAAATCGAAGTTTACCGCCTCTTTGCTACTTCACGCTTTTCTACTTTTGCACAGGTGCAGCTTCGACAGCCGCTTGAGCGATCGCGCCCAACTGAAAGCCGGGGGGATAGATACCCTCTTCTTTAATTTGCTTAATAAGCGTTTCTGAAACTGGCAGCTTCATTTTTTGGGTGAGCGCACGCACCACATCACCGCGATCAATCACGCCTGCCACTGCGCCTGCTGGAGAAAGGACGGTCAAGCGCTTGAGCTGCTGTGACTCCATTAATTGGATGACGTTCACCAAGGGCGAGGCTTCTTCTACCGTCGGAATCTCTGTCAGGGGTTGGATTAGGCGAGACAAGCTTTGTGTTTCCCATTCGCTGCGCTCGATGCCATGTATGGCAGCAACATTCACCAGACCCCGATAGCGTCCGTTGGAGGTAGCAAAATAACCAGTGGGGCGGGCAGTATCTAGCAAGTAGGTATCCGCAAACTGGCGCAGCGTCATCTCAGCATCCACGACTCGAAAGTCATGGGTCATGGCATCGCCAGCCTTGATCTGCAACAAGGTTTCCTGGAGGTCAGTCATGCGATCGTAGCTAGTAGCATTCCGAACACCAAACCAACCCAGGAAAGCAATCCACAAGCCACCGAAGTTACCCGTTACCAGGCTGAAGGTGCCCCACAAAATCGCAAGCAAGCCTAAAACTTTGCCCGATCGCGCTGCCCAGTGAATGCCTTTAAAGCGGCTACCTGTAGCTTTCCACACAGCAGCCTTGAGGACTTGCCCCCCATCAAGCGGCAGTCCTGGAATCAAGTTAAACAACGCCAGTATGAGATTTGTCCATGCCAGATTGCTTGCTAACACATGCACTGCGTTCGCTGGGTTTGAAATAACCAAGGCGATCGTACCCAACAAAGCAGCCAGTCCCAGGCTGACAGCGGGACCTGCGATCGCCACCTGAAAGGCTTTGCCTGGTGTTTTTGATTCCTGTTCGATCGACGCAATACCACCAAACAAGAACAGCGTAATCGAATTGACTTTGATACCTTGTGACTTTGCTACCAGGCTGTGCCCTAGTTCATGCAGCACCACCGAGCTAAACAGCAGCAGTGCCATCACGACACCCATGCCATAAGCCAGCGCAGCACCCCACTGAGGAAACCCTTGTTGCCACTGTAAACCAGTAGGAATGGCGATTAAAAACAACACACCAACCCAGGATGGATCGATGAAAAATGGAATACCAAAGAGCGAACCGACCCGCCAACCTGACTGCATAACAGACCTCTATCTATGATGTCGGAACAGTGTTTTTACACGCGATCGCGACTTCCAGCAAGCACTACCAATCATAGGCTCACAATGGCTCGACCGCTTCGTCCCCTCTTACAGAATAAAGGATGTGCAGCCAGAGGGTCGGTGCGGACGGCACGGTTAACCGAACGCGATCGTCACAATCGTAAGCCCCGACTCCAACTAGAGTGGGACGCATCCTCAAACAAAAACCCCAGCACAAGGCTGGGGCATACTTCTTCGAGGTCGTTTTGACAGCATGTCTAGGAAGAAGCTTTAGTACAACGGTTTAAAACGCTCAATCGGCACGATAAGAAAACCCCAGGGATGGGTCTGGGGCAAAGACGAGTTAACTGTTGCAGCACGATCGCGCACATAAGGTTAAGGAGAAAGCGATCCGGCGCATACTGAACAGTCAGTTCTTTCAATACGCTTGGCTTCATAACAACAACGACGGTCGCCAAAGGCAAAGAGTCAGGAGGAAATTAACTCGATCAATGACTAAACTTACCGAGTTACAGAGACACGAGATGTCACCTTTTAGGCATGAGAGTAGCTTAGGGCAAACATGCCGCAAAGACTTTCCTCTACCGTGCAAGGTACTTTCCATTTTTGGAAAGCAGACTCCGCGTTGCTACAGCGTTCATCTCAAAGGTCGTAGAGTCTGCTTTAGAGACTGTGGCACGCTCGTCCCAGGATAAGCGCTCCACTTTCTAGTCGATAAATGCCATCCATTTCAGTGATGACAGCCTGCGGAGACCTGTTTTTTAAGCTGTTCTCTTGAGTGCCCTTCTGGTTGCCTGCACCCGATTTCACCGTCTCTTCTAGCGTCACTGCATAAGTAGGAAAGGGTGTCGTAGCTAAATCATCTGGTTGATTCGGCAATCCGCCTGCTCCTGTCACAATGAAGCTGCCCTGGCGAGGACTGCGAGCGATACAGCTATGGGCAATCAGCCTGCTGGTATCAACAACCTCCGTGGGCAGTGGAGTGCGGCTAGTCTGAATGGTTACTTCTGGTAAGGTAATGGTTCCAGACCGAAGTCTACCGCTGGCGTTAACATCGACTTGCCCATTGCCGTCTAGGGTCTCAGTGTTGCTGCTGGCAGCGTTAGGTTGATAGCGAAAGCCAAAGAAGGCAGGCGTTCTCAGCGTAATCATGCCGCCACTGCCATCGCGGGAAAAAGCCAGAATGTCACTGTCATCCAGTGCAGCGATCGCCCGTGCACTCAGCGTAATATTGCCACCGCCGCCAGTACCGCTCAGCACACTCGTGGTCAGGTCGCTATCACCCCGTAGAACAATGAAGCGAGCCGCGATCGCGATGTTGCCGCCTGCTGATTGAGCAGCGGTCGTTGAGATCTGGCTGTCTTTTACTTGCAAGCGATTTCGGAGGCGAATTGCAATGCTGCCAGCCTTACCTTGCCCTAGACTTTGGGCAGAAATTTCCGCACCATTTTGCAAGTAGAGCGATCGTGCTTCCACACTAATATCGCCGCCATCCCCAGTGGCGCTCGTTTTGCTCACGAGACCGCTTGCCAGCCCAGTGGCGGCATTTTTACCCACGATACGAATGTCGTCCGTCGTGTTAATCCGAATACTACCTGCCATCGCTGCCCCCAGTGTATTCGCCTGAAATTGCGCTCCATCAGTCAAGGACAGCGATTGAGCGGTCACGTTAATGTCACTGGTGCCTGATGCGGCTGCCCCAACGCGGCTGAAAATTCCACTGGGAAAGCCATCCATGCCCACGCCATCTAACGAAACGGCACCCACCGCGTGAATGAGGATGCTGGCAGCTTTCCCCTGTCCTAACGTGCTGGAGGCGATCGCGGCTCCATTCGTGACGGTGAGTGAGTCGGCAGTGAGGTTAATTTGTCCGCTGTCTCCCCGCGCAATGCGGCTCACACTACTGAAGATCCCACTGGAAAAGATATCCGTCTGCCCATCGTTATAAAGGACAGTTGTTTGCCCGTCTAAAGATACGGGTCCAGCAATTTGTACACTGATATCGCCTGCATTTCCCTGTCCAAAGGTGCTAGCAACCAGAGCGGCTCCGTTCTGTACAGAGAGCGATCGCGCTGCGAGGCTAATCCCACCGCTGTTACCGATCGCTCTTTCGCCAATGAAGCTGTAGATACCGCCAGGATCAGCTAGCTTGCCGGATGAATCACCCTTGAGCTGAATACCATCAAGCACTTGAATGGTAATTTTGCCTGCATTACCTCGGCTAAACGTACTGGCATCCAGTTGAGCGCCCTGCTCCAGCAGCAGGCTACCAGCCGTAATGTTAATGCCGTTGCTGCTGCCAACTGCTTTGCCTTGAACATTGCTAAAAGCTCCGCTGGGAAACTGATCATCCGCACTTACACCTGCAAAGCGCACGACACCAGGAGTTGTAATGTTGATGCTCCCCGCGTTGCCCTGCCCCAGCGTGCTGGCAGTCAGAAGTGCGCCATTGGTTACAGCTACCGACTCGGCAAAGATGTTGATGCCGCCGCTGTTGCCTATTGCCTCTGCATTGACCCGGCTGAAGGTGCCAGAGCGCACGATGAGATCTTCGCTAAGACGATCGTCACCGTCGAAAATCACAGCGCCTTGCGATCGAATGGTGACTGTGCCGCCGTCGCCATTGCCGAACGTGCTGGCATTAATCTGAGAGCCGTCTTTGACCAGCACCGAGCTAGCAGTAATGGTGACATCACCGCTGTCACCACTGCCACGTGGTGCCGTTGAATTAGCGATGAAGCTCCCGCTGCTGAGTACGACGGCTCCGAGTGCATCAATCGTAATATCGCCTGCTTTAATGCCCAAGACACCCTGCCCCTCAGCAATGCCGCCTCGCAAAATGCTTCTGTCAGCCATGCTGAAGTTTTGGGCATGAATGCCAATACTGCCACCCGTGCGGACGTTGACTTCTGATTGGTTGACCAATGTTATGTCTGCCAGCGATCGCTCGATCGCCCTAAAGCTCAAGCGCAAATTGCTACCGTTACCGTCCAATTCGACGATGCCCTTACCCGCCAGTCCGCCTAGTTCCACTCGCCCATCTTGCGCCAGCAGCACCCCGCGATTGAGCAAGATATTGCCACCTACCAGCGCTAAACTTTGACCTGTTGGCACCTGTAACCGTGCCTGACTGGCGATCGGCTGGTTCGCGAGCTGGTTGAATAGTAAGGCGGATGGATTGACCGTTAGCAACGGCGGTGGCGCAGGATTCGTAGCGCTGTAGCTGCCCTGATTGCCAAACTGGATTGCGCCAGCGGTGGTCACCAGAAACGTACCACCGACATTGAGAGAGGCATTCTGACCGAAAAGAACACCGCTGGGATTGATAAAAAACAGATTGGCAACACCGTTTGCCTGCACCAAACCGTCAATTTTAGACGGCTGTCCGCCAGTCACGCGACTGATAATGTTGGTGACGTTAGCAGCGTTGTTAAAAAACGCGGTTTCGCCTTGAGTCAGAGAGAACTGCCCAAAACTGTGAAAAAGGTTGCGATCGCGAACTGCCCCTCCATTAATTTGAAACAGCGGGCCTGTAGAAACCTGCGATCGTTCCTCAAGCGGCAAGGTCGTATCAGGAACCACTTGTGCCAGCACACGATCGCTCACGCTGGCAAAGCCAAGCAGCATGATTTGCCAGCCCAGTGCGTGACATGAAGCAAGTAACCGCGATCGTTCAGCCATCACCCAATTCACCTCACGCATGTAACGGTGCCTATGATCCTACTAGGAAGTATGAGCTATACCTAGAAAGACGACGCTAAATCACTGTGTTCATGACTAAGGCGTAAAATACCTCTCAACGAGATGCTTCTCGCTGTAAGGATCGTGGATTCAATAAAACCGACAAATTGTTCGTAGGTAGGGGCGCACAGCCGTGCGCCCCTACGGAAAACGCCGAGGTGATTAAATTCTTGTTCCTAAGGGTGAAAAAAGGATGGAAACCCTCCTCGACAAGACCTCCTCGACAAGAGCAGCGCTTTTGGTAAAGTTTGTCATGCGAACCCTGTAGTTTTGTAAAAAAGTGTGTTTCTTTTGCTGTATTTAGATCTGCCGTGCTGTCGTACTTGCAAGGGTAACCATCTTCCCGGATGGCGTAGCACCCCTGTTGACGGCATGGAGCGATCGTCACAGAAACCTGTCTTGCTCATCGTGCTTCGTTTGACGGCTGGTCGTCTAAAGACCATAATCTAACGTCCCGCTTTGTGCTGCTATGTTCGTGACCCATGCGCTGCTTCAAACCAATTTGTTACGCTCTGTTTTTTGGCAGTCTCATTTTGTGCCTTTGCTTCGGACAACTTTCTTTTGATGGCAATGCGTTTACTAACAGAGCTGAAGCCGTTGATGCGACTCAACTAACCCAGCAAGGATGGGAGCAGTACCAGAGTGGTGATGTGCAGGGCGCGATCGCCCGCTGGCAAGCGGCTTTGAGCCTCGTGGCTGATCATCCCTCAGAAAGCAGTGCGACCATCTTGAAGTCTCTTGTGCGCGCTGAACAGCAAATGGGTGCGGCTGATCGGGCGATCGCGCATCTGACACAGCTTATTGCCTACTACCGCCAAGCAGGTAACATGCTGCAAGTCGGTAGGATGCTGACAGAGCAGGCTCAGGCATACAGTGGTTTGGGACAGCAGCGTCGGGCGATCGCGCTCCTGTGTGGCGAGGTTGACCGTCCTTGTGTGACCGACAGCGCGATCACGATCGCCCGCCGTCATACCGACGCTAGCGGTGAAATTGCAGCGTTAGGTAGTCTGGGCAACGCTTACCGTTTGCGTGGAGACTACGATCGCGCCCTCCAGACTCTCACTAGCGCACTGACGCTGGCAGAGCAGACGAACAGCCAACCGCATGCACTCGCAGCACTGAATGGATTAGGCAATACTTACACCAGTCTTGCAGAACGAGACGATCGTCGTCGCCAGTATGCTCAGCAGTCTGCCGATAAGCCAGAAGCGCAACTCTTAGCTCAAAGCGTGAACCGCTACGATAGCAAGGCGATCGAGTACTTTGAAGCCAGTCTGCGGAATGCTCGTGCCCAGAATGACAGCCAGAATGAACTGCGATCGCTGCTCAATTTAGTGGAGCCGCTACAGCGTCGTCAAGTGGAGGAGGCAGGAGACAGGAAACAACGGCATAAAGTCGTTGGTTTGACCGCTTTGACACCCGTTACCGCCCTCCAGCAGGCTCAATTGCTTCTAGAACGATTGCCTGCTTCTCGTGCAAAGGCATATGCGGCGATCCGACTGGCAACCTTAAACCAATGGGTCACGGGGCAAGCGGCGATCGAGCCAGCGACTCACTGCTCTGGGTCTGAGGCACCGTTGCCAGCGATCACCCTTCTGCAACAGGCAATTGCGATCGCTCAAGACATTCATGACTCGCAATCTGAAGCCTTTGCCCTGGGACGCTTAGGGCATGTGTACGAATGCCGCCAACAGTATGGACAGGCGCTCACCTTAACCCAACAGGCGCAACTTTTAGCCGCGAACGATGACAGCCGCTATCTATGGGAGTGGCAGTCGGGTCGCATTTTACGAGCACAGGAAAACATGCCGTCCGCGATCGCCGCTTACAGCCTCGCGGTAAAAACGCTGCAAACGCTGCGAGGCGAGTTGGCGATCGCCAGCCGCGATTTTCAGTTTGACTTCCGCGATACGGTAGAACCCGTCTACCGAGAACTCACTGCACTGTACTTAGAACAAGCCACCCGCAGTCAAACGCAGGCACAGCGACCGTTAGAAAGCAAAAATAAGGGTGAGAATGCCCCGGTACTTGCGTCTGTAAACACGATCGAGTCGGCGCTAGAAACCATCGACAAACTGCGTCTAGCAGAACTACAAAATTACCTGGGTGAAGATTGTACGCTCAGCACGATCGCCAAACCCGTGACGGTGGTTGACCCAAAAACTGCCGTGCTTAGCTCAATTATCCTCGGCGATCGCGTCGCGATGCTGCTGACGCTCTCCCTCCCAAACCAACAGGTTCGCTCTCAGGTACAGTGGTTGCCTGCCGACGCTGGAACCGTAAGAGCCACGATCAATGATCTACGTCGCCGCTTAGAAAAACGCTCTGACCTGGCAAACACGTATCAGAAACCAGCGCAGCAGCTTTACGACTGGTTAATCCGACCGTTTGCCCAAGACTTGAGAACGGCTCAGATCGAAACGCTAGTGTTTATTCAAGATGGCATTTTACGCAGCATTCCGATGGCAGCACTGCACGACGGCAACCAGTTTCTAGTGGAGCAGTACGCGATCGCCAGCACACTCAGCCTGACACTGGTCGATCCAACACCGATCGATCATACGTCGCTTCGCGTCTTAGGGTTTGGCTTAACCAAGCCCTCTGTCGTGGAAGGTCCGACATTCTTTGCTCCACTCGGCTACGTCAAAGCAGAAATTGACAGCATTCAAGCCGCCATGCCTGGCAGTAAAGGCTTACTTGATGAGGCTTTCACCCTCGATCGCTTGCAGCAAGAGCTAACGCAAAACGTCTATCCGATCGTGCATCTAGCCACTCACGGTAGATTTGGCATTGATGCACGGGATACGTTTTTGGTCACGGGCAGGAGGGGAGGAGAGGGGAGAAAAGAGAAGGGAGAAGGGAACGGAGAAAGCACCTCACCTCACTCAGCGCTTGAAACGCAACCTTACAATGAAAAGCTGACGATGAATGCGCTTTACCAGATGCTCCGTTCGCAGCAGGGGAAGGTGCTAGAGTTGCTGACCTTGACAGCCTGTGAGACCGCTGTGGGGAGCGATCGCGATGCGCTCGGTGTTGCGGGCATTTCGCTTCAGGCAGGGGCGCGGAGTACCGTTGCCTCGCTTTGGCAGGTCGATGACAAAGCAACCGCTCAACTAATTACCCACTTCTATCAAGCGCTTAAACAAGGCATGAGTCGTGCTAAGGCGCTGCAAACGGCGCAAAAGACCTGGCTGCAAGCACACAGGGGCGATCGACACCATCCTGGCTACTGGGCAGCGTTGATTTTAGTTGGTAATTGGCTCTAAACGATTGAAAGGGATAGGCCCTCATCTTTCTCGGTTAAACCTGGCAAATGGAATTCGCGGCTAGAGAAACAAATTCTGCCTCCGCAGCCTACAGCTATGACTAGAAACTCTTCAACCTGCGTCGGCAGGTTTTGCCTCTGTAGTTGCGGTTTCAATCGCCAATAACCGAGAAGAGAGAATTCGCGGCTAGAAAACATTAGACTTCCCGCCTGAATAGTCTGTGGTATGCCCGTTTGCTTTCTCAAACGGCAGTTTGAGAAAGCAAATTGCCACTTTGCCGATTCAATCAGTAGGAGCGGTCAAGCGATCGCCTGTTGAGAAGGGGCGCTTGCAGTGCTCAATTCAGTCTTACAGGTCAAGCGGGCTTCTCACCCCTCTTCCCCCTCGATTGAGCACATGGGTATAAATCATGGTTGTTTTCACATCCTTATGTCCCAGAAGTTCTTGAACCGTCCGCATGTCATAGCCATCTTCCAGTAAATGAGTCGCAAAACTGTGGCGCAAGGTATGACAACTCATCCGCTTGGCGATGCAGGTTGCCTGAAGTGCCAGTTTCAGCGATCGCTGCACCCCACTTTCGTGCAAATGATGACGGCGCACGATGCCACTGCGAGGATCACGAGATCGACTCGGTGACGGAAATACAAATTGCCAGATCCAGGAGCGATCGGCATTGGGATCTTTCCGCTCCAAGGCAAACGGCAAATACACCGACCTATAGCCCTGATCTAAATCCCGATGATGTAAACGCCGAACCTGCTGAAGCTGTGCCTGCAAGGATTCAACTAAACTCTCAGGCAGCATTGTTACCCGACTTTCCTGCCCCTTGGCATCGCGGATTACAAGTTGACGTTGAGCAAAATCCAGGTCTTTGACGCGCAACTGTAACCCTTCGGTTAACCGTAGCCCACTCCCATACAAAACCATCAGCACCAACCCCTGCACTCCCACCACATGCAAAACAGCTTGCACTTCCGCTTTGGTTGCGAAAAGTACAGATGTACTGAGTATCCCACGCTACCCACTTTTCATGGATAAAAATTTTGTAAAGTTAGCCGCATAACCTGCTTCGCAAGGCTAATATGCGGAGCAAGATCTGGATAAGATGTCCGATTCAGGTAGTTATGCCGATCTGGTTCTAGATAAGATCCCGTTTCGGGTAGATATGCCGCTCTTGAGCCGCATAAAATCCCATTTGGGGGAGTTATGCCGACAAATTTCAGCCTATCGCCCCCATACGGCATGTTACCCAGATCGCGATCGTCCTAATCACCCAAAATTGGATGGTTATCCAGATTACACAAGCTAAGATCGGTATAAACAAGAGTTCGGCGTCGAGAGAGGAATCACACAATGCAGTCCCGACCACGCTGGACATATCTGCGTTGGGCTTATCTGCTCGGGCTCGCGGTCTGGCTGTGCTGCTCCGCTTGCACTGCCGAAGTGACGGGGGCCGAACTGGATCGGGTCACCGATCATCGGTTTCCCGTCACCGCTTTCGTCATCGACGTGACCCAACCGCCCTACAGGGCGAAGGGTGACGGAAAGTCGGACGACACGGCCGCGATCCAGAGGGCGCTCAACGACGCGATGGGACTCCACAAGATTCTGTACTTCCCCAACGGTACTTATCTCGTCTCCGCAACCCTCAACTGGGCCAACAAGAACACCAACAAGCAGCCGGCTTGGGGCTTCAACTGGTTGCAAGGTCAAAACCCGCTCAAGACCGTCATCCGGCTGAAGGACGACACATTCACCGATCCCAAGATGCCGAAAGCGGTCATGTGGTGTGGCGGGTTCGGTTCAGCCGACTGGTTTCACAATTACGTTCAGAACTTGACATTTGACGTCGGCCGGGGCAACCCAGGGGCCGTTGGGTTGCAGTTCTACTCGAACAACAGCGGCGCAGTCCGAGACGTGGCAATCGTATCGCAGGACGGGCAGGGCATCTCCGGCCTAGACTTGGCTCACCGGGACATGAACGGACCACTGCTGGTCCGGAACGTCTTCGTGCGCGGGTTCGGCATCGGCATTCAGACCGGACGTGCGGTCAACAGCCAGACCTTCGAGAGAGTCACCCTGACCGGTCAATCACGATTTGGATTCGACAACGAAGGGCAAGCGATCAGCATTCGGCAGCTCAAGAGCGAGAACGCCGTTCCCGCCGTGCGCAGCTACGGCGTGCTGTCGATCGTTGAGGCAAACCTGGTGGGGCGAGAAGGCGCGAAGAATCTCCCCGCGATCATCAATTACAACGGCGGTCGGCTCGGTCTGCGCGATGTGATCACCACGGGGTACGGCCGCGCACTTGGCGATGTCGTGACGCCGGACTTCGTTGCCGCCTTCCGCATCACGGGGGCGGACAAGGCCGGCAGTGAAGGGCCGAACATCACCGAATATTTTTCCCACCCCGCGACAAGCCCGTTCGGGGGGCCGGCGAACTCGCTCCGGCTGCCGGTTCAGGAAACACCGGACGTGCCCTGGGATGACCCCAGTACCTGGGCTGTGGCCGACAAGTTCGGGGCCGACCCGACCGGTCAGAAGGACTCGTCCGCCGCGATCCAGAAGGCCATCGACTCCGGGGCGACGACCGTCTTCCTCCCCGGCTTCTACGCTCTCGAAAAACCCATCGTCATCCGCGGCAAGGTTCGGCGGCTGCTCGGCACCGGTGCCTGGATCGATTACAACGGCAAATCCAAACCGGACATCATCGTCGCGGACGGGAACGAAAAGGTCGTGGTCATCGAACACTTCGCCAATATCAACGGCGGTGTTGAAATCCGGACGGACCGCACCGTTGTGATCCGGAGTGTCGGAACCTACATCACCCACAAGGGGAAGGGTCCGTTGTTTCTGGAGGACGTGGCGACCGGGGACTTGAAGTTCCAGCCCGGGCAGAAAGTGTGGGCGCGGCAACTGAACGTTGAGAACGAAGGGACGCACGTCAGGAACGACGGCGCGGCGCTCTGGGTGCTGGGGTACAAGACGGAACGCGGCGGCACCCTACTGCACACTCTGGGCGGCGGCCGAAGTGAAGTCTTCGGCACGTTTAGCTACACGACGACGGCCGGAAAGCTAGCCCCGATGTTCCTGACCGAGGACTCCGCCGCATTCGCCTTCTTCGCAGAGGTCTGTTATACGGGTGACCCGTTCACGACACTCATCAGGGAGAAACGCAAGGGGGTCATCAAAGAAGTCAAGCGGGGCGACGGAAACGTCACGCCTTATGTCGGCGTTTCGGGTGCCAAGTAGCTGCACAGAGAGAAATCCCGGTTCGTGAGTGGGTTTCCCGACCGCCGAACCAGGCGCTGCACCTGACCCGGTGGGCATGTAGGCTTTTCGTGAGTCGTAGCTCCCCGCGCCCGCCGGGCAGGTGAGCTTGGTCGTTAGCTGTCTGTCTTGATTCGAGGTTTCTGTTACCGAGAGGTCATTTGTGGGTGGCAGAGGTTGAGTATGGAGGGCATCGCCTGAGTCACAAACGTCCCAGTAGCTTTGGGTGGAGTAACAGAGGTTGAGTGGTGAGGGCGATCGATGATGGGGTTTGAGGTTCAGTGAGGTTTATGGTGGTGGTGGCGATCGACCCAGAGGCAGTCTTACTCAAAGTGCATCTAAGAACGCCAACGTATGGCTCAGGATCGTGGATTAAATAAAACCGACAAATTGTTCGTAGGTAGGGGCGCACGGCTGTGCGCCCCTACGGAAAACGCCGAGGTTATTAAATTCTTGTTCCTCAGTTGATTAGTTTCCCAATGTGGCGATGTAGCGCTGTTCGAGCCAGGTACGCATTTCAGCTTCGGACGCGTCATAACACGATCGCCCGGTCACAGCATCATGAGCATGCCACCAGCGGTTGCCTTCAGCGTCACAGGTAGACCAAACTCTCGGCTCAGCGTCTGCCATGAGACGCTTCACGAAAAACTGTGACGCTTGCTCTACCCAGGCTAAGGGCGTGTGTTTGACCGCGATGGACGCGGATTTGGGTAACTCCCATAATTGTTGACCGAACCAACGTAATGCAAGTTTCATTTCAATACCTCCGTAGATGACAATGTTGTTGATGACAATGCAACTGGTGACACTAACGATGCTCGACCAGGAAGCTTTGCCGTACCTAGCCATTGGGTAATGGCTGCTTGGCTTTGACTGAAAACCATAGCTGCGAGGATGAGTCCGGCTCCAGCGAAGCCACGTGCACCAAAGCGCTCTCCCAACAACCAGAACGAAAAGATGGCTGCAAATACTGGTTCAAGCATGTAGAGCAGGGCTGTTTCATGGGCTGAAACCCACTGCTGAGCCACTGCCTGCGTCATGGTTGTCATCGCTGTCACCACAAGACCCAGATAAAGGAGTTGTCCCCAATGAGTGGCGATCGCGGGCAACTGTGCCACAAGATCGGGTGCTGCCCAGATCAGGCTGACTCCAGCTACCAGAAAAAGCTGCATGGCTGACAGTGCCAACGGTGGATGACGGAGTGTTGCTGCCTCTAGTAATAAGATGTAAACGGTGTAGCTTAAGGCACCACCAAAGACCCAAAGGTCGCCAAGACTCAGCCCACCGCCCTCCCAGGACATGACCCCGATCCCGACGATCGCCAGTCCTGCGGCAAAAACCGCCATCATCTGTAGCCGACGACCCAGAAACAGTTCCAGTAAAGGCACCAAGACGACGCTCAGGCTGAGCATGAACGCCGCCCGACCCGCCGCGATCGTCTCAAGACCAACCGTGAGGGTAATATAGGATGCCAGGTAGGCTGAACCTAGCAGCACGCCATCGCGCACTAACTGAGCGTTTAAGCGACGCAGCCAGGGGGCAAAAACCAGCGCTGCTAGCACAAAGCGGACGGCAATTAGCACCATGGGTGAAATGCTGACCACAGTCTCTTTGAGGACTGGAAACGTCGTCCCCCAAACCAGAGTGGTCACGATGAGCAGTAAGATGCCTCTGGTATGAAGATTTTTAGATTGTGTAACAGACATAACAGAAGATGAACTCGGACTGTGTAACTTTAGCCAATTAGCTTTACATAAATCAAAAGACAGCACTTATCACATCTATGCATAAAATTGATGGAAGATGAACGACACCAACCATGAATGCGAATCGTCAAGGTCAGATTAAGCTTTCCCAGTTGCGCGCCTTGGTTGCAGTCGCAGAGCGCGGCAATTTTGGTGAGGCGGCGTTGCAGTTAGGTTTGTCACAGTCGGCGGTGAGCCACGCGATCGCAACCTTAGAAGACATGCTGGGAGTGGTGCTGCTTTCACGGGGGCGGCATGGTGCACACCTGACTCCGGTAGGCGATCGTGTGCTCACGTACGCTCAACAGATGATGCAGTCCTTAGACGGGATGATGAAGGAAGCGAATCTGGCGAAAGGGTTGGAGGGTGGTCAGGTGCGGATTGCGTCGTTTCGCAGTGTCGCAACTCACATTTTGCCAGAGGCGATCGCGCAGTTTCGGCAGCGCTTTCCTGATATAACCGTTCGCCTTACTGACCACGAAGATTTGCCAGAAGTAGAACAAACGCTGCGAGAAGGGCGGGCAGATATTGGCTTTACCTATTTGCCAGCTAGCGAAGATTTTGAGGTTTGGGAATTACTTCAAGATGAATTTGTGGTGTTATTTCCACCTGCATTTAAGCTCAAAGGGAAGCGCCTCACGTGGGAAGAACTCGCGCAGCATCCGATGATTATGCCACCTGAAACGGATGCAACCATGCTGCAATTCTACGCACATTGCCTCAAGTTTAACTGCACATTATCTGTTGCTTATCGTGTCAATACCGATTCGACGATCGTCAGTATGGTAGCTCGCGGCTTAGGAGCAGCCGTTCTACCTCGCTTGTCGGCTGAACCCATCCCTGTCGGTGTTCAGGTCTTCAGTCTGCCAGTGCCAATCTATCGTGTCATTGGCATTGCGGTGCTGGCAGACGCATTACAAGTGCCCGCTGTCTTCGCCTTTTTAGATATCCTGAAATGCAAAGATTTATTGTTACCACCGAGCGTGTGAACTCGTATGCAGCGGCTCATTCGAGGATACTCGAAAAGGGTCTAGCGGTTAAAGCACAAGGGCAAAACAGTCCCTTAAACGTTGATTACTCTACCGACCTCAGCCCGATCTGCCTCAGCACTGCGGCACGCGCTCGTTCAGAGAGCTTGTCCAACAAGATGTTTTCAGAGTCGTCAATCAACGCTTCTTTTTGCATCAGTTCAATCATCGTTTGATGGAGCAATGCCTCTACTTGCTCTGCTCGCTCCGCTAACCAGAGATGTGTTTCAGTATCTTGAGGGAACTGTTCGATGCAGGCCGTGGTGTAGTTGCGGAATGCTCTGACCTGACGCAAAAGCCGCGCCAGGTAGCCGGGGCATTCGCACGCGATCGCCTCTGCGGCCCTACAAATTTCAACTAACGCCTCATCAGAAACATCGGAGATTTTAATCGTTCGCGTTGAATCAGTCATTGCTAGGTCAGTCATGGTTGAGCTTCGTTATCGTCATTGTCTATTTAACCCGAATCGGTTCTTAAGCCATCACAGTCAAAAGGAAGATTTTTCCAGGGTTAAGCATGTAAATTTAATCACATCAAAACGCACAACATTCTGTGTAAGATCACTACGCACCTCTGGTTGAGTGACAAATCTTTTGGGATCACCTGCCTCGCCCTACACTGAAAGTGCGGGCTAACAGAAGGAAGTCCTCTGTAAGCTTTGCACCGTTAGCCCGGCTTTTAATCACGGGCGGGTGAGCAACGGAGCCATAAGCCTTTCAGGACTTTTGTCAGTCAGCTACACACGCCTTGCACAGAGAGTGGAGACCTGAATTTACGTTCCTTAACACTATATAGCGTACGCGAGACACCTGTGAAAGGAGAGGTGCTTTGTGAAAGCTGCCTTGACAAACGTCCCTAGAACCTTAGATGTTTTACAGATGGGCGGAGCATCAGCACTAACGCTTAGGAACAAGAATTTAATCACCTCGGCGTTTTCCGTAGGGGCGCACGGCTGTGCGCCCCTACCTACGAACAATTTGTCGGTTTTATTTAATCCACGATCCTTAGCAAGAGACAGCACTATAGGTGCGCCTGATAGAAACAGGAATCAACCCGATCGATACAAAGCTGCGTCAGCGGGGCGGTGCTGTTCTAGGTATGCCGTTCTCCTTCTGTAGGGAGTGACACGTAACGTCCCTACAGAAGACCGTCCGCTATTTGAAACACGCCCGTTGAAACATACTTGGCGTTGTGCCTCCATGCCCAGCAACGTTGGGTCAGCCTGGTTCAGTATTCTGTCCTGATGGTGGCGTAAAGTGCCGTATTGGGTAGTAGTTCTCGTGCCTTGTTGATTGTTCACGCATGAACCCTGCTGCCTTGCCTCTCATTGTCGTCGCTTGCCGTGAAGGATACCAATCTCGCTGCCAAGCGACTCAAACCCAACTATTGGTCTAAGTTTTATGCGTCTCTCCACGGCAACAACGCTTGTCTGTAGCACTCTAGCTACGGTTGCGTTTTATCAAGGCTTTGCTGCGCTTTTCCCTCATCTTGCCCATCCTGATGATGAATCTGCCTCTAATGCGAAGAAGGATGGTACGACAGACCAGACAAACGGGCAAAAGCTGGCGATCGCGTCACCTGAAACCATGCCGTTAACCAAGGTAGATGCTCGTTCTAACGCGCCTGCAAAGGCTGAGCAAGCTGGAGCGGTAGGTAAGCGCACCGTCGTCTCTACGCGGAATTTACCCACGGTCAATGTGCCACCGACTCTGCGATCGATGCCAAGCCGCTTCTCTGAGCGTTCGCTACCGGACGTGGGTTCAACGCCGACTGTCCCTGATGTTGCACTACCTGAAATGAGTGGGCAAAATCAACCAGACCTCATCGACCAGAGTCGAGCGAATGTCAGCACAGCTCAATCTTTACCCTTTACGTCCGTAGACACGTCTCTAACGGATGTCAAAGGGCATTGGGCAGAAAGCTACATTGAATCATTGGCGGCAAAGGGCGTTGCACGAGGCTTTCGTGATGGTAGCTTTCGTCCTGATACGCTTGTCACGTCGCAACAGTTTGTGTTGATGACGCAAAAGGCATTCACAGCTTCGCCGATTTCCTACACCGATTTGCAGCAGCTTCACCCCGATCGCGTTCCCACACGCGCTGATGCGGCGGCTTTTATTTACCAAACGCTCGCAAAAGCAGAATCAGCCCCCCTCACGATGGCTGTGCAAGTGAGTGGTGCAGTGCCCCGCCCTGGTATTTATGCCATTGCCAACGGTAGCAGAATCGATGCGCCCGCCAACGCTGGTGTGCCTACTGTGTCGCGTGCCATCCAACAGGCAGGTGGGGCATTGGAAGGAGCGAACCTGAAACAAGTTCAAATCCACCGGATCGGTGAGACATCTGCAAGACAGGTCATTAATGTGGATGTGCGGCAACTGCTTAAGACGGGCGATCGTAGCCGCGATATCGTCCTGCAACAAGGTGACAAGCTCTTCATTCCTGCTGCTGCTACCAGTAACCCGATCAGCACGTTGCCAACCCCAGAGCGTTCGATCAGCCTGGTAGAGAGCACAAAGTAGCATCAGCTCAGCTCATGGCTAGCGGCTCTTAGGATCGTGTATTTAACAAGGTGCAATGCTTTCTGTAGGGATGTTACATTTAACATCCCTACAGAGGAGAGGTGGTTCAGGTTCATTAATCCACGATCGTTAGTGTCAATCAGGCTGTTTCATCGGGTGCTGCTGACCCAATATCGTCTTGGCTCACAGGCAGGTAAGGCAAAACCCGATCGCAGCAAAAGAGCGTTCCTGCGGCGACACAGATGGGCACGGCTAAGAGGCTCACAAACGGAATGCTGACAAGCACCAGACAAGCCCAGCTAAAGGTGGCACTGGCTGGTAGCGATCGCGCAAACACGCCCAACTTGCGGCGAAAGCTAAGGCGACGACGTTCGAGAGGCGCATCAAGGAAGTCCAGACCGACTAGCAGCGCTGCCAGTGCCACCCCACCGACACTGGCGATCGTAGTGCCAATGGGCGGTAGGAAATTGAGCACCAAGAACGGTAGCCCAAACGCGATTAGCAGCAGCAGTTTTTTGAGCTGAAAGGTAAGGGCGCGCCAGATATCTTGCAAGGCGCGGCTAAAGCTCGGTGCGCCAACGGGCACCTGTCCTCTACGTAACCGCTCCGTTTGTTCTGCCAGGTTGCCGTACCAGGGTGCGCCCAAAATGGCACCAAACTGCACTAACAATAAACCCGTGAGAACAAAAAGCGCGATCGCCATTAAAAAGCGCAGTACATCATCCAGGAACGTTGCCCCTGTTGGTACCCAGGTCAGAAGTTGAGATGCCCAGGGCGGTAAACTAGCGACCCATTGTGCAAGCCCGATCGGTACGCCAGATGCCCACTGATCAATGCCTCGCCAGCCAGGAAGCAGTAGCCCCGCGTACAATACCGCCCCAATCACAAGGTTGACCAGAATTGGGAGTACGACACAGCTCCACAGTTGAGGATTTTTGCGGATGAATAGCAATGCCTGGAGCGGATAGGTCGCTCCTGCAAAAACGCCGACAGGTAACGCGCTTACACGGTGCATGAGCTCAGAATCTGACTCTTCTGTCATGGTGTCTTTTGCAAATGTTTCATAGCGAGTCTACCGGACGATCAAGCTGGCTTTGTACTCACATTCAGTTTGACAGACAGTAGCCTTGTCTGTCGCCTCAGAAGAGCCGCTTTAGCAGGAAAATAACGAGGTTGATCGTCCGTCCACAATCAACGTAGAAATATCAGCATCTTTGGTAGCGCATTCCGGGCTGTTGGGAAACCAAACCCATGAGTTCAAGCTGAAGCAGGGCGCTGGAAACGGAGCCTGCCTGAAGTTGGGTTTGCTGCACGATCAAATCAAACGGTAGGGACTCTACACCGCTTTCCTGCCCAAAGTGAGTGAGCACTTGCAGCACTTTTTCTAACTCAGGTGCAAGGTCTAACGGGATTTGGGTTTGGTGGGCTGGCGTCGATGGTGCAAGCTGGGGCAAGCTGCCTAGCATTTCGAGCAGATGCGCCTCACTGAGAATCACTTGAGCACCTTTATTGAGCAGATGAAGACAGCCGATCGCCTTTGGATTGTCCAAGCTTCCAGGCAGCACATACACATCGCGCCCGTACTCATTCGCAAGATGGGCTGTAATCAACCCACCCGATCGCACTGGGGCTTCCATGACGATCGTGGCGCGGCTCAGTCCAGCGATAATGCGGTTGCGGCGTGGAAAGTGAGTGCGATCGGGCTGTGTGCCAGCCGGATATTCACTTAGCAGCAGCCCATACTCCATGACCTGTTGGTGTAACTGGCGATTTGACCAGGGATAGACAACATCCACCCCCGTTCCCAGAACCGCCAACGTGCGTCCGTTCAAGCTGATGCAGCTTCGGTGGACTTCCGTATCAATGCCTTCCGCCAGTCCAGAAACAACGCTAAAGCCGCTTTGCGCCAGCGTAGTCGTAAGGCGGCGAGTCCAGCGTCTGCCGTAGTCGGAGGGGTCACGGGTGCCGACGATCGCCACCATCGGCGTGGTGCCCTGGTTTTCGAGCAAGTCAACTGTGCCGCGATAATATAAGAGCGCTGGCGGATCAGGGGTTTCCAGCAGCAGTCGGGGATAGTCAGCATCGGCAGGTGTCCAAAAGTTGACATTCTCGCGTTCATGCTGTTCTAGCAGGGTGGCTGGATCGCGTTTGTGTCGCTCTGCCACGATCGCGTCAGCCGTTTGAGTCCCCAAACCTTCCACGTCCACCAAAGCGATCGAACTGGCTTCCCATGCGGTGGTCAACGAGCCAAAGTGCTTCTGTAATCGCCGGAGCAGAACTGGACCAACGCCATTAATCTGTGACCAGGCGAGCCAAAATGCACGTTCTTCAACCAAGGTTCCATCCTCATGTAGATGCCATTCTTAACGGTAGCCAGGACTGCGATCGCCAGACTTCAGCTTTGTGTAAAGTCGCTGCTCAAGACATGATGTCAAGACGGCACTAGCGACCATTCGCTATACTCGCTGCCATGTGGTTTCAACCCGCTTCCGCGCTTGACGGTCACGTTGGGTGTTGTGAGCGATCGCTAGTAGCAGTCATTATGGACAATTTGGTGATCAAAGTTGCAAATTTCTCGCTTGACTTTCCAACTATTCAGCAGATTCGTTACCTTGTTTTTCAGATCGAGCAGGGAGTTGCTGCCGCATTGGAGTTTGATGGCAAGGATGAGGCTGCCGCTCACCTCCTGGCATATCTGGATGAGCAACCCGTTGGTACGGCAAGAATCCGTCTGCTTGACAGCCAAACAGCTAAAGTCGAACGAGTTGCCGTGCTCAAAGCCTCGCGAGGTGCTGGTATTGGTAAACGCATCATGATTGAAGCGCTAGCCGTTCTGAGCAAAGCAAACGTTTCAGCAGTCCAAATTCACGCTCAGGAGTCCGTGCGGGACTTTTACCAGCGGCTAGGGTTTGAGCCAGAAGGCGAAGTTTTTGTCGAAGCGGGGATTCCCCATGTCAAGATGAACAAGCTGTTAACGAGCTAGGCTGGACGGTGATTGGACGCGACCGACGACCGTGGGTGAGAGGGTTGCCTGCTCTGGGATTGCTTTGGCTGTTAGGGGCGATCGGCGATCGCCTCTGGTTTGCCCTAGACTACAGCATTCCCAGTTGGGATCAAGCCGACTACTTGACCGGGGTGTTGAACTACTGGCAAGCCTTCCAAGCACCGCAGTGGTTCTCAGGCGATTGGTGGACTCAGCTCTGGCAGTTGTCCTCTAAAATTCCGCCGCTTGTTTACATCACCACAGCGCCCTTTATTAGTTTGTTTGGCGCTGGTGCAGACCAAAGTACGCTCGTCAATCTTCTGTTTAGCGCCGTTTTGCTCGGCTCGGTTTACACCGTTGGTGTGTGCCTCTTCACGTTGCCTGTCGCGCTCTGGGCAGCGGGGCTGTGCCTGCTCATGCCGGGTCTCTACCGCGTTCGCCTGGATTTTTTGCTTGATTTTCCGCTCGCAGCGATGGTAACGCTCTGTTTTGCCTGTTTGACTGTGTGGAGAGAAAATGGAAAAAAGCTCAAGGCTCAAGGAAGGATAAAAAGCGGATCGAATCTTAGCCTTTATCCTTTATCCTTCATCCTTTCAGAGTGCCTGCTAACAGGCGCGATCGCCCTCACCCTTGGGTTAGCGCTCATGGTGAAGCAGCCAGCGCTCTTGTTTCTGTTTGTGCCGCTGGTGTGGGCAGGCGTGGAGACGATCTGGCAGCGTGCCTGGATGCGGTTGCTGCAATTAGTACTGGCAATTTGTCTATCAACTGTGATCTGGGTGCCCTGGTATCGGACAAACTGGCTGCTGATGCTGTCAGCCACGAAGCGAGCCACCATCGATTCTGCGATCGCGGAGCATGATCCCTCTCTCCTCTCGCTCGATGCCTGGACTTATTACTTAAAAGCGCTTCCTGGCATGATATCGCTGCCACTGCTGGTGGTGCCACTGCTAGGCTTTTTGTTCTTTTGGCGGCGATCGCGCGTGAGCTGCCACTGTGCTGGCGAAGCCGACTTTTCACCTAAAACAAAAAGCTATCGTCAACACGCCTATGGTGCGTCGCGAGAGGCGCTGGGCTGGCTGTGTCTCTATGGCATCGGTGCCTACTTGTTGTCATCGCTAAATGTCAACAAGGACGATCGCTATGTGGTGCCCTACCTGCCGATCGTGGCACTGGTGCTGGCATATGGCATGACGCTATTGCCCAAGCGTTGGCTGCTCTTGCAGTGGGGCACTGTCGGGTTAGCGATCGTGCTGATGTGCAGTAATCTTGTGGCGTTGCCACTCGGCAGTACACCCCAGGCAACGTCTAGAAGTCAGCACTTCGCCTATACGGGCGACAGCTACCCCCATGCTCAAATCATCGAATCAGTCATCCGGGCAGCACCATATCTGCGATCGACCATCGGTGTGCTGCCGTCTACGGGGCAGATCAACCAGCACAATGTCAACTACTACGGTAATCTTCAAAACTTCCGCGTCTACGGACGGCAAGTGGGTACTCGAAAGTCGCAAGTAGAACAAGATCAGCGATCGCTCTCCTGGTTCATCACTAAAACGGCTGATCAAGGTTCCATTCGCCAGCAGGACTCTCAAGTGGCGCTGGTGAACGCGGTTGAACGGGGCACCGATTTCACACTGCACAAAGCCTGGACATTGTCCGATCGCAGCACGCTGAAACTTTTTCGCCGCAGCATTCCTCTGCTAGAGGTTACCCCTATGATTGGGGAAGAGAAGTCAGAGGTCAGGACTCAAAACTCAAAACTCAAAATATCTCCTACCCTTCGGGAAGCAAAAGCTACGGAGACGCTTCGCGAACAAAACTCAAAACTCAAAACTTCTCTACCTTCTGCTCCGATCACCCTCGATCAAGTCATCGTTCCCGATCGCGCTCCGCCTGGAAAACCGATTCCCGTCACCTATCGTTGGTCTGGTCAGTGGGACGCACTACGAACGGGCTTAGTCATCCTGACCTGGCACAGGCAAGGAGAAGCTGCTGCCTCAGAACGCTGGTTGCATGACCACGGCATTGGCATGGGTTTGCTCCATCCAAAGGTTTTACCAACGGCTAGTACGTCTCGCTTTCAGGTCGTTGAGCGTCTGGCGATGTTGCCGCCTCAAGCAATTGCACCAGGGCTTTACACGTTAGAAGCGATCTACCTCGATCGCCAGACGGGTAAAACGGCTCCAATCGACATTCCAACCACTAGCCTCCAAATTGACGCGAACGCTGCGGTCAGTCCTGCACCAGAATTGGATCTCGTCACGCAGCTACGAACGCTATCAACGGCGCTTCCCAAAGGGGGGAAGGCATTAGAGCCAGCCTTTGACCAGATCGGGCGCATCAATCAATACGACCCGACGCAAGACTATGCTGAGCAGGCAAAACAGGCAATGGCATATCGGCTGGCACAGGAACCGAAGAATCGTGAGTTTGCCTATGCGCTGGCGTTAGCAACGGTGCTGAAGCGTCGAGTGGGTGAGGCGATCGTAACGCTTCAGCAAGTTGTGCAGCTTGATGCTCAAAATCCCTATGCTTACGGTTATCTAGCCTTCATCAATCTGTACGATTTTCGTGCCAACGCGGCTCAAACAGCGCTCAAGACCGCGTTCAAGCTGAACCCCAAGCTACCTGAGCTTTATGCCCTCAGCGGAGTTGCGGCTCTGATGCAAGGCAATCCCATCAAAACATGGCAACAACTTCGACGGTTTGCACAATTAGAGAAGCAACCGCGCTAGCTGCTGTGTGCATAGAAACAACGGTCATTTCCCAGGCGGATAACCTTACTCACTCAAAGCGCTGAACCCTCCAGGAATGAATTCTGGCAAAAGATAGTGCAAGCGATCGCATCGGACGGTCGAAAACGGCTGTAAAAGGACAAAGTTTGAGGCGCTTGGGAGCAAAGTTGCCCTTTCTAGCGTCTGCCCTCGTAGATCTCTGCACACAGCCATCAGCCTTCGAGTCATCAGCCTTGATTGGACTGCTATACAGTGAGACTACAGCCGACATACATCTGATCTAAATTTTGCCTAGAATAGGATGAGCGTAGGGGTGAAGTCATTTGTTGCTCTCAATCGCAGTCTCTTAACCCCTAAGAGCTGAGGGGCAGAGTAACTGTGATCGGTTTAATTGCTTTGACTGAATATTTTTTACACTCGCGGACAAGCAGACAATACAACCATGAACACTTCTACTGATAAACAAGGCAACAAAGGCAAAGCCCTCTGGAAAAAGCCAGCGGTTTACTTGTTACTGCCGCTGTTGGGAGCAGGAACCGCGCTGTTGGGTGATCACTGGTTGTCGTCCAGTGAGGCTTCCACCCCGATCGCGATCGCGCAGACCGCCAGCCCTTCAGCACCAATACAGCCGATCGCGCAAGCACCCAGTCGGAGCAGCGCCGTGCTCTCGTCTAGTGATCCCAACTTTATCGTCAATGCCGTTGAGCGTGTCGGCCCTGCTGTTGTCCGCATCAACTCCTCTCGTACGGTTAAAACCCGCCGACCCGAAATTTTTAATGATCCATTCTTCCGGCAGTTTTTTGGCAATGCGCCTACAGGACCTTCGACTCGCGTTGAACGGGGTACGGGGTCTGGGTTCATTATCCAAGCCGATGGCTTGATTTTAACCAATGCTCACGTTGTCGATGGTGCTGATACGGTGACAGTCACCCTGAAAGATCAGCGCGAATATAAGGGCAAGGTGCTGGGAGCTGATCCATTGACCGATGTAGCCGTCGTTAAAGTGGAGGCAACCAGCTTGCCAACCGTCAATTTGGGCAACTCTGATCAGCTTCGACCGGGTGAATGGGCGATCGCGATCGGCAACCCGCTGGGCTTGGACAACAGCGTTACGGTTGGCATTATCAGTGCCACAGGTCGTTCTAGCTCTCAAATTCAGGCACCCGATAAGCGAGTCAGCTTCATCCAAACGGATGCTGCGATTAATCCTGGTAACTCCGGTGGTCCACTGCTCAACCAGCGGGGCGAAGTCATTGGCATGAACACGGCTATTATTGGTGGCGCTCAAGGCTTGGGGTTTGCAATTCCGATCAATAAGGCACAGCAGATTTCAAGTCAGTTAATTGCCACTGGTAAGGCAAGCCACCCGTATCTGGGTATCCGCATGACGACCCTTACGCCTGAGCTGAAGAAGCAAATCAACAGCGACCCTGAAGCGGGTGTCAACGTGAAGGAAGACAGCGGCGTTCTGGTCTATCGCGTGATGCGTGGCTCTCCTGCGGCTCAGGCTGGACTCAAACCTGGTGACGTAATTCAAAAAGTCAACGGTCAGTCAGTCAAAACAGCGGATGACGTGCAGCAAGCCGTTGAAAGAAGCTCTGTAGGCGGCAACCTTCAGGTAGAGTTTAAGCGCAACGGACAAACGCAAACGTTGGCAGTGCGTCCCGGCGCTTTTCCAACGCAAACCGCGCAGAGTGAGTAGGTCGTAGAAGGGTGTAGGGTATAAAGCGAGGGACAGGCGACGAGGGGTAAATAGCCCTGCCGCCTGTCCCTCGCTTTATACTAAAAAGGTTCACTCACTATGCATTCCGATGCCTGAACTGCTTGAAGTGATTGAGTTGGGAAATCCCATTTTGCGTCAGAAGGCGCAGCTTGTAAAGGAGGTGTCGTCTGACCGTATGCAACGCTTAGTGGATAATTTGATGCTGACGGTGAAAGAGGCGAATGGGGTGGGCATTGCTGCACCGCAAGTTGCACAGTCCGATCGCCTCTTCATTGTGGCATCGCGTCCTAACCTGCGCTATCCTCACGCGCCAACGATGACACCGACTGCCATGATTAATCCCCACATGCTTGCTCACTCCGATGAAACGGTGAAAGGGTGGGAGGGATGCCTCAGCATTCCAGGTCTTCGGGGTGAGGTGCCTAGATATCAGGCGATCGAAGTCGCTTACACAGGACGCGATGGCAAGCAGCACAAGCAAGCATTGACCGATTTTGTGGCTCGCATCTTCCAGCATGAACTCGATCATCTGGATGGCATTGTGTTTGTCGATCGGGTGGAAAGCACGCAAGACCTCATCACCGAGCGCGAATATCAACGCCTTTTTCCAGGGTAATTAGCGTTTACCGAAAAAACAGGTAGCGTGCGCCAATGACAAAGAGAAAAACGCCGTAGAGCTTTTTCATCAGGGCGCTGCTGATAAACGGCTGATTGGCAAACAACGCACCGAATAGAAAGCCCACGAACAGCCCTGCGGCAATAAAGAGGGCATCACGAATGCTGAGGTTGCCTTCTCTGTAATAGACGGCAGCACCAAGAAGACCGATCGGCAAAATTTGAGCGGCGATCGAGGTTCCTGTCGCAAATTTCTGATCCATGCCCAGCAGCAGCACCATTGCAGGCACCATAATCGCGCCGCCACCAATGCCAAACATGCCGCCTGCAATGCCAGCCGCCAAACCAATGAGCAACAGTTGAACCATTAAGGTAGACATAGGGCTTAAGTCCGAGCGAAGCTGTTAAGTAACTGAGACTACTTATAGCAGTACTTGGCGGTGAGGTTGGTCTACGAATGCACGAAGTGAGAAAACGTCTTTAGATCGACCGTCGTAGGGACGTTACATGTAACGTCCTTACGGACGAAACCAGCCCGTTTAGACCATTTTTTCACAACTTCAGTCAAGGTATTGCAAGCACGCAGGTGGTACTAGGCGTAGTTCCCCAGAGTGGAAGCGATCGCGCTCAAGCCAATAAGCAGTATAAGTCTGATCGCTGTCTTTGAAGGGGATTTGCTCTCGCTGGTAAAAGGTTTTGTCCACAAAGTCACAGCGATAAAGCTGTACCAATTCATGCCCCGGTTTGCCATCAAACGTAAACAGGTTTTCCAAACAGCCAAGGTAGTGAATGTTCGTCAATTCTGCCTGGAGTTCTTCGTAAAATTCTCGTTTGAGGGCATCCAGGCTTGTTTCGCCAAACTCAATGCCACCCCCTAACGCACGATAGAAAAAATCCTGTTTCACAGGATCAAAGCCTTCAGATACAAACAGGCGAGAACCGCTTTGAATGAAGCCCAATGCGATCGCCCGAATGCCCTGTGTTCCCACTCCTAACTCCTCACCTAATTCATGTCGCTATCCGAAAACGTGTCCGATCGATAACGGCTTTCTCCAGTCGTCCAGTCGTCGTTCTCGCCACCAATAATCAGGCGGTCTAAGACAACATAATCTTTACTGAACTGTTTGAGGGCACAAATCAAAACATCCAGAGCGATCGCGTCGCTGGTGCCCAGGTCAAACCAGCAGCGCCCCCAGTTGCTTTCGTACTCGACCTCACCCATGTTGTGCATCAGTGCGACCAGGCTATCATCAGCCACATCATTGTCATACTCCATCTGGCTAACTTCTAGCCCAACGTCTTGCACCTGAAGGTTTTCGGCATTAAAGCCGCCCAGCTTGCCTAAAAAAAACCAAGAATTGAACACTTCTTCAACGTATTGCTTCTCCATTTCAGAGGGGACAGTATTAAATTCAACCCAGATCCAGACGTTAAACGGGTCAAATTCCCGAAACTGCACGTCCATAGTGATACTCCTGTGTTCTCGATCGCGTCAAGCAAGCAATGAGACGAAGGGACGGTAATCGGTCTCGATCGCCCTTTGCCTGTTGTAAACCAATCATGGCACAGTGCAACTGGATCAATAGTGCGCCCTGTTAATAGACGCGTCCTTTCCAGGCTCCACCCTGTCCACGCCAGTGACGCAGGGCAGAATCGAGCGTCATGGCAGTGTAAAGAGAGGCGATCGCGGGTAAACCAAACGCCAGTAGCGGTGGACAGCTATAGAGCTGCAAGGTTGGCAGATAGGCGATCGCCATTAGCAGCCAGGTTATGAGACCGATGAGGGCGATCGTCCCATGTCCGGTGACAAGTCCCGCGATCGTGCTCAGAGGTGGCACCAGGTAAATGATGGTCATGCCCACCAATGTCCCTAACAGCAAGACAGGCGAATAAGACAACTGCGTATACGCAGTACGGGCAACCATATCCCAAATCGTTTTGAGGGACGGATAGGCACGCAAGCTGTGGGTTTGGCGAGTCAATCCCAGCCAGATTTTGCCTGTGGGGTGAGGGGTGAGGGGCGAGGGGTGAGGGGGGGGAGAGTTTTGAGTTTTGAGTTTTGAGTTTTGAATTAATGCTGCTGCCCCTGTGCCCCTCACTCCCCACTCCCCACTCCCCACTCCCCACTCCCCACTCCCTAACCCCTTCACCGCTTGCGCCAAGGAGCAATCGTCAATCAACGCCTGACGCAAAATTTTTAGCCCTCCAATCTGCGTGAGGGCATGGCGACGAATGAGAATACAGCCACCAGCCGCTGCCGCAAGTTTGCGGTTGGAATCATTTGCCCAGCGGAACGGGTAAAGCTTTTGGAAGAAAAAGACGAAGGCGGGAATCAGCAGGGTTTCCCAAAGGCTCTTGCAGCGGAGCAAGACCATCAACGAAACCAGATCCAGGTCATCTGCTTGTGCTTTGGCGACGAGTTGATGCAGGTTTTGGGGATGATGCTCAATGTCAGCATCCGTCAGCAAAAAGTAGTCGGGCTGTGGTGTCAGGTTTGCGGTGTAGCGGATGCCTTGTTCCATTGCCCACAGCTTGCCCGTCCAGCCTGCTGGCAGCGGTTCAGCCATAATGACATGCAGCTTTGAAGCCTGGTCTAAACTTTGGGCTGTCTGTTTTGCGATCGCAGCCGTGCCATCAGTACTATGGTCATCAACCAACACAATCCGAAGGTTGGGATAGTCCTGCGTGAGCAGCGATCGCAACGTCACAGGCAGCAGATCGGCTTCGTTACGAGCAGGGATGATGGCGCAGACGGACGGGAGTGGGGAGTGGGGAGTGGGGAGTGGGGAAAGAGTTTTGAGTTTTGAGTTTTGAGTTAATGGTGCCCCCTCTGCTTCACCTGCCTTCTGCCCTCTGCCCTCTGTCTCTTCAGCCAAAAACTGATCCGATCGCCAAAACTGTCCGCGTCCAAACAGCAGCACGAGCCAGATGACAAGCGACAGCAGCGTGATTCCTAAGCCAATTTCAACCATTTCTCACCCCTTACTAATTGCCAAGACTCTTCACTAAGAGGCAAAATACAACATCTGCCAATTGTAACGACAGGTGTATCGGTAGAATTGGCTAGCTTGGTGTGTTGGGAGTGAATGACAGTATGCAGACTCAAGAGCAGGGTGCAGTTAACAGCACAACGGTTTCACGCACACAGGTAGAGGACGCGATCGCACGCAGTCAGAACTACCTTTTATCGCTGCAATATCCAGACGGCTACTGGTGGGCAGAACTGGAGTCGAACGTCACGATTACAGCAGAAGTGGTGCTGCTACACAAGCTTTGGGGTACGGATAAGACGTGTCCCTTGCATAAGGTAGAAGCATATTTGCGCTCGCAGCAGCGCGAGCATGGCGGCTGGGAATTGTTCTACGGTGACGGTGGCGAGTTAAGTACCGCCGTTGAAGCATACATGGCGCTCCGCTTGCTGGGTGTACCTGTGACTGATCCAGCGTTGGAAAAGGCGCGATCGTTCATTTTGAACAAGGGCGGCATCAGCAAGACGCGGATTTTCACCAAGTTTCACCTGGGATTAATTGGCTGCTACGACTGGCGTGGGTTGCCCTCCATTCCATCCTGGGTGATGCTGCTGCCGGATGCGTTCCCAGTGAACATCTATGAACTGTCTAGCTGGGCACGAGGCAGCACAGTGCCATTGCTGATTGTGTTCGATCGCAAACCCGTTTACATCACCGAGCCAGCGATCAATTTAGACGAACTCTATGCTGAAGGACGCAGCAACGCTCGTTTTGAACTACCGCGTCAGGGCGACTGGACTGATTTGTTCGTACATCTCGATAGCGCCTTCAAACTAGCCGAACAGTTAAAGCGCGTACCGTTCCGTCAAGAAGGACTCGACGCTGCCGAAAAGTGGGTGCTGGAACGACAAGAAGCAACCGGAGACTGGGGTGGCATCATTCCTGCGATGCTAAACTCTTTGCTAGCATTACGCGCTCTAGATTACTCAGCCAACGATCCGATCGTCGAGCGTGGTCTGAAAGCAGTCGCTAACTTTGCGCTAGAAACCGACGACCACTACTGGATTCAGCCCTGCATTTCGCCTGTGTGGGATACAGCATTGGTGATGCGATCGCTCGTCGATTCAGGTCTGGCTCCCGATCATGCTGCCTTAGTACGCGGCGGCGAATGGCTATTAGAAAAGCAGATTCTCGACTACGGTGACTGGGCAGTGAAGAACCGCAACGGTAAGCCTGGAGCCTGGGCGTTTGAGTTCGACAATCGCTTCTATCCCGATGTCGATGATTCCGCTGTCGTCGTCATGGCGCTCTGTGCCGTCCAGTTGCCCAATGAAGCCTTGAAGCAAGCCGCGATCGCCCGCGCTGTTGACTGGATCGCCACCATGCAATGCACCCCCGGCGGTTGGGCAGCCTTCGATCTCAACAATGATCAAGATTGGCTCAACGCCATCCCCTACGGCGACCTCAAAGCCATGATCGACCCCAACACGGCGGATGTGACGGCGAGAGTGCTGGAGATGGTCGGGAAGTTAGAAAGGATAACGGATAAAGGCTTAAGGATAAATGAGGAAGCAGATCCTTTATCCTTTATCCTTCATCCTTCATCCTTATGTCGCTCCCTCGCCTACCTCCGCGCCGAACAAGAACCCGAAGGCTGTTGGTTTGGTCGCTGGGGTGTGAACTACATCTACGGCACAAGCGGCGTACTGGCAGCGCTGTCTTTGGTGGCACCCAAGACGCATCAGCGGGAAATTGAGCGCGGTGCAGGTTGGTTGGTCAGTTGCCAAAATGCCGATGGTGGCTGGGGCGAAACGTGCTTTAGCTACAACGATGCGTCGCTAAAAGGGCAGGGCACCAGCACAGCTTCGCAAACTGCCTGGGCGCTCATTGGGCTGATGGCAGCAGGCGACGCGACGGGGACGTATGCAATGGAGGTACTCGATCGCGGCATCCACTATCTACTACAAACCCAACGTCCCGATGGCACCTGGAATGAAGCTTACTTCACAGGTACAGGCTTTCCCTGTCACTTTTACTTGAAGTATCACCTGTATCAACAGCACTTTCCCTTGACAGCGATCGGGCGTTATCGACTTATCAAGTAACAAGTAGGTAAGGTTCGACTCAGTAGGAAGGCGCATTTATTTGTAAGACGTGGCAATCGCTTCGTCAAGCCTACAACTGTTTAACAGCAAGGGTTACGCGATCGCCTTTCTGATATGCCGGAACGGCTTTATCCGTCCTACATTTAGTCTGAAAGACTCTGGCTTTGTTTTTACCTTTAGGGCGATCTGGATTGAGACAATAGCCAACTAGCTTTGCCATTGAAATCTCAGCCCGATCGCCATTCGGCAACTTCATTCCTCTTTCCCACACCCTACACCGTTCGGCTGAGCGCTCACGCCAAAGCCCCACACCCTCCCCCCTAACCCCTTCTACTATCTCCCACAGCGCATCAATTCCCGCTCCACCAATTTCAGCTACGCAACCTGAAGCGATTGTCCGAGCGTTTTGGGTGCTGGCAGTGGTTTGCCCTCATGGGAAGCAGACTCAGCCAGAAGTTCCAGCACTTCTTGAGCGTTTTTGAGGGCTTCTTCGTAGGTGTCGCCGTAAGTAACTGGCTGCGTCACTATGTTCTGAAATTCGGGTAAGGTGACAACGAAGCATTGATCCTCCTCCGACCACTGTAATGATGACGGTGTATTTCATTCCTGTGTCTACTTTTGTCTAAGGTTGAATGACTGCCAAAATATCCTGGGGAAGCATTAGAGGTAAGCCTGATATTCCTTGGTAGTCGCGAATGTTGTAGGTTGCAAAGTAATCGATCGCAGCTTCAGACGCTAGTGCAGCCAATCGTAGACCGAAAATTTTGGCTGAGGTAATCGTTCGAGCAACGGCTAATTCCAGTGTTTTAGTAATCGTTGAACGGGTAGGATAAACGATCTCAAAGGTGCCGCTGAGATCGGTTTCAGTTAGAAAATTTTCGGTCTGAGTTGATGTTAAAGGGCTTCCAGTCATGCCCTAAATCGCCTAACACTTCGATAGTGTCATACCAATTTGAATTGAAAATGTTGCAGATGGGGTAAGGGCGCATGGCTATGCGCCCTTACAGAAAATTGATGTGCCCTGAAGTCTGTTTAAATTGGTATCAGAACGTCTCCGGTGACAATTTTTTGCGATCGACTCTCTCCCATTACGTGCAGGGCATCTGCATTGGAACCGCTTGGCTAGCAAAGACTCTGACACGACAATCAATCATCGCGACTCTCGCAGCCTTTGATCGAGAAGCGTATAGCGTTGCTGGTCTTTCACCTGGCGTACTGCTAGAGCGATCGCCTTCTGGGTGCCGACCACCAGCGCCAGCCTTTTCGCACGAGTCAACCCCGTATAAATGAGGTTACGCGAGAGCATCAGGTAGTGCTGCATGTAGAGGGGCAGAATCACGACTGGATATTCGCTGCCCTGACTTTTGTGGATTGTCACTGCCCACGCCAGCGCGATTTCATTGAGATCGGCGTAGTCGTAACTGACCGAGCGCTCGGCAAAGTGTACCGTCACGTCCTGCTCTTCGACATCGATCGCGGCAATCACACCCAGGTCACCATTGAATACTTCCCGATCGTAATCATTGACTTTTTGGATGACACGATCGCCCACTCGTAGGGTCATCCCGCCCCGAAGCAACTCGGCTTTGGCAGGACTGGGTGGATTGATGAGCTGTTGTAAGACGGCATTGAGATTACGGGTGCCCACAACGCCTCGCGTCATCGGGCAGAGCACCTGCACCTCGGTGGCTGGATCAAAGCCTAGAGAGGGCAGCAAGTCGGTGATTAAGTCCTGAATCCCCTGCACGCCGTCTTCTGGTTCGGGGGCACCCAACCACAGACAATCGGACTGTGGTGCGTGCGACACGGGTTCAAGTTGCGGGTATTGTCCCTGGTTAATCCGGTGAGCATTGCTCACAATCTGGCTCGCTTGCGCTTGTCGAAACACCTGCGTGAGACGCACCACCGGAATTTTTCCAGACGCGATTAAGTCCTGTAAGACCGAGCCAGGACCGACGCTGGGCAGTTGATCGGTATCGCCTACCAGCAGCAGTTGGGCATCCAGTGCAATCGCTTTCAGCAGCGAGTTTGCCAGGAACAGATCGAGCATGGAGGCTTCATCCACTACGATCGCCTGAGCGGGGATGGGATTGTCCACATCGCGTTTGAATTTCATGGTTTTAGGGTCAAATTCCAGCAGCCGATGAACCGTTTTGGCTGCCTGTCCGGTCATTTCGCTCAAGCGCTGCGCGGCTCGTCCGGTGGGTGAGGCAAGGGCGATCGACTTCCCCATCGCTTTCCAGAGCGCCACGATCGTACGGGTGGTAAAAGTTTTACCGCAGCCGGGTCCACCGGTCAGAATCAGCACGCGCTCACTTGCTGCCATTGCCACCGCATAACGCTGTTGCTCTGAAAGGGGCGTGCCCGTCGTCTCCACAAAGCGATCGAGCCAACGTTGTACACGAGCACCATCTACCTCAAGGGGCTGTTGCAGCAGTTGCTGCACTCGTTCTGCCAGCTTTTGTTCAGCCGCAAAAAAGGGCGGGGCATAGTACCCAAATTGCGCCAGTCCTGCGATCGGCGTTTCAGTCTTGATCAACTCTCCCTCGACCACCATTTGCTGACTTAACGTGGACACCTGCTCTGGATTCGGGCAATGATCCTCAATCGCCAGTCGCTTGACGACGCGATCGACCAACTCATCACCGGGTAAAAAACAGTGTCCCTCTTCAGAGGCTTCGCCCAAGACGTGCAGCATACCCGCCCGGTAGCGAAACTCAGAGCCGGGGGCAATCCCCAGATGACGGGCGATCGCGTCGGCAGTGACAAAGCCAATGCCATAGACATCGGTCGCCAGTTGATAGGGATTGTGAGTGACGGTGGCGATCGCCGCATCGCCATACTGCTTGTAGATCTTGACGGCATAGGTGGTGGAAACACCGTGACTTTGGAGAAACAGCATCACGTCCTTGATCGCTTTTTGCGTCACCCACGCGGCTTGAATCAGCTTGACGCGTTTCTGGGCAATGCCAGGGACTTCCACCAGGCGATCGCTCTGGTGTTCAATGATCTCCAGCGTTTCCAGACCAAAGTGGGCGACGATGCGTTTAGCGGTGACGGGACCCACGCCCTTAATCAAGCCGCTGCCCAGATACTTTTCGATCCCGGTGATGGTTGCAGGTTTGGTTTCCTGGTACTGCGTGACCTGAAACTGGGTGCCAAATTTGGGATGGTCTTTCCAGGTGCCGTGCAGTTGCAGGGTTTGCCCTGCCTGGATGTGGGCAAAGTTGCCTGTAATGGTGACGAGTTCGCTGGTGCGGGGGGCTTTGAGCCGAGCGACGGTGTACCCTGACTCTTCGGAATGGTAGGTGAGCCGTTCGACCACGCCTTGCAGGGACTCCACGGGTGGAGCCTGATACGTTCCTGATGGTTGGCGCGGTTCGTTCAACGCAATGACTCTGATGCTTTAGAACATCTGTATTATAGATTGATGGCTTTGGGCGATCGCGATCGACTGGATCAGAGCCCAAACTAAGCATGCCATTCGACGTTCACAGAGTCCAGTTGAAGCGTTTAGTTCAGCACGCGACAGTGGCGGTGCTAAAACGATGGCAGATGAGAGCCAGTGAGAACGCTAGGAGTGCTTCTCTAACAACTTCTGAAATATAATTGTCAGATGTCCAGGAAGTTCGATCGTGATTTGCATCGGATGACTGTCTTATCGATAAGAGATAAGGTTGTCTATACCGCTATCGGGGCGAAAATCGTCACGCAGGATGGAGCCGAAGAGGGCAAGTTCGGTGATTTGCCAGCGATCGCAGAAGGCTCGAATCGCTTGTTCTGGTAAGGAAAGCGTAGTCTGAATCATAGTCACTGCAAGGCGATGCTCTTGATGACGTTTTATTCTACACTTGCCATCAGGTAGTGCTCTCACTATATCCTCGCTTAGAAAAGACGATGCCCAAAAAATCCTTTGAAGACAACTATCCCAATATTGCCCGATGGGTCTACGAACATGAGGGCATCATTGAAATTGGCAATGACCCAGATGGACCATTGACTTCGTTTGTGCGAGCGATCGACATGGGTGGAATGCCCTGGGAAGGGAGGATGAGTACGAATCGTTGGATGATGCCCTGCTGGATCTGGAAGTCAATATCGGTGAATATTTGAAAGAACTCTATGGAGAGTGATGGTCGAGAGAGCAGACTGCCTAACCTCAATCAGGCAGCATCCCTGCTGACTCGCATTATCATTGAACTACACCTACAGCTACCGGAAATAAGTCACGATGAGTAGCGATCGCCTCGAAACTTTGATGAACCAGGCAGAAAAACTCATACAAGCCAGAAGGTATGAGGACGCGATCGTTATTATTCAACAAGCCATACCAGTTAATCCCAATGATATGCAGCTTCTAGAGCAGTATGCTAACACTTTGGTAAAGGCAGGTCAGCTTGAACAATCAATTGTAATCTTTCAACAAATTTTGAAAATATCCTCTAACAGCTTCATAAATTTAAAGTCCTATGGAGAGGTTCTAGCCAAATCGGGAAAAATTGAGGATGCAGCTAAAATCTTGAAAGAAGCTCTTCACGTATTGCCCAAGGACACTGATACATTAAAGAGTTATGTTGGAACCTTAAAGATATTAGATAAGACTGAGGCAGTAATAAAAGCGTTCAATAATTTCTTAGAAGTTGATTCAGGTAATATTGATATAATGTTAGAATACGCAAATTTTCTAGAAGCAAGGGGAGATACAAAACAGGCGTATATACTTTTTGAGAGAGTATTAAAAATACAACCAGAAAATCATTACATTTTAAACTATTATGGAAATATTTTGATAAGATCTGGTCGATATGACAAAGCTTTTAGCTTTTTTGAGTTGGCAATAGAGTCAGATCCAAACAACTTTGAAATTGCAATTAATTATCTAAGAGCAGTAATAAAAAATGGACAAAAATACAGGATATCACCATTCTTTAGAAGAGCATTAAATAAGCATCCCAATCATCCTGTGCTGTTAAATGTTTATGCCGCAACTTTATTAGATCTGGGACAACTTGGCAAAGCTTTTGATGGCTCTTCCGGATCTGTGGTTGAAATCGTATGAAAGGCTACAAAATGCCGCCCGATCGACGGCTGAAACCCAGTGATAGTTTGATATAAGGTTGTCTTATCAGCGCAAAGCCGGGAGAGCCCTACTGCCTGTAGGTTGGCAATGTTGTCATCGCGTTCAGAGCTTGAAGCAATGGTTTGATGACCATGCCAAACAGGAAGTTCGTGATTTGTGGATTCATCGAGCGACGATGGACAGAGAAAAACGCC
>Ga0209181_10000481_pt1 | contig 74325 bp, 55 predicted proteins | sample MAT05_FD_187208 | JGI IMG/M metagenome (GOLD analysis project Ga0209181, IMG submission 187208) | Freshwater microbial communities from Lake Fryxell liftoff mats and glacier meltwater in Antarctica - MAT-05 (SPAdes) (version 2) | ecosystem: Environmental > Aquatic > Freshwater > Ice > Liftoff... | reverse complement strand
GGTAGTAGCCACCGTCCGCCGCAATCACGCAGGGGTCGCAGCAATGGTCCTGATCGGCGACGGGCTCGGTGCGCCGTGGCTCCAGCGCGATCTCCCACGGTTGCGCATCCAGTGCCGCGAGCGAGGGTGCCTGCTTGAAGGAAATGGTGTCACCATTCCACCCCACTCCGGCCCACATCTTGAACTGCTTGTCCCGGTCGTCGAAGAGCACGGTCGGGCCATAGGCATAGGGATAAACGCCGGGGCGCGCGACCAGCGTTTCGCCTTCACGATGATGGATGGGATGCTTGCCGTCATTGGGGTCCAGTTGATGAGCTTCCAAGACAGGTGCAGTCACCGGGCGCTGGGCATGGGCGAGGTCGGCAGTGTTGCTTAAAAGTAGAACCAGAAAGAAGGCGGGCAATGTGCGGCGGGGATTTGTCATGGGAAAAGTGCGAGGAACCAATGGGGCGATTTGGGGGCTGCATCATTTGCTTTCCGGCATCAAGCTAATGTTGTCGATGAAGTATGCCGTCTTCGCGGTGCTCAGGCTGCTGAAGAGCAGGTAGCTGGCGACGGACCAGCTGGGCTTGCAGGGAATGGCCTTGAACTCATTCTTTGTTCCATTCTGACGGATGAGTGTTACATCGTAGCTGCCTTTGCTGGTTGTGGCGGTGATGGTGAGACGGCACCACTCGTGTGCTGGGAGGCTTGCGAGTTTGGTGCTGTGGGCGTCATTCGCGACAAGTTCTCCCTTGCTCCAGCGGATGAAGGGACCGACTGCCACTTCTCCGTCCCTATCGCGCAATTCGAAAAACCAATCGGCACCTGGTTGTCCCATGATATCAAAACTCACACGGAAGGTGCCGGATTTCCAAGTGGGTTGGATGCCGAGCACGGGATCGAAGCTGCGCTTCAGACCGGGAGCATCCTGAACCTTGAGACTCCGCTGGGAGGTCGCTCCCCCTTCGATCGGAATGGGCGATGAAGCTTCGTCAGACACACCTACGCTCTCGCCGTGATCACGCTCGCCACGTTGCCGCTGATCCTCCGCCGCGTGAACATCACGCAGCAACCCGCCCACAAATGCACCGAACAGATGCCGGTCGCGGATGAACTCGGCGGCGGCTTGCTGGATGGCGTTGGATTCTGCGGACATGATTCATGGTCTTGTCAGAAGAAACGGCGAAATGGGGGTAAACTTTTCCACCTATCTCGATTTACCCTCATTGGCCACATGCCAGCCGCGCCGCCACATGCATCGAGGGAATGGACTCACCGCCCGCAACGCGGCTGATCATGTCCCGCGACACACCACACTTGAGGCACAGCGCATACAGGCTCAGGCCGCCGCTCTCACGCAACTCCTGCAACCGACGCTGGAGCCGCTCGCGGATGCGTTCGGCGTAGCCGTTGGCTTCGTGGTTGAGTGTCGAGGGCGTCTCGCAGACGCGTTACTTCGTCTCGTTGATTTGCTTCATCAGCATCGCCGAACGCTTCTTCGCGGTTTCCAACTGCGCGGTGTCGTTGGCGATGTTCTTAGTTTCGTGCGGATGTCCGTCAAGACGTCATCCGCGAGACCGAGCGCGGCTTGGTGTAACTTCGGATCCCGGGTGAACTCCTACATCGAGTCGAAGGAGACCGCTCAGGCGAGCAGCGCCTTCACCACGTTCGCGTGCTCGACGCCGGTCAGTTTGAAGTCCAGCCCCTGCGTTTTGAAGGTGAAGCGTTCGTGGTCGATGCCGAGCAAGTGCAGCACGGTGGCGTGGAAGTCGCGCACGTGGACCGGGTCCTTCACCACGTTGTAGGAGAAGTCGTCCGTCTCGCCGTAGATCGTTCCCGGCTTAACCCCGCCGCCGGCCATCCACATGGTGAAACAGCGCGGGTGATGATCGCGGCCGTAGTTCGTGGTGGTGAGGCCGCCTTGGGAGTAGATGGTGCGGCCGAATTCGCCGCCCCAGACGATGAGCGTGTCCTCGAACATGCCGCGTTGCTTGAGGTCCTGGATCAGCGCGTAGCTTGCCTGATCCACGTCGCGGCACTGGTCGGGCATGCGGCCGCCGACGTTCGAGTGGTGGTCCCAGTTGTTGTGATAGATCTGCACGAAGCGCACGCCGCGTTCCACGAGCCGCCGCGCCATTAGCACGCTATTCGTGAAGCTACCCGGCTTGCGCGCTTCCTCGCCGTAGAGTTCATACGTGCTCGATGGTTCGCCGCTAATGTCCGTGAGCTCCGGAACGCTGGCCTGCATCCGAAAGGCCATCTCGTACTGTTGAATGCGCACGTGCGTCTCCGGATCGCCCACATCCTTAAAGGCCATCTCATTCAGCGCCTGGATGCCGTCGAGTTGTTTGCGGCGCATCTCGGCGGAGACGCCGTTCGGGTTATTGATGAAAAGGATCGGATCACCCGCGCTGCGGAAGCTCACGCCCGCGTGTTCGCCCGGAAGAAAGCCGCTCGACCACAGCTTGCCTGAGATCGCCTGCACCTGCTCGGTGTTCGAAGGCTTGGACACGAGCACGACGAAGGTGGGCAGGTTCTGGTTCAGCGAGCCGAGGCCGTAGCTCAGCCACGAGCCGATGCACGGCCGGCCGGCGATCTGCGAGCCGGTCTGCATCTCGGTGATCGCGGGTTCGTGATTGATCGCTTCGGTGTGCATCGAGCGGATGAACGCCATGTCGTCCACGCACTTCGACGTCCACGGCAGCAGCTCCGTATTCATCCACAACCCACACTGCCCGGCCTGTGCGAATTTGAACTTCGACGGCGCCACCGGAAACCGCGCCTGCTTGCTCGTCATCCCGGTGAGCCGCTGCCCGTTGCGGATGCTGTCGGGCAGGTCCTTGTCATACATTTTCACCATCTCCGGCTTGTAGTCGTAGAGGTCGATCTGCGATGGCCCGCCGACCATGTGCAGGTAGATCACGCGCTTCGCCTTCGGCGGAAAATGCGGCAGCACGGGTTTCGCCGCGCCTTCGCTGGCGAAGAGCTGCGCCAGGCTGCCGCCAAAGAGCGAGCCGAGCGCGGCGGCGCCGATCACATTGCGTCCGCGGCCGAAGAATTGCCGGCGAGTCAGCGCGAGTTTCGTTTCCTCGGGGAGGTTTTGGAAGAGGTGCGAGTTGCAGTTCATGGCGCGGTTATTTGTTCAGCGTTTCGTCGAGATTGAGGAACTGGCTGGCCACCAGCGTCAGCGCGGCGAGTTGCGGGGCGGGCAGGGCGGGATCGACCTTCGATTCGCCGACCGCGAGCAGCGCCTTCGCGGCGTCCACATTTGCCACGAAATCCTTCTCCAGCTCGCTCGCCGATTTCGTCACCACGCTGGCCTCCGCGAGCGTCAGCGGTCGCAGCAAGACGCGCCTCGCCATCTCGGTGATCGCCGCCGCCGGTTCGCCGGTCTCCTTCCACGCCGACTCCGCGAGTCGCCGCGCGGCTTCCACAAACTGCGGATCATTCAGCGTCACCAACGCCTGCAGCGGCGTGTTCGTGCGCTCGCGGCGGACCACACAGTTTTCCCGCGCCGGCGCGTTGAAGACCTCCATGTTCGCGGGCGGCGCCATGCGTTTCCAGAAGTTGTAAACCGTGCGCCGATACAGATTCTCGCCCTTGTCCTGCGCGTAACGCTCCGTGCCCATGCCCACCGGCTCCCACACGCCTTCCGGCTGGTAGGGCCGCGTGCCGGGGCCCCCCATTTTTGGCGAAAGCGTGCCGCTCGCCGCCAGCGCGTAGTCGCGCACCATCTCCGCATCCATGCGGAAGCGCGGGCCGCGCGAGAGCAGCCGATTCTGCGGATCGCGCGCCAGCTTCTCGGGCGTGAAAGTGCCCGCCTGCCGATAAGCCGACGAGGTCACGAGCAGCGTGAAAAACTTCTTCACGTCCCAGCCCGACTCCCGGAACTCTACGGCCAGCCAGTCGAGCAACTCGGGATGCGACGGCCGGTCGCCTTGCGAACCAAAATCCTCCGCCGTCTTCACCAACCCGCTGCCGAAAAGCTCCTGCCAGAAACGATTCACCGTCACCCGCGCGGCTAGCGGATTTTCCGGCGCCACGAGCCACTGCGCGAGGCCGAGTCGATTCTTCGGCGCGCCCGTCGGCAGCGGATTCAGCGCGCTGAACGCCGCCGCTTCCACCTGCTCGCCCTCCTTGTCGTAGGCGCCGCGGATCAAGAGGTTCGCCATCGCCGGGCCGGGCTTTTCCTCCTGAATGTGCGAGACCGTGGCGCGGTCGCGGATCGACTGATCCTCCTCCTCCAGCGCCTCGATGTGATAGGCGATCTCGATCGACGGACCATCGAGATTGTCGATGTAGAAGTTGAGCAACGACGCCTTCTGCGCCGGCGTGCGCTTCTCCGGCGCGGCAGCGAAGGCATTCCGCAGCGCCTTCTCCTCCGGCAGCGAGCGCGCCTCGCCGGTGCTCAGCTCGCGGGCGTAAACCCGCGCGTCCTGCACCTTGCCGGAATAGAAGGCGCTCTTCGTCTGGCGTTGCCCGACGCGGAGCGACACCGCTGCGACCGCGGGGCCTTTTAGCGGAACGCCGGCTGGCACCACGAGCTGCGGCTTGCCGTCCACGAAGAGGCGAAATCCGGCCGCCGAGTTTGAGCCATCGTAGGTCGCCAGCACATGCTGCCATACGCCGGTGCGGGCCGTCGCGTTCTTGGAAATCGCCCGCAACTGCGCGGCGGGCTGCGCGGTCGCCAGTTGCATGCCGAACTTCCCATTCTGCACAAACAGCTCCCAGCCTTGAAGACCCTTGCGGTCGTCCATCCGCGCCACGATCGCGGCTTCCTTCAGCCCCGCCGGCACATTCACCCATGCGCCGACGGAGAAGGGCTGATCGCGGTCGAACGCAGCGAGATCGCCGAGGTCAAAGTGCGCGCCGTTGGTGAATGCGGGCGCGCGGCCGAACTTCCCGCCATCGTGCCATTCGATCGGCCCCGTCGCTTTGAACGACACCGGCTCCTCATTGGATTCGCCGGCCACCTCCACGCCCGCGCCTTCATCCAACGGCAGCCGGATCGTCAGCGCATCCGGGCTCACCTCCACCTGCTCCGGCTTCGCCGTGGCGAGCCACGCGTCGAAGTCTTTCGCCGCCGCGCCGCGCCGCTCGGCGAGCGACTTCTTCCCCGCAGCGATGTCCGCGGGTAGCGCGGCGAACCGCTGCTCATCCTGCGCGACCGGCAGATACACCACCGGCTTCGTGTCCTTGATGTTGCCGTCCTTCGGCGGTTGCGTCGTGTTGCGGAAGAACGCAGCCATCGCATAAAAATCTTTCTGCGTGATCGGGTCGAATTTGTGGTCGTGGCACGCCGCGCAATTCGCCGTGAGCCCGAGCCAGACCCACGAGGTCGTGGTCACGCGATCGTTCGCGTAGATCGCCAGGTTCTCCTCGTCGATCGTGCCGCCCTCGTTCGTCGTCGCATTGCAGCGGTGGAAGCCGGTCGCGATCAGTTGCTCGCGCGTCGGCTTGGGCAAAAGATCGCCGGCGATTTGCTCCACGGTGAACTGGTCGAACGGCACGTTCTGGTTGAACGCCGAGATCACCCAATCGCGATACGGCCACATCTCGCGGTACTTATCAAAGTGCAGCCCGTGCGTATCCGCATAACGCGCCGCATCGAGCCAGTATCGACCGCGGTGCTCACCCCACTGCGGCGAGGCCATCAGCTTCGCCACGAGCTTTTCATAGGCATCGGGCGCGGGGTCTTTCACAAACGCCTCCACGTCCGCGGGTGTCGGCGGGAGGCCGATGAGATCCAGCGAAACCCGCCGCGCGAGCATGCGTCGATCCGCCTCCGCCGCCGGCTTGAGCCCCGCGCCTTCCAGCTTCGCGAGCACGAAGGCATCGACCGCATTTTTTGTCCACGCCTTATCCTTCACCTCGGGCAGCGCCGCGCGCTGCGGCGCTTCAAAGGCCCAGTGCCGCTGATATTTTCCGCCCTGCTCGATCCAGCGCTTGAGCGTTTCCTTTTCCACCGCGCTGAGCGTCTTGTGTGACTTCGGCGGCGGCATCACCTCGTCCTTATCCGTGCTGATTACCCGCAGCCACGCGTCACTCTTTGCCAGGTCGCCCGGCACGATTGCGTGGACGCCCTCGATCTCCACCGTGGCGCCCTCCGGCGTGTCGAGCCGGCGATCGGCCTTGCGCGTCTCCGGGTCGAAGCCGTGGCAGGCGAAGCATTTGTCCGAAAGGATCGGCCGGACATCGCGGTTGAATTCGATCTTCTCCGGCACCGCACCACCGGCCGGGCGGCCGCTCAGCGCGAGCACGGCAAAGATTCCTGCGGAGAGGGTGAGGCGGGAGGGGATTCTCATACGAGAAGATACATGTGCAGCGGATAATGCACCGGGCGACGAAACCTTGGCTCCGCAATCGCGTAAAGCACGCGGCAGCCAGCGACCGTGAGTCACCCAGCGGGGTCGGTGCGATGACGTTGACGATTCAGCGGCGCGGCGCGGGTGGGAGTTGTTTCAGGCAGGCGAGGTTCAAGACGTAGTGATTCTTGCTGGTGATGATCTGGATGCGGCCGTCGCGGGTTTGGGTCGCGGCGAGGTAGCCATTCGGCTCGGCGAATTTGGCGCTCGGCGTGAATTGCCCGCGGTTAGACGTGGAAGTCGCCGCGCATCGCGGACAAAAAGCTGGCGCGCCGCGCACCGAGAGCTCCATTGAAGAGAATGGGCATCGGCGGGTAGCCCGGCACGCTCCGGGTCCGGTGCACCATCTCTCCGATCCGCGCCGGATCCTTCGCGCCGTTTCCATGCAGGAGGAGGAAGTCCGAGGCGCGCACGACGTTCTCCGCCGGGATCGTCGCGCCACCATAGCCTCTTTCCGACGAGCCGCCGGCGGCCTTTGCGTTCGGTTTTTCGCTCGATTAGTTCATGCACCCGGTCCGGCTTCAGGATGGGGTGGGTGTAGGCCCAAGTAAACTACCCGCACCGGCAATGCGTCCGATCCGGATCAAAATTCAGGTGCGGCGAGTCGCAAAGAAACGGCCCACGAGGAGGTTTTTAACGTGCTGCCCAGCCATGAAACGTTCCCTCCCCGTCTTTGCCTTGCTCGCCCTGCTCGGTCCTGCGTTCGCCGCGCCGGATTGGACTGCGGTGACGTCGCCCGCTGACCTCGAGGCGATCATCGCGAAAACCTCGGACGGGAGCCTCAAGCGGATCCTGCAGGACCACAAGACCGCCATCCTCGCCGCCGCCGCGGAGGCTCCGCATGTGGCCGCCGTGGCACGCACGGTCGAAGGCGCCCGCGGAAAGGTCGAGCGCGTCAACGTTACCCCGGAATCGCTCGCCAAGGCTGGCGGCGGCCCACTCGCGATCTTCGACACGTTGAAACTCGTCGACCTCGCGGTCCCGAACGCCGGCCCGCACGACAAGCGCGAGAGCGATCCGTATGACGCGGCGTTTTTCGAGCACCTCGGCCACCTCAGCGCGCTGGAGTCGTTAAACATCATCGCGACGAAATGCGACGACGACTGGATCGCGCCGATCGGTCGGCTGACCACGCTGAAGACGCTGCGTTTTACCAACAACGGTAAGCTCACCGATGCTGGCCTCGAAAAACTCGCGGGGCTCAAGCATCTCGAGTCGTTCTCCTTTGTCGGCACCGGGATGAAGGGTCACGCCTACGCGAAGTTTGAGGGCTTCACGAAGCTGGTGCGGGTCAGTCATCGCGGCAGCAGCATCGACGACGAAGGGTTAAAGCAGCTCTGCGAACATTTGCCGAACCTGGAGAGCATTAGCCTCGCCCACGCCAAATGCACCGATGCCGGCGTGCCGTATCTGGCGAAGCTGACCAAACTCAAAGGGCTCGAACTCGGCACCCGCAACGCCACGCCCGCCAGCCTGAAAAATCTCGCGACGCTGCCGCTCGAATATCTCCAACTCGGCGACGGACTGGACGCGCCCGAAGGTATCGCGGCGATCAAGGCGATCCCAACCCTGAAGCGGGTGACGCTGACGAATTGCACACAGCTCGACGACGCTGGCCTGAGGCTCGCGGCGAACCTCACGCAACTCGAACAACTCGAACTCAGCGGCCTGGAGTTACCCGACGAGCGGCTGCCGCAGTTGCGGGCATTCGCATTCCTCAAAGAGCTGAAGCTCATCCGCCGCCCGCAGAGTTATCCGCCGGAGACGCAGGCCAGGATCAAGGCGCTGCTGCCCAAGGTGAACGTGAAGTTTCAATGAAGACGGCTCGGAAAGTTCTTGGTTCGTCGTTCGTGGTTCTTGGTTCGTTGTTACTCACGACGGAGGCCGCGCCGGTGACGGCGCTTGATCCCAAGGTCGGCACTTACATCGAGCAGCACTGCTACGATTGCCACGATTCGACGACGCAAAAGGGCGATTTCCGCATGGATAATCTTTCGCCGAAAGTGGGCATCGAAAACACCCCGCAGTGGTTGGAGATCATGGAGCGGATCAGCTCCGGCGAGATGCCGCCGAAGAAGGTGAAGGTGCGGCCGACGGCGGACGAAAGCGCGAAGGTGGTGGAGTGGCTCGCGGCGCGGATGAAGGAAGGCGAAGCCGCGCGGATGGCGCTGCGCGCGCCCGTTTCCTATAATCGCCTAAGCCGCGACGAGTATGTGAACACGGTGCGCGATCTTCTCGGCGTGGAATTCAATGCGACTGACCCCGGCGCGTTCCTCGAAGACCCGGATTGGCATGGCTTCGAGCGCATCGGCTCGGTGCTCACGCTCTCGCCGTCGAACGTGGAAAAATATCTCGCGGCGGCGGAGACGGTGCTCGCGGAGGCGTATCCGGAAGTCATTCCGCCAAAGAAAGGCGCCAAGCCGCCGGAACCCTTCGGCGGCAGCAAGGCCCCGATCTCCGCGGAGCAAGTCCACGAGCGGCATCGCGCCCGGTTGGAGGCCATGGGGGTGCTCGACAAAGTGCGTTACGAGATGTGGCCGGGTGACATCTTCCGCTACTCGCTGCTCAAGGATCCGCTACCCGAGTCGGGCGTCTACGAGATCACCTACTCGGTCAGCGGGTTGAAGCCGGAGAAGGGCCGCGCGCCGCGGATCAAGGTGTATGAATCGAAACTCGACCGGGTGTTGCATGAGCAGGATGTCGTCGCGCCGGAGGATCAGCCGATGAAAGTCACCTTCCTCGCGCACCTGCCGAAAGGCCGGCCGAACATCGAGGTCTACAACGACGTGCCCGGCCCCTCGAATCTGCCGCGCTCGGGACGGCACGGCAGTCGCCCATTTATCAGCCTCGCAGACGGTCGGATGCCGTGGCAGGTCAAGCTCACCGACGAGCAAGGGCGGCCGCGATATCCGTTCCTCATCATGCACTCGATCTCCTGGCGCGGGCCGATCATTACCGATCGGGAACGGCAGCTTCGCGAGGACTACCAACCGAAGACGGAGGGCGATCTCGCCCGACCCCGCGAAGGTTTGCGCACGCTCGCGACGCGCGCATTCCGCCGACCCGTGACCGAAGAGGAACTGAACGGATTCGTGGGCATCGTGGAAGCGGAGAGCCAGGCGGGGGAAAAATTTCCCAGCGCGGTGAAGGCGGGCATGGCGGCGATTCTTTGCGCGAAGAGTTTCATCTTCCTCACCGAAGGCGATCCGAACGCGATGCGGCACACGCTGAACGATTGGGAGATCGCCAGCCGCCTTTCGTATCTGTTGTGGAGCACGATGCCGGATGCGGAACTCTTTGCCCTCGCGGAAGCCGGCAAGCTGCGGGACAAGGCGGAGCTTTCCCGGCAGGTCGCGCGGATGCTCGCTGACCCGCGCGCGCAACGCTTTGCAGACTCGTTTGCGTCGCAGTGGTTGCGCTTGCGCAAGGTCGGGATGTTCCCGCCGGACAAAATGATCTACCCGGATTACGACAAACATCTTGAAGCCTGCATGACCGGCGAGACGCGCGCCTTTTTCCGCGAGGTGCTACAGCGCGGGCTTACCCTCCGCGAGTTCCTACATTCCGACTGGACGATGGCGAACGCGCGCCTCGCGCAGTTCTATGGCCTGCCCGCAGAACCAATGCAGGGCGATGGTTTCCAGCGCGTCGCGCTCACGCCGGAAAGCCGGCGCGGCGGTCTGCTCACGCAGGCGGCGATCCTTTCGCTGACCAGCGACGGCACGCGCCACCGGCCCGTGCATCGCGGTGTGTGGGTCATGGAATCCATCTTCGGAAAATCGCCGCCACCGCCGCCCGCGAACGTCGATGCCATTGAGCCGAATCCCGTCACCGCGCCGAAAGCCACACTGCGCATCAAACTCGAAGCGCACATCAAAGACGCGAACTGCGCCTCCTGCCACGCGAAGATCGACCCGCTCGGCCTCGCCTTTGAAAACTACGACGCCATCGGCCGCTGGCGGACCACCGAGAAGACCGAAGGCACCGGCGCCGATCCGACCGTAAATCCCAGTGGGCAGCTCGCGGATGGCCGCGCCTACAAGGATGCGGAGGGCTTCAAGAAGCTGCTCCTCGGCGACCTCGACGCCTTCAACCACACCTTCATCGAAAAGCTCGCGACCTATGCGATGCGCCGCGCCATGTCCTTCGATGACCGCGAGAATCTCAAAGCCATCGCCGCGGCGGGTAAGAATGCCGACTACCGGGTGAAAGACATCGTGACGGCATTGGTAACTTCAGACCTTTTTCAAAGGAGATGAGGGGAAGTTCTTGGTTCTTGGTTCTTTGTTCTTTGTTTTTAGTTCAAGACGCACCCGCGATTTCGCTTCCGCCGCGGAACAAGAAGAACCAAGAACCAAGAACCAAGAACCAAGAACCAAGAACCAAGAACCAAGAACTAAAAACGCTTCCATGAGCATTCGGCGCTTTGAAGATATCGACGGCTGGCAGATGGCGCGTGAGTTGACGCGGCAAATTTATGCCGTGGCGATGCGGGGGGCGTTGGCGAAGGATTTCGGCCTGCGCGACCAGATCACGCGCGCGGCGGGCTCGGCCATGCACAATATCGCCGAAGGCTTCGACGGCGGTAGCAATGCCGAGTTCGTGAAGTTTCTCCGCTATTCGCAGCGTTCCTGTTCGGAGATGCAGAGCCAACTCTACGTCGCCCTCGACTGTTCCTACATCACGCAACCGGAGTTCGACCGCATCTACGAACAAGCCGCACGCACCCACGCCAAAGTTGGGGCCTTCATCCACTATCTCCTCAACGCCCCGCCTCGCTAACTTCAACAACGAAGAACCAAGAACCAAGAACCCGGAACCCGGAACAAAATTCCCATGAGCAACCTGAACCTCAACCATTGGCAAATCAGCCGTCGTCAAATGCTGCGGGGACTTGGCGCGACCATCGCCCTGCCGTTGCTCAATGCGATGCTGCCCGCCAGCGCGCGGGCCGCGGCGGCGGTGGCGGCAAAGCCGAAACGCAGCGTGTTCCTTTACATCCCGAATGGCGTGAACACGCTCACCTGGCAGATCGCCAAGGCGGGCGCGGATTACGAGTTTTCCACGCCGATGAAGCCGCTCGAAAAACATCGCGCGGACATGACGCCGATCAGCGGACTCCATCACCCCATGGTCATCGGCAAACACCACAACTGCGAAAAGGTCTGGCTCACCGGCGCGAACGTGCCCAGCGACGGAGGCGCGTTTCGCAACACCATTTCGGCGGACCAACTCATCGCCGAGGTGCAGGGCACGACGACGCGTTTTTCCTCGTTGGAACTGGCGATCGAAGGGAACTCGCTCGCGTGGTCGCACGACGGCATCCAGCTTCCTTCGGAGCGGAACACGCAGACGATTTTCAACACGCTTTTCGGCGTGGAAAAGGATGGCAAGGACGTCATCCGGCGGCGGCTCGCGCGGCGCGGCAGCATCCTCGATCTCGTGGCCGATGACGCGAAGCGCGTGAACAAAAAGCTCGGCAGCGAGGACCGGAGCAAGCTCGACGAATACCTCACCGCGGTGCGTCAGGTGGAAGAGCGCACCGAGCGCGCGAACTCGTGGCTCGAAGTGCCAAAGCCTGAGATCGCGCCCGCCGATGTCGCCAAACTCACGCGCAAGCTCACCATGGCCGAGGCCGGCGAGTATTACCGCCTGTTCTACGATCTCATGGTGCTCGCGCTGCGCACCGACAGCACCCGCGTCATCACCTGCATGATCGGCAGCGAATCGCACGCCAGCGGCATCCCGGAGATCGGCATCTCGCAGACGCGCCACGGTCTTTCGCATCACAACGGCGACCCCGAGCAACTCCGCCGCCTCACCGAGACGGACACCTTCCTCATCGGCCAGCTCAGCTATTTTCTGGATGAACTCAAGGCGCAGCAGGAAGACGGCACGCCCCTGCTCGACTCCACGCAGGTGCTGTGGGGAAGCGGCATGGCTTACGGCCACAGCCACGGCAACGCCAACCTCCCGCTCATCCTCGCGGGCGGCAAAGCGCTCGGCTACCAGCACGGCCGGCACGTCGATTTCAACCTCCCGAAAATCGGCGCCTACAACACCGCCGACGCCGGCGGCCACTACAAGATTTGTTCGCGTCCCGTGGACAGCGACGCCCGCGTCAGCAACCTGCTCCTCACGATGGCCCAGCGCGCCGATGTGCCCGTGGAGCGGTTCCAGGACAGCGTCGGCCCGATGAAAGAAATCCTCGGCTGACGTCGAAGAGTTCCTAGTTCTTGGTGCTTGGTTCTTAGTTGGCGCAAGGAACCGCGCTGCGCCATCGCCGGGGAAAACGAAGAACCAAGAACCAAGAACCAAGAACCAAGAACCAAGAACTAGGAACCAGGAACATGTTTTCAATGCTCCGCCTTCTCTTTTGCTTCCTCGCATCGGCGCTGTTCCTGCAGGCAGCGGACGCGCCGGCTTACCGCACGGATGCCGACGGACCGTCGAACAAGAAAGTCCTGCGCCCGGACGGGAAGCCCCTGGAGTGGTTCCAACTCGTCGATGGCGAGTTCCCGCCGGAAGGTTCGGCGCACGCGATTTCGGGCGAGCTGATTTTGGTCGAACATCCGAGGCGCACCTTCCGCATCCGCGTCGATCGCGATGACAGTCAGGATCGTGGCGTGTGGGATCTGCCGCTGGCGGCCGAGATGCTGCCCTACGGCTCGATCCATTACCAAGGCTCCTTTGCGGCGCTGGCGGACATCCCGCTCGGCACGCATCTCCGGGGGCTTTTTTACAAGCGTCCTCCCGGAGACAAAACGCCGCCACCCGACGGCTTCGATCGGCGCGGCATTACGCCCGATGTGGATTTTCGCCGCTGCTTCCGCATCGAGGACGACTTCTCGTTTCACGCCCGGCAGCAGCAGCTTTGGAAGATCGAGTCCGTGACCGTCGCGGAACAAAAACTCATTGCCCGCCTGCATCAGGCCGGCCAACCCGTCGGCGATCCCAAAACTTTCGAACTCACCCGCGCCGCCCGCGTTTTCCAAGGCCGCAGCTTCGCCAAGCTCGATGCGCTCCAGCCTGGCCAGGACGTGCTCTTCAATCTCACCTGGGTCACGCTTTACGGCCCGGGCCGCATTACCGACCTCTGGCTCGATGCCGAAGCCCGCGCGCTTGCCACCGCGCAGCAGCGCGAGCGGCACCAGCTCCACATCCGCGACCGCGGCCTGCCCGCCTGGGTATCCGCCGTGGACGACGAGCAGGAGATCGTCACCGTTACGCTCTTTAGCAATGTCGATCCCGCGTTCTTCGAAGACCTGATTCTCAATGCACCGGTGCCGAAAGACCTGCCGCCCGACACTAAAACCGTGCCTCGCGCCAACCTCTTTGTCGCCGAGCCGAATCTGCTGACCTACGACCCAATCAACGACCGCAAAGGTGGCGACATCCTCGAACAGAAGATCATCCCGCTCGCGCCCGGCAGCAGTGGCCTGCAGCTCCGCGTGAAGTGCGGCCTGCTCCTCGAAGGTTACCGCCCGCGCCGCATCGTGATCGTCCAACCGGCGACCTGGGTCTATCGCACGCTGCCGATCGAAGAGCAGCTCTTTGGCCGGGACTGACCGGCGCAGATCGAGTCGCTGCGAAGCGCTGCCCGCCTCATCACGGTAGGGAAGCCGCGCCGCGGGTTCCCAAATCCGCGCCGCGGCTTCGTGTGCTACGTTTCCGGTGCGGGGTGCGCGCCATGAAACCAACGCAACGTCAGCCGATCCGGATCGTGTTCGACGAGTCGCACAGCGAAAGCTGGTCGATCTCGGCGGAGCGGGCGCGCGCGATGCAGCCGGGCGACCCGGCGAATGCGTCCTACCACTGCGCGGCGGAGGTGCTGGCCGCGCGGGATTTTCTGGTGCGGCGGAATCTCGAAGCGCCGCTCGAGGCGGCGCTGCTCGGCGAGGTGGACGTGCTGGCGCTGCTCCATCCGTGCGATGCGAAGTGGGAGCGGACGACCTCGACCGCGTCGCCGCGGCTGACGGCGGGCGAGATCGCGGCGGTGCAGGAGTTTGTGCGCGGTGGCGGCGGGCTGGTGGTCGTGGCGGAAAATGAGCACGACAAATACGGCGACAATCTGAACGAACTGCTCGCGCCGACGGGACTGCGGATCGCGAACGGCGTCGCGTTCGATCGCACAGCGTGTGTGGACGGGAATCCGGAGTGGGTGCTCGGCGCGCCGGCGGGGGATTCGGTGCTGGGGCATCTCGCGACGCAGGCGGGGTTTTATCGCGCGGGATGGATCGTGGCGGATGGGATGGCAGAAATCGCGTGGCGCACTTCGGGGGAGGCGCATCCGGCGCGGGCGGGGCTGATCGCGACGGCGCGGTTTGGCGCGGGTCGCGTGGTCGTGGTCGCGGACTCGAACCTTTTCGGCGACGAGCGGTTCGGAGCGTTCGATCACGCGCAGCTCTGGCTGAATCTCGTGTATTGGTGCGCGGCTCCGGCGTTCGCGCGCACGGGGATCGCGGCGCGAGGCAGCGCGCTCGCGGTGGCGCGTTCGTGGCTGGAATTGAAGGCGGCGATCGATCGGCTGCGCACGTTGCAGGCGGCGGATGGCTCGGTCGTGGAGACTGCGCGCGAGGAAGCGGCGGAGCTGGTCGAGATCGCGGTGGCGCTGGTCGTGGAACTGCGGCCGCATTTTCCGCAGCAGGCGGACTATCTCGCGGCGGTGGCGCTCGATTTTCACGCATGGGTGAAAAGCGGATTCGTGCGCCCGGACTTTGGGCGCGCGCTGGCGACGTTTAGGCCGGAGCGAGATCGGCGGGACGGCGCGGAACATCTCGCGATCTTCCCGCTCTACACGCCGAACGCGTCGAGCGACACGCGCTTCGAGGCGCTACTCATTCGCACGCCGTGGCCGGACTGGCTCGCGGCGATCGAACGCGGGCCGTTTCACAATACGAAGTTCGTCCCTGGCCAGCTCGTCGATCACACGGCGGGTTACGCGAGCGAGTGCGCGGTGCTCTTCCCCGAGACGGTCGCGCTGACCGGCGCGCCGACGAATCACTTCGGCATCATCTTCTGCGACCGCGAGGCGCGGCGGCTCCAGCACACGGCGCGGCGGGCAGCGGAGGTGGTGAAGCTACCGCTCTTTCCCGAGCTGGAGTGCTGGCTGAATTCGCCCGCGCTGATCGAGGACTCGACGGCGCTGTGGGATCTCATTCACGATCGCGCGCACAGCCTCGGCGAGCTGCCGTTCGATCCGTTTATGATCCGGCAACGGGCGCCGTTTTGGATGTACGGGCTGGAGGAGTTGCGCGTGGATTTGCGCAGCTTCGGCGAGGCGGCGCAGCTCGCGGCGGAAGGCTTCGCTTTCGCGCGCACGGTCTGCTGGGCGATCCTGCTCGATCGCATCTTCCGCTTTCCGATCACCGGGCCGCGGGTGCGGAATTACGACGCGCTCGGCGGCCAATTGCTCTTCGCCTATCTCCACCAGAGAGATGTGCTGCTCTGGCGCGACAATCGGCTGGCCGTGGAGTGGGACGCGCTCGCCCCGGGCGTGGCCGGGCTGCGCGAGGAACTCACCGCGCTCTACAAGCTGGGCGCGGATTGCTCGAAGATGAATTTCTGGCTTTGCGCGCACGATCTCGTCTCGCGTTACGTGCGGCCGAATGTGGCGTCGCAGTGGAAGGCGGACACGCGCGCGGTGACGGATGAGAGCGACGTGAAACGGTGGCTCGGGCTGGTGCATCCGGATGAATTTCCGCTCGGAAATTTTCACCTGAATCTACAGCGCAAGCTGGCGTAGCGGGGATTGTCCGGAGACGGTCGCCGTTCCTGTGGCTGGCCGGAGATGAAGGAAACGCCGCGCTCGCGGGAGGGCGGCGGGTCTTATGAAATCTGCCCGTCGTGCGGTTCGAGTTTGGCGTGACGGACGACGACGCGGGGCACTCGATCGGGAGCAGGCGCGCGGCGCGGGTGGCGCGCGGGATGCCGTGGTCGAGCGTGGGGAAAAAGCAGCCGAAGGGGTGGGATGCGGCGGGGCAGTTGCGGCGGGTGGAAGGCGAACGGTGATGGTGAATCGTGAATGGTGAATCGTGAATGGAAGGCGGCCTCACCATTCACCATTCACCATTCACCATGCACCATTCACCGTCACCCTCAGTAACCCCCTTCGCGGAGCTCGCGGAAGGCGCTGCCGAGGTGCGCGATGATGTGCGTGGCGGAGAGCGATTCCTCGGATTCCCCATGGAGAATGGCGAGTTCGCCGGCGCGGCCGCAGAGCCAGGCGCCGAGGCGGGCGGAGTCGTAGAGTTCGAGGCCCTGCGCGGCGACGGCGGCGAGCACGCCGGTGAGGACGTCGCCCATGCCGCCGGTGGCCATGCCGGGGGAACCGGTGGTGTTGTAGCTGGGGACTTTGCCGCGTTCGGCGACGATGGTGCGGGCGCCTTTGAGCAGCAACGCGACGGGGTAGCGCAGGACGAAATCTTCGGCGACTTGCAGCCGCGGGCGATGGACGGAGCCGGGGACGAGACGCTCCATTTCCCCCGCATGAGGAGTGACGAGCCGCGGGCCAGCGAAGGCCCAGAGCCAGCCGGAACGGGCGGCGAGGGCGTTCAGTGCGTCGGCGTCGATGATGGTGGGGAGCGGCGCGCGGGCGATGACGTCGAGGATCTCGGTATCGCGCTGGCGGCCGACGCCGGGGCCGACGGCGAGGGCGTTGTGCGTCTTGGCGAGGAGGGCGCGCGGGGTGGTGAAAACCTGCACCATGATCTCCGGCGCGACGCGGGCGGCGACGAGCGCCTGGAGCTCCGGCGGGACGTAGAGGGTGACGAGGCCGGCGCCGGCGTGAAGCGCGGCTTCGGCGGACATGATGGCGGCGCCGATGTAGCCCATGGAACCGGCGACGATGCCGACGCGGCCGCAGTCGCCCTTGTGGATATCGAAGGGGCGGCGCGGCCAGAGCGGGAGGAGTGAGCCGGGGACGGCGACGCCGCTGGGGCCGACGCCGGTCATGCGCGCGGTGAGGGCGTCGAGCGGGATGACGGCGAGGCGGCCGACGTAGTTGATCGCTTCGTCGGCGAGCAGGCCGTTTTTGGGCGCGCCGATGGTGACGGTGTAATCGGCTTCCACGGTGTCGGCATCGGCGTCGCCCGTCTCGGCGTCGAGGCCGGTGGGGAGGTCGAGGGCGAAGACGCGCGCCGTGGTGCGGGAGCTGAAGTGATTGATCTCCTGAGTGGCGGCGCGGAGCGGTTCGCGGAGCGGGCCACCGGCGCCGATGCCGAGCAGGCCGTCGAGGACGACGAGCGTCTCGCGCGGTTGCGGGATGGGCGGATTGCCGGCAGCGGGGAAGGCTTGGAGGAGCTGCTCGTGTTTGCGGCCGGTGAGGGGCGACCAGTTCGTCCAGGGAAAGGCGGCGTGCAGCTCGATGCGCCAGCCGGTGGCGGCGAGGTGGCGCGCGGCGGCGAGGGCGTCACCGCCATTGTGACCCTTGCCAAAAAAAACGAGACAGCGCCCCGGCGTCGGGACGAATTGCCGGACGCAGGCGGCGATCTTTTCCCCCGCCTCTTCCATGAGCGCCTCGGCGGTGATGCCGTCGGCGATGGCGCGCTCCTCGAGCGCCCGCATCTCCACGGGGCCGACGAGCGCCGCGGGCGGGAAGTCGGGAAATGAGCGAACCGGCGCGAGCATGGCTGATGAAAACCGCTGGGCGGAGTTTACCGCAGCAGGCTCTTCAAGCAAGGCGCCGGCTGCTTTCATCGATAGCGGGCGATGACGCCGGCGGCGATGGCGCGGGCGAGTTTTTCCCGATGGCTCGCGGTGAGGAGGAGCCTGGCTTCGGCGCGGTTGGTGAGAAAGCCGAGTTCGCAGAGCACGGCGACGCCGCGGGTGTTGCGGAGGACGTAAAAGCCGCGCTGGCGGAGGCGTCGATCCTCGGTGCCCGCGGCCCGGAGGACGCGGGAGTGAATGGCGGAGGCGAGGGACGCGCTCTGCCGGGAGTAGTAGTAGGTCTCGATCCCGTTGGCGCCCTCGCGCTGGCCGGAATTGAGGTGGACGGAGACGAAGACGGAGCCCCGGCGGGAATTGGCGGCGGCGCACCTTCCACCAAGCGAGACGAAATAATCGCCGTCGCGGGTCATGACCACGGGGAAACCGGCCTGGCGCAGCGCGTTGCGCAGCCGCTGGGCGATGTCGAGCGCGTAGGGTTTCTCGGGAATGCGCTGGCCGGGGCCGCCGCCGCGATCGTGCCCGCCGTGGCCGGCATCTACCACGATCGTGGGCAACGCCAAGGCGGAACCGGCGGTGAGCAGGAAAAGGAGAGCGATGAGGGTGCTGCCGACGGTTCGCATATAGGCGGGACGGTTTGGGAAAAGCTAGGGGAATGCCAGCGGTTTTTTATTCTTCGCCCGACGCGTTTCCGGGAGTTGCCTGCCGCGGGTAGTTCGCAGCTCGCCAGCGCCTTGCGGGGCTTCCATTTACGGGGCGATGGGGCGTTGGGCCGCATCCCGCTTTCCCTCCGCCCATCCGGCGGCGTAGCTTTTTCGCCATGCGACTCGATCAATGGCTCTGGGCCGTGCGCGTTTACCCGTCGCGCAGCGCCTCCACGGCGGCGATCCGCGGCGGCTCGGTGAGGGTAAATGCGGCGGCGGTGAAACCTTCCCACGAGCCGCGCGCGGGCGAGATCGTGGTCGCGAAAGTGGGCCGGATCACCCGCACCCTGCGCGTGCTGGCGCTGCCGCCGTCACGGGTCGGCGCGAAGCTCGTGCCGGGTTTTGCCGACGATCTCACGCCGCCCGAGGAGTATCAGCGTCCGCGGGAACCGCAGCTTCTCCCGCCCGGCTTCCGCCCTCGCGGCAGCGGCCGGCCGACGAAACGCGAACGCCGCGAGATCGACCAAATCGAGCCGTTCGACGAGCAGGAAGCGTAAACGCGGAGCGGTTGGCTCCGCACGGGTCATCCGCGGTCACTCTGGAGATGCGCTGAGAACGGTAGGGAAGCCGCGCCGCGGGTTCCCTCCCTAAAGCGCGCCGCGGGTTCCCGTCCTAAAGCGCGCCGCGGGTTCCCGCCCTAAAGCGCGCCGCGGGTTCCCGCCCTAAAGCGCGCCGCGGGTTCCCGCCCTAAAGCGCGCCGCGGCTTCCGCCCTAAAGCTTGGACGACCGGAACCCGCGGCGCGGCTTCTCTACCAAACTGAGCCGCTACCGGATGGCCGGCCGCCGGAAGGCGGAACTCCGAACGCTGCTTACAGCAGCCCGGCGATCAGCTTTTCCAGCTTCACGATGTCGGCGGAGAATTTGCGGATGCCGTCGGCGGTTTTTTCGGTCGCCATCGCGTCCTCGTTTTGCAGGAAGCGGAAGGTCTTTTCGTCCAGCGGCAACTTTTCGATGTCGCTGTTCTTCGCCGTGGCGGCGTCGAGTTTCTTGACCAGCGGTTCGTTGCTCGCGGCCAGTTTGCCGAGGAGATCGGGGCTGATCGTGAGCAGGTCGCAGCCGGCCAGTTCGGTGATTTCACCTGTGTTGCGGAAGCTCGCGCCCATGACCTCGGTCTCGTGCCCAAACTTCTTGTAGTAGTTGTAGATCACCGTCACCGACTGCACGCCGGGATCTTCCGCGCCCACGTAGTCGCGCTTGTTCGCCGCCTTGTGCCAGTCGTAGATGCGGCCGACGAAGGGCGAGATGAGCTGCACCTTCGCGTCCGCGCACGCCACCGCCTGGGCGAGGGAAAAGAGGAGCGTGAGGTTGCAGTGAATGCCTTCCTTGGCGAGCACCTCGGCGGCTTTGATGCCTTCCCAGGTCGAGGCGATTTTGATGAGCACACGTTCGCGGGAAATGCCGGCCGTTTCGTAGAGCGCGATGAGTTCGTGGGCCTTGGCCAGCGTGCCCGCGGTGTCGAAGGAAAGGCGCGCATCGGTCTCCGTGGAGACACGGCCGGGGACGATCTTGAGGATTTCGAGGCCGAAATTGACCAGCACATGATCCATCACGCGCTCGATCTGCGCGGCGCCGCTGAGGCCGGAGCTTTTGTTGTCCTGCACGGATTTGGTGAGGAGCGCGGCGTATTCGGGTTTCTGCGCGGCCTGGAGGATGAGCGAGGGATTCGTCGTCGCGTCCTGCGGCTGGTAGGCGCGCATCGTTTCGAAGTCGCCCGTGTCGGCGACGACCTTGGTGAATTGCTTCAACTGTTCGAGCTGATTGAGGCTCGTAGCGGCGGGTGCGGCGGCGGTGGCAGTGCTCATAGGTTTGTTTGGTTTACCGGGCGGATGGTAACGCCGCGCGCGGGGTCGGGCAAAAGGAAACTTCCGCGCAGCGAAATGAGCAACCGGCGAACTTCCGGCAGAAAAGCCGCCGGCAATGCAGCGTCTTCGATTTTCGGGCGGTGCAACTGGAGACTTACCGTGGCTACTTGTGTCCATGCTGGCGGTATTTGGCGGGGCCATTCGGAGATTTATAGAGAGGCCTAAAAGAAATCTTTCACCCTGCGATCATCTAGTGATCAGCCTCCGAGGGTAAATGGGAGAGGCGTCATCGGCGCATGGCACCGCCTCTGCTAAACCGCCGCTTTATCGGATGTCACCCGCCTGTCGCCGGATTGTTGCACAGCCTCTATTGCTGCGCACACCAGTGACCGGCAGGCTAACCAACAAACCGCGCGCCGACCCCCTACGGCCAACATTCCATCACTTCACCTATTACTATGTTTTCAAAGGGATTACTCACCTCGGTCGCCATCCTCAGCTGCGCGTCCTCACTCCACGCAACGTTGATCGCTGGCTGGGATTTTCAAACGACGACTTCCGGCGGAACAGCCGCTGCCGTGGCGCCCGGAACGCCGGTCGTTCTGCTCGCCAACGACGGTACCCAGGCTGGGGTGGCGACGATCTTCGCGAATGGGACCAACGGATCTTCCTCCTGGGTAACGGCAACTACCGGCAATGAAATTACTTCGTTCGGTGGGACGACGAATGTGAACAATGCGGGAACAAATTTTTCGACCTCGGCGGCGGGCGCCTCTTCGCTTTCGCTGGCCAATTCGACCGCCAATGGAAAAGCGATCACGTTTTCGCTTTCCATGGCCGGGTTCACCAACCTCGTAGTTAGCTACGCGACACAAAGAACTGCCACAGGGTTCACCGGCAACCAGTGGTCTTTCAGTCTGAACGGCACCACTTTTACTGACTTTGGGACGGCGGTCGTCCCTAATACCAGCTACGCAGCGGTAACACTGCCCGCCGTCACCGCGCTGGATGATGCGTCCGGCACGGTTTTCCTCAAATATACCTTCGCTGGCGCCAGTTCGGGCTCAGGGAACAATCGGCTCGACAACATCCAAATCAATGCCGACCCGGTTCCTGAGCCTTCCACCGCCATCACCCTCCTCGGTGGCGTCGCGATGCTTTGTGGCTTCCGTCGCCTACGGAGTTCCCGGCGGGCCTAAGCGCCTGATCGCCTGAAAGTCTTTTCCACGTTACCGGCTCCGGCGTCCCGCAGACTGATTGCGGTCGGGGCCGGCGTCGTGCATGGTGCGGCCGAGCAGGGACCGAGTCTCGGTGCCCCGCGCTCGCGCACCCGCCATCGATCATGACGCCATTCCGGCAACGCAGATTTCGTTCGTCCGGCCCGCTGGGCGTGGGGACGCATGGCCGGCGGGTCAGGGCCGCCGGCTTCACGCTGGTCGAGATGCTCGTGGTGGTAAGCATCATCCTCGTCGTCGCGGTGATGGCGCTGCCCGCGGTGTCCAGCCTTTCGAAAAGCGCGGCGCGGCGGTCGGCCGTTTCGCAAGCGCTGGGCACGCTCGACCAGGCGCGGGCGATCGCGCTTTCGCAGGGCGTCGCCGTTTATGTGGTGATCGCGAATGGCGACCCGGCGATCCCGGAAGACTATCGCCACCGTTCGTGCGCAGTTTTCCGCGAGGTCTACTACCCGGAGCACCGCGAATACGTGCCGGGTGGAAACGACGCCGCCGGGAAGCCGAGAACGAAAGCCGAACCCTATCGGCTGGAGATCGTGCGACCTTGGACGAAACTGCCGGAAGGCATCATTTTCAAGCCGATGGACGAGGCGCTGGTGAAGGACGCGCCCAAGGCGATGTTCCCCTTCAACCTCGCCACCGCGAAGGCGGGCGGAGCCGGGAAGGAAGTGGAGCTGTTTTACCTGCGCTTCAACGCCATGGGATTGCTCGAACTGCCGGATGGGCGGCCGTGGGAGGACAAATATACGCGGCTCCGGCTCTTCGAGGGGTTCATCGACGGCGCGGGCAAAGCGGTGATGACCAAGGCCGCTAAAACCGATGCTGAACGCGCGAATGCCGAAGAGAGCCTGGCGCTTTCCACCATCACCGGGCGGGCCCGGCGCGAGCTGACCGATGCCGGGGAGGTGAAAAATGCGGGCTGATCCACACCAGCGCGGCTTTTCTCTAGTGGAAGTGGCCACGTCGATCGGCGTGATCGCCTTTGCGCTGGTGGCGCTGCTCGGGGTCTTCCCGCTCGGCCTGGAAAACAGCCGCCTCACCGTGGGCGACACCCGTGCGACGCAGATCGTGAAGACGATCTCGGCGACGCTCCAGAGCGAGACGTTCACCGCCGCCGAGTGTTTCGCTCCCGAAGACGCGGGGATGGCGAAACTCGACTACACCAAACTCCCGGCAACCGAACCGGCCAACGGCGGCCTCTCGAAAGATGCCGATGCGGTGCTCTACGCTTCCTACGACGTGACGAACCTGCCCCGGCTCGTCCGCGCCACGGCGACCACGATCCCGGCCGACGCCATCTACCGCGTGGAACTCCGCTTCCGGCGCGAGCGCTTCACCCCGCTCGTCAACACCGGCGCCTCCACGGGCGTCGGCGCTTCCACCCCTGCGCCCCGCGTGGCGGGCACGAACGTCAACCTCCGCATCTTCGGCGCCCGCGAGAAAGGCGACAAACGGAAGCCTTTCTCCGAAAGCTGGACCTTCATCCCGAACATCACGCGTCCATGATCCGCCGCGCGGCCTTTACGCTGGTGGAGATGATGGTCGCCCTCGCCGTCACCGGAGTGCTCACGGTGATGATGCTGCAGATGTTTTCCGACAGCAGCACGATCTGGAAAACGGAGGACGACCGGCTGGATACCTTTCGGGAAGCCCGCGCCGCGCTGCAGATCATGGCGCGCGACTTTACCAGCGCGATGCCGCTGCCAAATGCGACCGCGGTGGGCATCACGGAAAACTTCCCCGCGCTCGCCCTGCGCGATTTGCAAAAACGCAGCGTCGCCGGGCTCTCCAAGGAATATTACACCTCCGCCTACATGCTCACGGCGACGCCCAACGGCGGCCTGGGCGATCTTTGCGCGGTCGGCTACCGTCTCGAATGGGAGCCGTCCATCGATCCGCAGGACTCCGCCGCTGCGGGCGGCAGCGCGACGCCGAGCCCGCCGCCGCCGCGCACGGCCTTCGCGCTCCTCCGGCAGATGTCGCAGAGCAACACCACCTTTGCCCGCCTGCGCGAAACGCTGCCGCTGACTCCGGCCGGCACCTTCTTCGGCGACAACACTTTCAAAACGCTCTACTCCAAAGACAAGCCCACGACCCCGAGCGGCACCAACGTCCCGCTACCCAAGCCCGTCACCGAAAAGATCGGCACCTACATCTGGGATCTCCAGTTTTCCGTCTCCACGGAACCGCCGACCACCCCGATCCCGAGCGCCACCCCGTCTTCCACGCCGGCTCCGGGCAAAAACGGCTTTTACGGCACGAAGCTCCCGGCGTGGGTGGAGATTCGCTTCAAAGCCCTCGGCAGCACCGCGACCCGCAAGCTCAACGGCAATCCGCTCGTCACCGAAGAGCTGTGGTCGAAACCGGACGACGAAGCCTACAAGCGGCTGATCCTTCCGGCGGAGCAGCAGTTCATCACCCGCGTGAAGCTCTCCCGATGATCCGTTCCAACTTCCCCTCCCGCCGCGCGTTCTCGCTCGTCATCAGCCTGATCATCCTGACGCTGCTCTCCGTGCTCGTCGTCGGCTTCCTCTCCAGCACGCAGCTCGACCGCACGACCGCCCACGCTTTCCTCGGCAAATCCCAGGCCGAACTCGCCGCCACCACCGGCGTCAACCAGGCCATCGCCCTGCTGCGCGAGCACATCACGGAGTATCCGGATTCCGCGACTTTCTGGGAGCAACTCACCACGGGCACGGGGAGCGACAATCTCCCGGTCGAGGGCACGATGCTTTACTTCCACGACCAGGCGCCGCCCGACGGCGCGCCGGTCAACATCGCGAGCCCCGACACCGGCAACTACACCACGACGGCCACCACCGCGACTACGAGCAAGATCTCGATCCGTTCCAACCCCACCACCCGCTACATCCTGCCGCTCATGTCGCGCGGCCTGGATGCGAATGGGCAGCTCCTCGGAGCGGTGAAGCTGGATCAGAAAACCAGCGCGACGTCCGACAAACCCGTCGGCGAGGCTGCCACGCCGCTCCGGGAAATCACCTCCACCAGCGACAAAGGCGTGTTCGTCGACGCCAACTGCGTGGACCTCAACCGCGCGCGCTACAATGGCGACAACGTCGGCTGGATCGGCTCGCCGATGCCGGAGATCGGCGCGGCTCCCAAGGCTCCGCGCCCCTTCCGCGCCCGCTGGATCGAGATGAAGGAAAAGGCGGGTGCCGACGGCAAGAACGACGAAGGCAAGGATCCGCGCACCATCGGCCGCTACGCCTTTTGGATCGAAGACGAAAGCTTCAAAGTGAACCTGAACCAGCTCGGCAGCGCGACGACCAGCCGCGGCAACGAATGGACGGAACTCGGCAAACTCAAGACCGCCGCCGCCGACCTCGCCAAGACCTCGCTGCCCGCCCAGCTCGCCGCACTGACCCCCGTGCAGGGCGTGCTCCGCAGCGGACGTTATCCGGTGGTGGCAGATCGGGACCCCATCGCCACGGCCGCCACCACGCTGCGCGACACGATGCTCGGCCAGCGCGTTCCAGATCTCCGCAGTTTCAATCAAGTGCCCACCAACGCCACCTCGCCCGTGACCGGCGATCCCTACCGACTGGCGGACGACTTAAAATTTCTCGCCACCACCACCTCCGCCTCGCTCAACGTCTCCCGCCAAGGTTCGCAACGGCTGAACCTCAACGGCATCGGCTTTGAGAAGCGCTGGGACAATACCGCGGTCACGGATGCGGACCTGAAAAAGGGCCTCGATCAAGTCGTGGCCACCGTGCGCTACCACGCGCCGAAGTTTTCCCAGCGCTTTTACCGGCAGCTCAATTCTTCGTCTGCCTTGGTGCTGAACGCGGAAAACACCGTCCCCCCCGACACCGCCGCCAAACCGCACCGCAACATCTACCTTTACAAACTCGCGGCCAATCTCCGCGACTACATCGACCCGGATTCGCAGCCGACGCTGATCCTCGACAACGGCAAGATCGGCCCGCGCACCCGCCAGCAGCTCGCGTTGCCGAACAACAACGGCCCGTCCGCCAGTGAGATCTGGGCCCAAGGCAAAGACAGCGCGCCTTTCTTGCAGGAAGCAATCACGCGCTACCGGTCGACGTTCTCCACCAGTTCGTGGGAGCTGCAGATCGATTATTACATGGAATTTTGGAACATGACGGATCGCGACCTCACCGCGGCCGATCTGGGCCCGAATCCGTTCCTCTGTGTGACCAATCAAATGGGCTGGTTCACCGTCGGCGGGGGTGGCCGTACGCTGGTCGCCACCCAGACGCGACCAGGAGCGCTGGGCAATCCGATCGCCACCGATCCACTGCGGGCCACCGTCGTGGACATCCGCAACGGTGTCTTCGTCAATGGCTCTGCAGCCCCGAAAGGCGTCGTCTTCAAGGCGGGCCAATGCACTGTCATCACCACGGACCCGGACTATCTCGGGGCGCGCAAGACCACGGCGACCGCGGAGAGGGACCCCGTTTATTCCGGCCCCTACAACACGGCCAACGTCTACTTCTGCGAGAAACACCTCAATGGCGCAGCCGGTTCCTGGCCGAAATCGAACCGTTTTTACAAAGGGACAACCCCTGCGGGAGCCACCGCGATCAAGCCGGATTTCCGGGATGGTGGGGAAGATTACGTCACCGAAGTCATCCTGGGGAACGACGCTGGATACTTTGAGTTTCACGCCTCGCCCATCGCCCACGGTGGCGGCGGCAAGTCCACGACTGCGACCGCCAGTCCGCGGGAAGATTGGTATGGCGGTTCACTCTATGGGAACTCCAGCGGCTCCGCGAGCGTGTCCCAGCTAGGCGACCCGCGAACCAATAACGAGCAACTCGTCTACACCCGCTTTACTTCGGGAGCGTCCGTTACCGAACCCGATCAGAGCCGCTACTGGAATACCACCTCCGCCCCTCGCTTCAGCCCCGGTTTTCCGAACTCTATCGGGGGAAGCGCGCTCTACGTGAATCCGCATCTCGGCGCCCTCTGGCCGGGTTTGGTCTACCCGCAAGCGGCGCCGTTTCCGTGGCCCGATTACTACCGCGGTTGGAACGACGGTGGCTCGGCCGCCAATCCCACCCGCGAAACTGCCCCTGCACGAACCTTCGATGGCATCGTCACGGATCCCATCACGGGAGCATTGACTCCACTGGCCGGCCAGCCTCCCAGCGCCCTCTACTCGGTGGGTCAACTCGGCGATGTCTACGACCCCGCCCGCCTGAAGGGCGGCCGAGGATCGGCTGGCGTGGAAGGTTCGCGCGGCGGCGGTCGCACCTATCGCATCGGCCAGCATGACGATCGCGTGGAGCTCACCACCCCGAACTCACCCAGCCTCGCCTGGGCCTCGTGGCGGCTCGTCGATTTCCTCTCCATCTCGAACCAAATCCAGCTCCCCGGCGCGATCAACATCAACGGTCTGATGCGCGATTGCATCCGCGACAAGGATGGCAACCCGATGCTCGACGCGGCCGGCCGCCAGCTCGGCGCGGGCGCGGCGCTGCGTGCAGCGTGTTACGGAATGAAGATTTTTTCCGCGGCGCGGCCCAACGGGACCACCTCGGCAAACAGCGGAAAGGAGGGGCTGAACACGACCGCCTCAACCGGCGAAAAAACGCTCGACTCGGAAGAACCCGCGAAAGGCGCCGCGCTGGCCGCCAGCTTGCAAAACGTGATCCAGCAGGCGCTGAAGCGGATGACCGACAACGATCCCGGAGCCGCCGGATACAGCAACGCGAAGCCCTACTTCGGCCCCTTCTCCGAACGCGGCGAAATCTCGGAACTCGATGCCTTCAGCATCGGCACCAATCTCCTCACAGGGGTGAAGATGGATGAAGCCTTCGACCGCACCCGCGAGGAACTCGTGCGCCGGCTCATGGAACTGATCACCACGCGCGGCAGCGTCTTCTCGGTCTACGCGATCGGGCAATCGATCAACGAAGGCCCGGCCCCGCGGCGGCTGCGCACCGTCACCGGGACACATCGGGTGAAGGTGACCTTCCAGCTTCAGCCGAAGCGGGACGACGGAAGTGATTTTCGAGTCGTCACGGAGAGCTTCGATCCCACAAATGCTTCGGCGATCCAGGCGCGTTTCGCCAAGCCCCACCATTATGACGTTCAGATTCTTCAGGTCAGTTCTTCTTAGCGCCCTGCTCTGCGGTGGCGCGGGAATGCTGACCGCTCAGGCAGCTCCGCCCCCGCCCGAGGCCACGCCAGCGCCCAAGGACGAAAAAATACCGAAGCTGGGTTACTTCCGATTCTGGAACATGATGCCGGTGGAAGCGGGAGAATTTCAGCTCCTGCATGACACCGGCGCCGCCGACCCCGTCGTGCTGATCGGGGCCGAGTCGATGAACTTTTTTGCCGACTACGTGGCGACGAAGCCGGGCCGCTACGCCCTGAAAGTGGTGCGTCTCGCGGAGCCCAAGACGGTGTTGAAAACCTTCGACGTGGTGCTGAAAGCCAACGTGTTCGTGACCTTCTTCGCCCGGCCGGTCGAGGGAAAACTCTCCATCGAGATGCTGGACGACACCTACGACCCGGAGAAGGAGCTGACCGGTAAAATCGCCCTGCGGCACTTCATCAAGGACGCCGCCATCACGGTCAAAAGCAACGCCTCACCCCAGCCCATCGCGCTGGCCTTCGGTGAAGAACGGGTGGTGGAAAATCTGCCGCTGAAACCGATCGTCTTCCAGATGCAGGCGACGATGCCCGACGGCAAAACTCGAAGCTGGGCGAGCGAGGTGAACTTCAGCAAAACGCGGCACGCCACGCTCTTTCTCGTGCTCGATGTCTACGGCCGGTTTCGTCCCCGCGCGAGCGCCGATGGCCAGGCTGAGGTGGATTACACGACGCCCTGAATCCCATGCACGTTCTCAGTCCATTGGCGCGGGGTTGGGTGATGGTGGTCCTGGCCGGATTGTTCTGCACGGCGACGGAGACGCTCGCGGAACCGCGCCCCAAAAAAGGCAAACCGGCGGAAGCGGCTGCGGATGAAAAAGCGCAGGTGCGGCTTTGGAAGGATGTGTTTGCAACCGACCGCGCGGTGAAGATCACCTTGCGCCAAGGAAAAAAAACGGCGGTCGAGGTGCGGCTCGCGGAGGGTTTGCAGTTTCTCGATTATCAGGAAATTCCCGCCGGCCAGATGGTCGTCGAAGTGACGGATGAGGCGGATGGAAATGCCCGGCTGGTCACGACGAACATCGCTTTCGACGGCGGCGATTTTTTCACCCTGCTGGTCCAGGAAAACGACGGCAAGATCGGCATCGAAGTCATCGACGATGCCCGCCGGTCCGGCGCCACGACCGGCGAACTGAGCGTCCGCAGCTTCGCGCCGATGCTCACCTCCCTGCGGGTGAAGATCGGCGAGGATCTCAACGTGAAGCTCGATGGGCCCGCGCCCTTCGCGCGCTTTCGCGGTCTCGCGCGGCAGACCGTGCAGGTGGATACGACGGGAATGGAAGCCGGCGGGAAGCAAGTCAACTGGGCCAACGAGATCGACTTCCGGGCGATCCCCCGCGCAACGCTGCTCATCCTGCCGGACGCCTACGGGCGCATCCGCCCGCGGGTTTTGGTCGACGGCGCGGCGCGCTAGGAAGCGGCGGCCAACTCGCGCGCGGCTTGTTCGAGGCCGGCGAGCAGGAGTTGCCAGTCTCCGGCTGGCGTTTCCCAGCCGCTGCTGAAGCGGAGGACGCGCGAGGCGGTTTCGGGGGGGAGGCCCATCGCGGTGAGGACGTGGGAGGTTTGCTCTTGGCCGCTGGCGCAGGCGGAGCCGGTGGAGACGGCGAAGCCGAGTTTATCCAGTTTCACGACCCAGCGCTGGCGGCAGTCGGGCAGCTCGGGCAGGGCGGCGGAGACGGTGTTCCAGAGGCGATCGACGGCGGCGCCGAGGATTTGGGTGCCGGGAAGGCGGGCGGTCAGCTCGTGCTCGAAGGTGGTGCGTTGGGCGAGGCGGGTGGCGAGGAATTCGGGGGTCGATGCGGCGACTCGTTCTTCCAGCGCGGCGATCATCGAGAGGATGCCGGCGACGTTTTCGGTGCCGGCGCGGCGGGCATCTTCCTGCGGGCCGCCGACGATGAGCGGGCGGAATCCGGCGGGCACTTTTACAAAACCGACGCCCTGCGGCCCGCCGAATTTGTGCGCGCAGCCGCTCACGAAATCGCTCGCGCCCAGCCCGTGCGCGGGGAGTTTGCCGATCCACTGCGCGGCATCGGTGAAGAATGGGACGCCGTGCTCGCGGCAGAGGTCGAGCACTTCGCGCCAGGGTTGGAGGATGCCGGTTTCGTTGTTCGCGGCCATCGCGCCGAGGAGCGCGGGTTGGCGCCGTTCGAGCGCCTCGGCGATCCAGGCGACTTCGACCACGCCTTCGCGGCTGACCGGGATGAGCGTGTGCCGTTTGCCGAAGTAACGGCTCGCTGCCTCAAGGGTGCAGGGGTGCTCGATTGCGGAGATCCACGCTTCGCTTTCGCTGCCGGAATGCGCGGCGGCGTGGTGCAGCACGGCGTTGCTGGCCTCGGTGGCGCCGCTCGTCCAGACGATGTCCAGCGGCTCGCAGCCGAGCCACGCGGCGAGTTTTTCGCGGGCCTGGGTGAGCGCGGCGTCGGCGCGGGCACCGAGGCGGTGCGGGCTCGACGGGTTGCCGGGGAAACGCTCCGTGGCATCGAGCCACGCCTCGCGCGCCCGCGCGGAGAGCGGGTGGGTGGCGTTGTGGTCGAAGTAGAGCACGGGTGGGGAAGGCAATTGCTAATTGTGAAATGCTAAATGCAAATTGGCAGGCCGTGCGCGATGGGTCGCCAGCAATTCGCAATTTTCATTGAGCAATTTTCAATTTTCCCCGCCCGTGGCGACCTCCTTTTACAAACGCTCCAACTTCGTCACGCACCTGCCCACGGAGTGCGTTTACAGCCCGTCGCACTTCTGGCTGCGCGAAGTGGAGGCCGGGCTGTGGCGTGTGGGATTCACGAAATTTGCCACGCGGATGCTCGGTGAGATCGTGGAGGTGCAGTGGGAAAAAGCGGCGGATGCCGTGGTGGCGAGCGGGGAGATCATCGGCTCGATCGAGGGCTTCAAGGCGATCAGCGACATTTACTGCGTGGCGGGTGGCGCGTTCGCCGGAGGCAATCCGGAACTTGGAACGCAGATCGAGAAAGTGGGCGAAGACCCCTATGGCGCGGGCTGGTTATATGCCGTAAAGGGCATACCCGACAGCAAGTGCGTGGACCTCGCGGCCTACCGCGCGCTGCTCGACACCACCATCGACCGCATTCTGGAAAAACAGCAGCCCGAAGAAACCGAATGAGCGCCTCTCAACTCTCAACTCTCAGCTCCCAGCCTTCCGCCCGCGCGCGCTACATCATGATTGGTGGCTTCCTCGGCGCGGGCAAGACGACCGCGGTGGGCGCGCTCGCCGAGCGGTTGAGCGGGCAGGGGCTGCGCGTGGGGTTGATCACGAATGATCAGGGCAGCGAACTGGTGGATACGGCGATGTTGCGGTCGCGCGGATTTGCTACGGAGGAAATTCCTGGCGGCTGTTTTTGCTGCCGCTTCAGCTCGCTGGTCGATGCGGCGGCGAAGCTGACCGAACTCTCGCTGCCGGATGTTTTCATCGCCGAGCCGGTCGGCAGTTGTACGGATCTCGTGGCCACCGTCACCTACCCGTTGCGGCGGATGTATGGCGAAGAGTTTGCCATCGCGCCGCTCAGCGTGCTCATCGATCCGATCCGCGCCGAGGGCGTTTTCGGGCTCAGCGAAGGAAAACGCTTTTCCGAAAAGGTGCTCTACATCTACCGCAAGCAGCTCGAAGAAGCGGACCTCATCGTGATCACGAAAAGCGAACTGGTCTCCGCGGATCGGCTCCAGCGGCTCACGGCGCGGCTCGCCCGCGAGTATCCGGCGGCGCGGGTGCTCGACGTGTCGGTGCGCGAAGCGCGCGGGCTCGATGCGTGGTTCGCGCCGCTGATGGATGCGGAGCAACAGCCGCGCGCGACCATGGCGGTGGACTACGAGATTTACGCCGAAGGCGAAGCGCTGCTCGGCTGGCTGAATGCCACGGTGCAGCTCGACGCCAACGCGCCGGGGTTCGACTCCGAAGCGGTCCTCCGCGCGCTGGCGGCGGACATCCAGCAGCGGCTCGCCGGAGCGGAGATCGCGCACCTGAAGATGACGCTCAGCCCGAGCGGCGGGCTCGGCGACATCGCGGCGATCCATCTCGTGCACAGCGATTTTGTGCCGGAGCTTTCGCTGCGGCTGGAGGAACCGGTGACGAGCGGCCAGCTCATCGTCAACTGCCGCGCCGAGGCCGCGCCGGAGTTGCTCCGCGACGCCGTCCGCGGGGCGGTCGCGGAGCTGCCCGCGAGCTTCCCTGGGCTCACTGCGGCGCTCGATCATCTGGAGCATTTCCGCCCCGGCAAACCGCAGCCGACGCACCGCGACGCGGTGTCTGCTTAAGACGAGGTATCGAGACTAGGAAATGAACCACAGATGACACGGATGACACGGATGCAGAGGCCGAAAAATATCTGTGTCATCCGTGTCATCTGTGGCCAAAACCATCCGAGGGATGACCGTCGGTAGACTCACTGAAGAAGCAGGGTCGCCGGGATGGCGCCTTCGAGTTCGAGCAGGAAGCGCTTCCGCTCCAGGCCGCCGCCGTAGCCGGTGAGCGTGCCATTGGCGCCGATGACGCGGTGGCACGGGACGACGATGGAGAGCGGGTTGCGGCCGTTGGCGAGGCCCACGGCGCGGACGGCGCGGTCGCGGCCGAGGCGGCGTGCGAGTTCTCCGTAGCTGAGCGTGACGCCATACGGAATGGCAGCGAGCCCGCGCCAGACTTCGCGCTGGAAATCGGTGCCGGCGGCGGCGAGCGGGAGATCGAAGGTGCGGCGCGCGCCGGCGAAATATTCTTCGAGCTGCTGGCGCGCCGCGCGGAAGGGGCCGGGGTCGCGCGCCGCATCGGCGGACGCCGCAGGTTGGTGACGGTGGTCTTCCATGAAAACACCGGTCAATCCGGTGGCTGTGCCGCGGAGCTGGAGCGTGCCGAGGGGGGAGGTGAATTCGGTGAAGTAGAGCATGGGTTCATCTAAGAGCATGTACCGGAAGTCCGGCCGAAGCGCTGAATTTGAGCCGCGGATGGACGCCGATGAAAAGCGGATAAAGAGAATGCGAAAGTTTTCTGATCCGCGAAAATCCGCGTCCATCAGCGGCTAAATTGAGTCTCGGTAACCACTCGACGACGTCGGGCTGCGGAGCTGGCGCTTGGTGTGAGATATTGCGCGGTCCGTTCGCGCCATGAGATCAGTAAGGCGAAGAGCAATTTTCGCGAATCGTCGTTCAGCGCCGCCGCTTCGCGTTTCACAACGTCCAGGCTCATGACCGCATTTAACCGGATCCTTTTTCCTCGGCAACTTCGGGAAAATTCTTCCAGCGGCCGGAGCAGAAGGGCGCTTTTGCAAAAGCAGGCAACTGGCGACTTACACAAAGGACTTTTGCGGTGCGCGGTTGAGCGTAATGTCCTCCCCGCTTCGCATGAACCAAGCTCCCCGGATTCTTTACTGCCACTGCCAGTATGCGCAGGTAGTGCCGCGCGAGGTGAAGGACGCTGTGCTGCGGCGGTTGTGCGAGAGCGGCGTGGAATTCGAGGCGGTGGCGGATCTTTGCGAAATGTCGGCGCGGCGCGATCCGGCGCTGCGGCGGCTGGCGGAGGGCGGGGCGGTGAAGATTGCGGCGTGTTTTCCGCGGGCGGTGAAGTGGCTGTTTCACCAGGCGGGCGCGCCGCTGGCGCTGGATGCCGCGGAGGTGCTGAATATGCGGACGCAGACGGCGGAAGAAGTCGGCGACGGTTTGTGCGCCGCGGAGTTGAAGCCAAATCTGCCTTTCAAAATCGAGCCGCATCGTGAACCTGTCGTGGTGAGTTAGCGTCCCTCGCCTTTTGCTCCTCCTGTTTGCCAACCTCAAAACTGCATCACCCCATGAAACAACCCCACTCGATCACCCGTCGTTCCTTCCTCGAAAAATCCGCCATGGCTGGCGCGCTGCTCGGCGCGCTGCCGGTCGTCCGCTTTGCCCATGGAGCCAGTGGCAGCGGTCCGCTGAAACTCGCCATGGTCGGCTGCGGCGGCCGCGCGACGGGCGCGGCAAATCAGGCGCTGAAGTCGATGGAAAACATCAAGCTCGTGGCGGTGGCGGAGCTTTTCCGCGACCGCGTGGATACGGCGCTCGCTTCGCTGAAGGCGCAGAACGGCGACAAGGTGGATGTCTCGGAAGGTGCGATTTTCCTCGGCTTCGAGGGCTACAAGGCGGCGATCGCGGCGGCGGATGTGGTGATCCTCGCCACGCCGTGCATGTTCCGTCCGCAGATGTTTGAAGAAGCGGTGAAACAGGGGAAACATTGCTTCCTGGAAAAGCCGGTGGCGCTCGATGCGCCCGGCGTGCGCCAGGTGCTGGCGACGGCGGAGGAGGCGAAAAAGAAGAATCTCAAAGTGGGCGTGGGCCTGCAACGCCGGCACAAGCCGGGTTACGTCGATGGGATCAAGCGCATCCAGGACGGGGCGCTCGGCCAGCTCATGTATCAGCGCACTTTCTGGAACATGGGCTCCGCGCGCGCACTCGTGCCGAAGAAGCCGGAGTGGAGCGAGCTCGAGTTCCAGCTCCGCAATCAGTTCTACTTTGCGTGGGAATGCGGCGACATCATCGTGGACCAGGGTCTGCATAATATCGACGTGGCGATGTGGATGCGCGGCGACAAGGATTACCCGATCAATGCGAAGGGCGTGGCCGGTGCGGAAGTGCGCCGCGGCAAGGCGGAGGACGGCTGCCTGTTCGATCACTTCGCGATCGAGTTCGAGTTTGCCGATGGCTCGCGGCTCTTTCACCAAAACCGCCAGATCCCGAACTGCTGGAACTACGTGGCGGAATGCGCGACCGGCACGCTGGGTTCGTCGGAATTCATCAACGACCGCAACATCTTCAACATCACGGGCAAGAACGCGTGGCGCTACGAAAAGGAAGTGCCGACGGTCGATCCGTATCAGCGCGAGCACGACAATCTTTTCAACGCGATTACGAAAGACCTGCCCTACAACGAAGCCTTCCGCGGCGCGAACAGCAGCATGACGGCGATCATGGGCCGCATGGCGGGCTATAGCGGGCAGCTCATCGAGTGGGATTCAGCGATCAAGAGCGAGGAGAAGATGGCCAAGCTGATCACTTCGATGGATGACGAGCCGCCGGTGAAGCCGGATGCGAACGGCGCTTATCCGCTGCCGATTCCGGGCAAATCGCGCGCGGTGTAAATCCGTTGCTTCGGCCGGTGCCCACGCCCATCGTCCCCCGCATGAAATCGCTGCAACTCACCGCCGTCGTCGAACGCGACGGTGACGGATACGTCGCGCTTTGCCCGGAACTCGATGTCGCGAGCCAGGGCGAATCGGTGGAAGGCGCGACGGCGAACCTGAAAGAAGCGGTCGAGCTTTTCCTCGAAAGCGCACCGCCGGAAGAACTGGAGCGCCGGTTCCATCCGCAGGTGTTCATCACGCGGTTCGAGGCGGCGTATGCCTAAGCTGGGAGTCTTCTCCGGTGCCGAAGTCTGCCGCATTCTCGAACTCGAAGGCTTCCGCGTGGTGCGGCAGCGAGGGAGTCACCTCGTGATGCAGCGCGAAGTCGCTGGCCTCACGGCGACTGTGCCGGTTCCCAACCACCGAACCGTCCGGACTGGCACGCTGCTCTCGATCATCCGCCAAAGCGGCGTCCCGCGAGAAAAGTTCGCTCGCTAACTTCCTTCCCATGGCCCTCACCGAACCCGCTCTCCATGTTGTGCTTTTCGAAGGCGACGGCGCCGAAGCTTTGCCGGCGACCGATCGCTATGCGGCGGTGAGCGCGTTGCTGGAGAAGGGCTTCGCTGTCTCCAGCACCAGTCGCCACCAGTTCGAAAAGCCGGCTAGCGGGCCCCTGCTCGTACTGGGCAAGTTTGCCGCGGAGCCTTCGGAAATCGAGGCTCGGCAGGCGGGGGTGCGGTTTCAAAATATCGCGGGACTGAATCCCGTGGCCATCGCGGAGACCGTCGAGACGGTGCGGGCGGAAGGCGCGAGCGCGAAGCACGGCGAGTGGAAACCGTGGTTCCCGGTCATCGACTACGATCGCTGCACGAACTGCATGCAATGCCTGTCGTTCTGCCTCTTCGGCGTCTACGGCGTGGATGGCGACAAGCGCATCCAGGTGCAGAACAACGACAACTGCAAAACCAACTGCCCGGCCTGTTCGCGCGTGTGCCCGGAGGCCGCGATCATGTTTCCAAAATACAAAGCGGGACCGATCAATGGCGACGTGGTGAGCGACGCGGACTTGCAGAAGGAGAAGATGAAAGTGGACATCAGCGCGCTGCTCGGCGGCGACGTCTACGAGATGCTGCGGCTGCGCAGCGAGAAGGCGAAGAGCCGCTTCAGCAAGGAGCGCGATTCCGATAAAGCGCTGAGTGAACGGCAGAAGTGCCTGGTGAAACTCGCGGCAATGGGCGACATCCCGGCCGAGGTGCTGATGTCGCTGCCGTCGCCCGAAGAGATCGCCCGGCGCGCGGAGGAAGCGCAGGCCAAGGCGCAAGCGGCGCTCGCGGCCAACGGGCGCTGACCGATCCGCGTGGCGATCAACGGCGCGCTCGCAGTTGGGCGACGCTCGTGGAACGCAGCACAGGGTCCACGATCTGGGCCACGAGGATGTCGGCCAAAGGAGCGTTTCGCGTGGCAATTTCCCCGGCTAGATCAGCGCGGGCGGAGTCCTGCCAGGCCGGTTCCGACAGGGTGCTGATCCAGACTTCAGCGGCCGGTGCGTCCTGCGCGGCCCACGCGGAGACGAGGCTCTTGGTCGCCGCGTCGCGCGCGGGTCCGGCGGAAAATCCAGCGACCCAAGCAGCGGCGGCGGCCGCATCGCGCAGCGCCCACTCATGGGTGATCGTCGCACCGACGCGCGCCTGCTCACCCACGGGAATTTCGGTGGCGGCAAACGCCGCCGCATGCGCCGGGTGATGAGACGACCAGACCGCCAGAATGGCCTGCGTCACCTCCACCCGCAGCGCCGGATCTTCGAGCCCTCCGGCCCAGGTGATCGCCCCGCGTGCATCCGTCACCGCCCATTGGCTCGCCGCGTGGCGGCAAAGTTCATCCCGGCCGGCACTGGCATCCAGACCGGTGGCGAGGTTTAGAGCCGAGATCGGGTCCGTGCGCGCGAGTTCGGTGGCGAGCGTGGCGAGCAGCGGGTCGCGGGCCGGTGCCTCGGGAAGTTGTTCCGCCCAACCCAGCGCCGCCGCCAGATCGAGTTCGCTCCAGCCGAGCGCGGCCTGCTCGAGCCACGCGTCGCGCGTCGCGCCCGCCGGCAAAGCGGCCACCCAGGACGCCGCGCGCTCTGGCTCGGAGCCGCTCCACCGGCGGACGACGTGGCTGCCGAATTCCGCCAGATCGCTGAAATCGGCGACTGGCGACTCCCCGAAGATCGCGGAAGGAACGGCGGCCGTGAGCGCATCGACAAGGACTTCAACGGGTGGCTCTTGATCCAGCGAAGCGTCTCCGAGCGCATTCTCTAGCGGGAGCGCGCCGGAGGAGGCGATGGCATCTGGACCCGACAGAGCGTCCGGACCTTCCGAACTCTCGGAGGCCGGCAACACCATCGCTGCATCCAGCGGCTCACGATGAAGCCAGCCTGGAAACCTCGCCAGGCCGCCGATCGCCACGACCACCAGCGACCCCGCAACGAGCCGGGAGCGCCAGGATTTCAAGATGCGTGGGTTCACAAGAACGGCTTAGGGCTTGATCTGCACGTTGTCGAAGGTCGCCGTGCCGAGCTTCGCGTTATCGTGTGCCGTAACGGCCAACCCGACGGTAATCGCCGTCGCCATCGGCACGGTCGTCGAGCCGACTTGCGTCCAGTTTACACCGTCGGTCGAGCGGTAGCCCGTGAAGACATTGCCGGCGCGAACCAGACGCAGCCAGTTGTTCGGCGCGGGCGCGGCGGCGGCGCCGACATGGCCGCAACCTCCCCCGGTCGCCGCGCGATATTGAAACGTGGTGCCGTTGCCCGGCGTCAGTTCCATGGTCGCGAAGCGCGAGTTCGCATTGAGCGTCTCCCGGAACATGATCCCGGCCTTCGCCCACACGTGGGTATTCGTCTGCGAAGTGACTCGCGCGATGATTTCGCCATTGCCGGTGAAAGTCCGCGAGACGTAGCGGAATTTGTCGCTCGTATTCCAAATATCCGTGCCGCCACCGCTCACTGTGTAAGTGCCGGCTGCGTAGGAATTGCTTCCCGCTTTCCCGGGTGCGCCGATGTCACGGCCGACAATCGGCAGCGCGGGTGGCGCGGCCGTGGTCCAGGTAAAGCTCGCGCTCGCACTGAGGCTGCCGTCGCTCGTCGTCACGGTCACCGCATTGGTCGCCGCCGCGGTGAGACTCACCGTGCCGGAGATGAGCCCCGCGGCATTAATGCCCAGGCCCGCCGGCAGGCCGCCCGCAGCGTAGGTGAGCGCCTGTCCGTCGGGATCGACCGCCTGGACCTGCAAGGCCGCGCTCGCTCCACGCACGGCGGTTTGCGCGGCGATCGCGGTGATCGCCGGCGCACGGTTTCCGGCGATCGTCGCCCAGGCGAAACTCACGCTGGCGCTGAGCGCGCCGTTACTCACCGTCACCGTCACCGGATTCGCCGCCGCCGCGCTTGCGTCGACCGAGCCGCTGATCAAACCGGTGCTCGCATTGATCGCCAATCCTTTCGGCAGGCCGCTGGCGCCATAGTTCAAGGCGATACCATTGGGATCGCTCGCGACGATTTGCAGATTTGCCGCCGCACCGCGAACCGAACTCTGCGCAAGTGGGGTGGACACGCCCGGGCTGAAGGCGGGGAGGATTTCGAGTTCGTCGATGAATGCCGTCGTATCACTGGCGGCCGTGCCGTCAGCGTTTTTGCCGAGGCCCGCGAGGCGAATGAGGCGCGCACCCGCGGCCACGTTGAACGACTGGGTATTGTGGGCGGCGTAGTTCGCACCGGCCGGCGTGATTCGGCCTACTTCGCTCCCATCCACGGAGGCGATGACGGTCTGCGCCACCGTGTTGTGGCTCCCGCGCTGCGCCGCGGACATGCGGAGGCGATAGACGCCCGCGGCGAGCGTCACGGATTGCTGGGCGGAGCCGGAGAATTGCAGGAAGAGCACCTGCTGGCCGCCGGGCGCGGGCGGATTCGCGGCAGTGAAAGCGCTCCCATTCGCAGTCACGCCGCTGCTCGTGCTGAAGGTCCAGACCGCGCCGGTAGGATTGTAGAGATACCCGGTGCCGAGCTTGGGCAACTCGAAGCCGCCGTCGGCAAACCGTTGCGGAGCCGCCGCGTCGTCATCGAGCGAAGCAAGATAGGCCACGAGATTCGTGAGATCGGTCGCATTGAGCGTGACGGTGCGATGCGCGGTGACCGCGTCGGCGATGGTCGCGGCGGAGCCGTCGTGCAGATAGGGCGCCGTCGCCCAGAGGCCGCGCAGCGTAGGCACGTCGAGGCCGGTGAGCGCGGCGCCGAGGCGCCGGCCTGTGGTGGCCTTGATCGTGCCGATGTCGGCGAAGACGTTGAGTGCGCTGTTCGTGAGCTGCGTGCCGCTGTGGCAGCTCGCGCAATTCTGCGCGATGAAGACCGCGCGGCCCGCGACGGCAGCGGTGGAAAAGCTCACCGCGTCGGTGCGCGCGGGGCTCGCGCCGGTGACGGTGAGCGATTGCAGGTACGCGGCGAGCGCGTCGAGGTCGGCGCTGCGGCCGGCGTTCGGCGCTCCGAGCGGCGGGTTCGGCGTGCCATTCGCGATGAGGCCCGAGCCGCCGGCGAAGTTGCGGATCTGGCCCTCGAAGTCCTGGATTTCATCGAAGTTTCCCGTCCAGTGCGAAGTCCCCTGCGAGGCGTGGCCCCGGAGCGTGGGCGTGTTGCGCAGCCCTTCGCCGAAGCCGGTGAAATCCCAGGTGCGGCCGTCGTGGCCGGCGTCGTTGTGGCAGGCGGCGCAGGAGATGTAACCCTCGAGCGCGAGCCGCGTGTCGGCCGCGTCGTAGAAGAACTGCTTGCCGCGCAGCACGGGCGCGGGGAGTTTTTCCGTCGCTACCGTAGTCGTCGTGGCAATGAGCGGCGGCGTGGCCACGCGGCCTTGCTGGAAGACGCTCACGTCGAGGATCGAGACGCTGCGGTCCATGAAGTTCTGGACGTAGAGCGTGCGGCCATCGGGCGAAAGGGCGACGGCTTGCGGAGCCCGGCCGACGTTGAAATGCGCGACGTTGCTCGCGTTCCAGACATCGACCACGGCGACCTGTCGGTTGGCCTCCAGCGCGACGAAGAGGTAACCGCCGAAGGGATCGAACACCGCCGCGCTGGGCACGCCGGAGTTGTCGAAATCCACGCGCGCCGCGGAGTCCTCGGTGGCGGCGGGAAGCACGAGCTTCGAGGCGATGGCGCGGATGCTGCCGTCGTGGGTGAGGTCGGTGCCTTCGCGGAGTTGGCCGCGTTTGATGTTGTCCTGCTTCGAGGGAATCCACGCGCTGAGGCCGTCCGGCGAGATGACCGGCGCGGCGAGGTAGTTCGGGATGCCGCGCGCGGAGCTTTGCGACTCGATCGCTTCGCTGTGCTGCAGGATCGCGGTCTTGACGATCGTGCCGGCGGCGGCATCGACGACGAGGACTTCGCCCCCGCGGCCGGTGGTATCGATCGTGGCCGTGCTTTCGCCGGGCAGCAGCGGGGTGATGAAGCGGCTGACGAGGACGCGCGCCGCATCGGCGGTGATGGAGAGATGGCGCGGATTCGGGCCGACCTCGATGGTGCGCGTGATCGCGCCGGTGGCGGCGTCGAGCCGGACGAGCTGGCCGGTGGCTTCGAGCGTGACCCAGGCGCTGCCGCCGGTGGGCGCGAAGGCGAGGCCGAAGGGTCGCGAGCCGCGGGGCAGGACGATGGTCTGGGCGATGGTCAACGCGCCCGGATTCACAATGCTGATCGCCGCGCCATCGGCAGAGGTGATCCACACGCGGCCATCCGGGGCGAGCGCCACGCAGCGCGGCGAGGCGGGGACGGGGATCTCGCCCACTTTCGCGCCGGTCACGGCGTCGAGCACGGTGACGGTATCGGCATCGGGATTGGCGACCCACAGGCGGGCGTTGCCGGTGGCCGCGGGGACGTAGGCGAGCGCGCTGGAGGCCGTGGGCCGGCGCGCGGTAAGCGGGGCGTGGATCACCTGCCAGAAGCTGCTGCTGACGACGCGGCCGGTGTCATCCTGCGCGGTGACGGTGACGATGTAGCGGCCGGGCGCGGGGAAGGTGTGCGCGAGGCTGCCGGAAGGCGACCATGCGGAATCCGGCGTGCCATCGCCGAAGTTCCAGGTGTAGCGCGTATTTGCGCCACCGGAGCCGATGATGCTGAGGGCCACGGCCTGCCCGCCGGGCAGCGGGGTGCCAGTCAACGGCGGGAGGGTGAGCGCGTCGCGGATCGTCCAGGTGAAGGTGACGCTCGACGCGACTGCGCCGTCGTTGGCCGTGACGGTGACCGCGTAGCTGCCGCTCCGCGTCGGTGCGCCGGAGATGACGGCCACGTTCGGCGAGATGCTGAGGCCCGGCGGGAGGCCGGTGGCGGTGAAGGTGAGCGCGTCGCCTTCCGGATCGCTCGCCAGGAGGGGGATGGAGACATTTTCTCCTGCGGCATGGGCGAGCGTCCCCGGCGAAGCGATCGTGGGCGGGCTGTTCACCGAGAGGTAGGCGCTGGTGATGATGGACACGCCGGTGGCGCCGGGGATGGTCCAGCCGACGGCGAGATGGTCGCCGCCGCCGCCGTCCTTGCTGAGGGCCTCGACGTAGTAGCGCTGCCCGGCCTGGAGCCGGATGAGGGCCGAGGTCTGCGACGAGTAACGCGTCCATTCGCGAGGAGCGGTGTAACCCGCGACGCTGGCGATGACGCGCGCATTGGCCGGCGCGGCATCGGTGCTGAGGCTGAGCTGCCCGGAGTCGTCGCTCGCGAAGGAAAAGCGGTAGTCGCCGGTGAGCGGCGCGTAGATGTAGCCGCGGATGCGCTGGCCGTAGTTGTCGGCGAAGTTCGTGGGCGCTTCGAAGGACGTGACGGTGCCGCGGGACGTGGGATTGGCGGGATACGCCGCGATGCCGGTGAGCGAGGCGACCGTGACGCCGCTGATGTTGCTCCAGACTTCGCGGGTGAGCGTGCCGGTGCCGAGATCGGTGACGAGCACGGTCCACGTGAAGGTCGCGTTCACGGTCTGCCCGCTGGCGGTGAGCGAGACGCTGGGGCGAAAGATGCCGCTCGCCGTGGGGGTGCCGGTGATCCGACCGGTGGCGGCATTGATCGCGAGGCCGGGCGGCAAATTTGTGGCGCTAAAAATCGGCACCGCGCTGCCGGGGACGAAGCTCTGGAGCGGGAGGTCGACGGGCTGGTTCGCCGCCGTGTTTTGGTCCGCGGGAGCCGCCAGCCAGAGGGTATTCTGCGTCGTGACGAGGACGATCTTCGCCTCGGAATAAACGCCCTGCGGATTGAGGCCAAAGAGCATCCAATAACCCGGGGTCATGACGTTGCGATTGCCGTGCGAGGTGAGTTGGTAGCTGCCGGCGGAGACTTCGGTGGAAGGCAGCACGAGCCGGCGCAGGTCGGTATTCACCGAATGGGTGAGCGAGGAGAGGCGGATGAAGGCGAACTGCGTGAGGCCCGGCGTGGCGGCGACGCTGAAGGTCTGCCCGTAGCCGATGGTGCTCGCCGTGTTCGCGATGACGGGCCGGGTGGCCGGGGAACCGTCCGCCTTCAACAAAGCGGGCGGCGTGAAAACCTGCGCATCCTGATGGTCGCCGCCATTTAAACCTCCACCACCGGACCAGACGCGGCCATCGGCGAGGAGCAGGGCGGCGGAGTGGTAGGAGCGAGGGACGGCGATATTGGCGAGCGTGCGCCAGGTGCCGGTGCGGGGGTTCCAGAGCTCGGGAGTGAGGACGGGGTTGGTGTCGCTGAACCCTTTCCCATCGGAGTTGCCGCCGATGATCATGACCTCGCCATTGGGCAGCACGACGGAGTTGGCAAAGAAGCGCGCGAAGGCCATGGAAGCCGCCGGGGTGACCGTGGGAATCGTCGGGTTCAGATCCACGATGTAGGTCTGCCGGCTGACGGTGCTGGTGTTTTTCGCGGTGTTGTTGATGGCGCCGCCGGTGACAAGGACTTTGCCCTCTTCGTACACGGCCCACGCTCCTTCTTTCGGAAAGAGCGCGCCGGGGACGTTCTGGCCGGAATTGGTGAGCGACCCGTTGCCGGTGGGATCGACCCAGTGCATGACGTCGGTGGGGCCGAAGTGGAAGAGGCGGCCGTTCGGCGCGAGGACGACGAAGGGGTGCCAGTTCGTCTGGAATCCCGGCTCGGCGGTCACATTCCCCCACGGGATGCCGGTGAGCCGGCGCCAGCCCGAGGCGCTGTCCCACCGCTCGGCCGTCGCGCCGCCGGTGCCGCTGCCCGTGACGGTGAAGACGCCGCCATCGGGCAGGGTCACGCTGGGGTTGTACCAGCGCGTGTCGTTCATGAAGGAGACAGAGGTCCAGCGGTTCGTGCGCCAGTCAAAGATGCTCGTGCTGCCGTTGCAGCTATCACCACCGTTCACCAGCACGCGGCCATCGGTCATCGAGGTGATGCCGCCGCAGAACATGTCGTGGAGGCCGTTGTTGCTCTCGACGAAAGCGCCCGTCTTCGGGTCCCACACCGCGGCGTAACTGAAGCGGCTGTCGCTGCCGTCCCACGTCGTCCGTCCGTCGCCCGCGAAGGTCAGCAGGCGTCCATCGGGCAGATTCGCCGCGGAGACGGGAATGTGCGGGCCCCACGGAATGAGTGGCGTCCAGGCGCCGGCGCCCACCGGATCGACCGGGAGCGTCACAGCGTTGGCCGTGATCCCGAGCGCGGCCGCATCCGCGGCGAGCTGATCGGTGCCCGCGGCAGCCACGCCGTCGGCGTGGGCGGACGGGGCGAGGAGGGAAAGCGAAAGTGCGAGCGCGAGCGAGAAAGACAGGCGCGTCGAGGTGATAGGATTCTTCATGATTTGGAAAAACGAGGCTGCCTGGCCCACCGCTGCGGTGCGTGGTCGCTGCCCGCCGAAAGGGGGTTGCGACGATGACGAGCAAGGACGTTTCGGTAAAAGGGCTGGGTGCAAAGCGACGGGGTTTTAGCAGTCCGCCCGCGAATAGGCAACCTTTAATTATGGTAATTATGGATTCGAGCGTTCCCCCGACGGCCGCGGTGGCTCCGCGGCGCCCCTCAGCGGTAGCTCCGGCGTTTCGCCTTCGCTGCCCCAAAGCCCCATAGCAACCCGATCGCCAGGCCGACGCCGTGCGCGGTGTTGGCCACGTTCGGGATCACGCCGGCCACACACGCCACGAACCAGCCGAGCATGAAGAGCACGGTCTGCGAGTGGAGCACGAAACCCGAGCCGGGGCTGAAACGCGACCGCATCCACACGTAACCCAGCAGCCCGTAGACGACGCCGGACATTCCCCCGAAAAAAGGGCCGTCGACGTAGAGCTGGCCGAGATTGGAGAGCACGCCGCTGACGAGGACGAAGGCGAGCAGCCGCGCGACGCCGTCGAGGCGCTCGATCATCGAGCCGAGGTCGCGCAGCCAGAGGAGATTGAAGACGAGGTGCAGGACGCCGAAGTGGATGAAGATGGGCGTGAGCAGGCGCCAGAACTGGCCGCCGATGACTTCCGGCAGCCGCACGTCGCTGCCGGCGGCGGGAAAGTTCGTGATGAAAAGATGCTCGAGGATGGGCTCCCGGACCCCGAGCCGGGTGAGGAAGGCGACGACGACGCTCGCGCCGATGAGGGCGTAGGTGAGCAGCGGCAGCGGGCTCGCGAGCCGCGGTTGGTTTTCATCGGGCGAGGAGGCAAAGGACATCGGCCAGGATCATGCACCTTTCGCCGACGCCGTCACCGCTTCTCTGGAAGCCGGCGCGCGGCCGGCGCACGATTTTCTCACGCTCCTCCATTCGAGGCGCGCAATTTGGGCATCCATCACGATCCAAAAGGATGACCCGTCGAGGCCTCTCGCTCCTGCAGAAGGGGCTGCTGATCATTTCCATCCCCCTGGTTTTCCAGTTGGCGCTGCTGGTGCTGTTGTTCAATCAACAACGGCGGCAGACCTATGCGCAGGAGATGGCGGTGCATACCAAGGAGGTGATCGTGGTGGTGGATCGCATCCTCGAGTCGCTCCTCGTGATGCAGGCGGACTTACGCGGCGAGATGCTGCAGCTCCCGGCGACGATCGAGCCGGGGGGAGAAGCGGAGCACACTTTGCCCGACCAGCTCCAGGAACTGAGCGCGCTCGTGAGCGACAATCCGGAGCAGGTCGCGACTTCCGCGAATCTCGCCACACTAATCGAGTCGCGGCTCCGCTGGTCGGCAGAAATCCACGGGATGCTCCGCGACGGCCGCAATGCCCAGGCCATTGCGGAGTCCCAGAAGGGCGAGGGCGCCAGTCTGATGCGGCAGATTCGCGATGAGATCGGGACGATCCGCGTCCGGGAAGAAGCGCTGGACCGCGCCCGCCTCGCCGCACTCGCGGAAACTACGCGGCGCTTCCAATTCGTGCTGATCGCGGGTCTCATCCTCGACGTGGCGATGGCCGCGGTGGCGATCTACCTGCTCACCCAGAGCGTCGGCCGCCGCGTGCGCCTGCTCACGGAGAATGTGAACCGGATCAAGGCCGGCGACCCGCTGCTGCCTGCGACGAGCGTACCCGACGAAGTGGGCGAGCTGGACCGCAGCTTCCACGCGATGGCCGCGGCGCTGGCGGAGGCCCAGAGGAAGGAGCGGGATTTTCAGCGCACCATCGAGGGCCACAACGCGGAGCTGACCCGCGCGAATCACGAGCTGAAGCAAAAGAACCAGGAGAACGAAATGTTCGTCTACAGCGTGTCGCACGATTTGCGTTCCCCGCTGGTCAATCTGCAGGGTTTTTCCAATGAACTCGGCATCGTGCGCAATGCGCTGACGGAGCTCTTTGCGCAGCCGCTGGACGAGGCGGCGCGCGGCCGCGGGCTGCGGATGATCGAACGCGATATCTCCGAGCCGATCACCTACATCCAAAACGCGGTCACGCGCCTCTCGTCGATCATCGACGCCCTGCTCCGGCTCTCGCGCGCGGGGCGCGTGGAATACCAGCCCGTGACGGTGGACCTCGAGCTCGTGATCCGTCGGATCGTCGGTGCCCTGCGCGGTTCGATCGCCAGCCGGCGCGCGGACGTTCGCGTGCAGGCGATGACGCCGACGTGGGGCGACCCCACGGCCATCGAGCAGATCTTCGCCAATCTCCTCGTCAACGCCGTGAACTACCTCGACTCGGCGCGGCCCGGCGTGATCGACGTGGGCGTGGAGAAGCAGGACGACGCGGGGACGACCTATTTCGTGCGCGACAATGGCCTCGGCATCGCGGCCGCCCATTTGCCAAAGCTCTTCTCCGTCTTCCAGCGCCTGCACGAAAAAGTGGCGCCCGGCGAGGGCGTGGGCCTGGCCCTCGTCCGGCGCGCGGCCGAGCGGCATGGCGGGAGGATCTGGGCCGAATCCGAGGAAGGCGTTGGCACTACTTTTTACGTCTATTTTCCCCACGAGTCGGCCTCGCCTCTGCAAGCCGCGCTAAAAAAAGAACGGCTCACCGCCACCTCCCCGCTCCCCGCCGAACTGGTGGGCGCTGCGGCCGCCGAATAAAATGAACCCTGAACCTTTGAAAATCATCCTCGCCGAAGACGACGACGGTCACGCCCACCTCGTCCAACGAAACCTCGAGCGCGCGGGCGTCGTGAACAGCTTCGTCCGCGCCTCCGATGGGCAGGAGCTCCTCGACCTCCTTTTCGCCGAAGGCGCCGAGCCGGAGACGGATGCGACGGTCATCCTGCTCGACATCAATATGCCGCGCATCGACGGCATCGAAGCGCTCCGCCAGATCAAGGCCAACCCGGCCACCCGCCACATTCCCGTGATCATGCTCACCACCACGGACGACCCGCGCGAAGTGGACCGCTGCTACAGCCTCGGCTGCAACGTCTACATCACCAAACCCGTGGCCTACGAAGCGTTCATCGACGCCATTCGCCGCCTCGGTTTATTCCTCGAAATCGTCCGCAAACCGCGCAGCGGCGGAGGCACCTGAGCATGGACGGCGGCGCGAGTGTTCACGGCACCGTCCTCATTCTGGAGGACGATCCCGGCGTGCGTCTCCTCCAGCGTCGCCACCTGGAGCGCGCGGGATTCACGGTCGCCGATGCCGCGGATATTCGCGAAGCCCGCCGCCAATTGGAGGTGTGTCGGCCGGACTTGCTGCTGCTCGATTACCAGCTCGCCGCCGGCGAGAACGGCCTCGAATTCTATCGCGAGCTGCAGCGGGAAGGGCGCGACTATCCCGCGATCCTCGTCACCGGATTCACCGACGAGACGCGCATCCTCGAAGCGATGCGCGCGGGGGTGCGCGACTTCCTGCCGAAGACGGTGAACTTCGTGGAGCTGACCGCGCAGACGGTGGCCAATGTGATGAAGCAAGTCCACCAGCAGCGGCAGCTCGTCGCGGCAGAAGCGGCGGGCCGCGCGAAGGACAAATTCCTCGCCACCCTTTCGCACGAACTCCGCACCCCGCTCACGCCGGTGCTGGCGATCATCTCCGAGCTGCGGCTCGACCAGCGGCTGCCGGCGGACGTGCTCGCCGACCTGCAAACGGTGCACCGCAACATCAACCTCGAAGCGCGCCTGATCGACGATCTGCTCGACCTCACGCGCATCGTCCGCGGCAAATTCGAAATCCAGTTGCGGCCGGTGAATTTGCGGCGCGTGATCGAACACGCGTTCGGCGCCGTGAGCCGCGAAGGCACGGAGGCGCGCTGCGAATTCGATCTGGAAGCGCTGGCCCATCCGGTGATCGGCGATTCCGCGCGGCTCACGCAGGTCTTTTGGAATCTGCTCAAGAACGCTCTCAAATTCACGCCGCTCGACGGCGTGGTCCGCGTCCACGCCAGCGTGGAGGAAGACGGCGTCCAGCGCTGGGCCATCGTGGAAGTGCAGGACACGGGCATCGGCATCGAGCCCGCGACGCTGGCCACGATCTTCGATGCCTTCGAGCAGGGCGAACGCTCGATCACGCGCAATTTCGGCGGGCTCGGCCTCGGGCTCGCGATCAGCCGGCCGATCGTCGAGGCGCACGGCGGCACGATCACCGCGAGCAGCGCGGGGCGCGAACGCGGCTCCACTTTCACCGTGCGCCTCCCGCTGAGCACCGAGCCGCTGAGCGCCGCGGACGACGAAACGGCGGCCCCGCCCGCCAACCCGCACGACCGCGCCGGCGACGGCGCGTCGCTTCTGCTCGTGGAGGACCATCCCGACAGCTCGCGCCTGCTCTCGCGGATGCTGCGCCGCCGCGGCTTCACCGTGACCGAAGCCGCGAGTCTCGCCGCAGCCCGCCTCGCCTTGGAAAGCGAAACCTTCCAGCTCGTGATCAGCGACGTGGGCCTGCCGGATGGCACGGGCTTCGAACTGATGAGCGAAATCCGCCGGAACTACGGGCTACCGGGCATCGCGCTCAGCGGCTTCGGCATGGAAGACGACGTGCGCCGCGCGCATGAGGCCGGCTTCTCGCAGCACCTCACCAAGCCGGTCGACGTGCAGGATTTGCTCACCGTGATCCGTCACCTGCTCGGGACGATTCCCGGCGCGGCGGGTCCGCCCGTCAGCGCGACGCCTGCGCCGCAGCCGGCCGGGTGACGAACGCCTCGTCGGTCAACGTCTTGAGAAAGGCGACGAGGTCGCGCTTATCCTCCGCCGTGAGCTGGATGCCGGCCTCGGGATGTTTCGCGAGATTCGGGTCCAGCGCGGGCGTGCGCGGCAGCGGGCCGCTGTAGTGCTCCACCACTTCCTCGAGGGTGCGAAAGCGGCCGTCGTGCATGTAGGGCGCGGTCAGCGCGACGTTGCGCAGCGAGGGCGTTTTGAATTTTCCGCGGTCGGCTTCGTGGCCCGTGATCGCCATGCGGCCGAGGTCGGCGGGGTCAAGCGTGATGCCGTTGTGGTGAAACAGGTGATCGGTGAAAAGCGTGCCGCCGTGGCAGTGAAAACAATCCGCGCCGCGCAACCCGCGCGCCGGATCGAATTCCGTGATGAAGAGCTGGAAGCCGCGCCGCTCCTCGGCGGTCAGCGTTTCGAGTTTCCGCGCCGCGCGGTCGAAGCGCGAATCCTGCGAAATGAGCGTGAGGAGAAACTGCTCGATCGCCCGTTCCATGCGGTCCGCACTCACGCCCGCACTGCCAAAGGCGCCCGCAAATTCTCCCGGATACGTGGCGTCGCGCTGCAGCTTCGCGACCACGCCGGGCAGCGTCTCGTGCATCTCCAGCGGATCTTCGATGGGGAACCGCACCTGGTCGCGGAGGTTCTGCGCGCGCCCATCCCAGAACATCGCGCCGTGCCACGCGAGATTGAAGAGCGGCATGGAATTGCGCACCCCGCGCTGCCCCTCGGCGCCGAGGCTGAACGGGCGCGGATCGGCAAAAGCGTGCGGCTGCTGATGGCACGACGCGCAGCTCTGCGAGCCATTGATGGAGAGCTGCGGATCATGAAAAAGCCGCCGCCCGAGCGCCACGCCCTCGACGGTGAGCGGATTATCCGGCGGCAACTGCGCCTGCGGAAATCGCTCGGTGACTTGCAGCGGAAACGGCTGCGTGCCCGGCGGCCGCGCGGTGGCGGTGGACGCGGGCGCGAGCGGCTGGAGCAAATCATAGCGCACCCCGGCGGCGCGAAAGGCGCGGGTCACGTTCGCCTTCATGCGCGGCGCGAGTTCGTCTTCGTCGCGGGAATGCGTGGAGTTTCCGTCGCGGTCGAAATCGAGGCCGTCGAAGAGTTTCGTCACATCGAATGCGACCCGGATCGTGACGGGTCCGCCGCCGCGGAACTCGACCGGCACGGTGACGATCATCGGGTTCGCTTCGCGGGCGAGGTGAAAAGAAAAGCCTTCCGGCTCGCCCTTCGCCACGGGCCGCCGCCCCTCCAGCGCGAGGTGGATGAAGCCGCCCATCCACGACCAATGCAGTCCGTTCACCTGCGGATTGAGCGCGTGCTCCGGAGGCCATTTCGTCACGTCGCCGAGGTCGATCTCCCTGGCCAATCCCACGCGGAAACGCACCGCGCGAAAGTCGCCCGGCGGCAGCCCGTCGGATTCCACCCGGAGCCGTCCGCCCGCGGCGCTGAGGTAGCCATACCAGTCGCTGCCCGGCAGCCACGTTCCGTCGGCCTTTTGCAACGCGATCTCGGAGACGAGCCAATCGAGACGGCTGATCTCCACGCCGCCCGGCAGCCGCGCGACCGCACCCTTTTCCCCCACCACCGGCTGCTCGCCGAGGCACGGCACGAACTCCAGCCGCAGCGCCCGGCCGGTCGCGGCGCGCGCCGACAGGGTGACGAGCGCGAACGCGAATGCGAAACCGAGCTGGAGTGAAAAACGAAACATGCGAGGTGCGCGGCAATCTTCGACGGGCGCGCCGAAAGACAAGCGGGAAGCTTGCCGCCCGGAGTTCCTTAGCGCGTGGTTCACGGAAATCTCGCGGTAGGGAAGCCGCGCCGCGGGTTCCCACACTGAAGGTTCGGCGACCCAGGAGCCCTCCGCAGATTCGGGGAACCCGCGGCGCGGCTTCCCGACCACACTGCGCGACTACGGTTCCGGCTCGGCGGCGGTTGTTCCCGCGCATGACCTCCCTCCGCAGCCTCCTCTTCGTCGCGCTCGTCGCGCTGACCGTGCCGGCCCCCGCCGCACCGATCCCGGCGAAAGACCGCATCGTCCTGCTCGTCTCGATCGACGGCTTCCCCGCCTGGATGTGGAGCGATCCGACGCTCGTGGTGCCCAATCTCCGCGCGCTTGCCGCCAGCGGCGTGTCCGCCAAGGCGATGACCGTGTCGAACCCCTCGAACACCTGGATCAATCACACCACGCTCGTGACCGGCGTGAACCCGCGCAAACACGGCGTGATTTCCAACGGCCTGCTCGTCCGCGGCGGCCCGACGCTGCCGCCGAAGATCGAGCCATGGCACGACAAGGCGGAGCTGGTCCGCGTGCCCACGATCTACGACGCAGCGTTCCAGGCCGGGCTGACGACGGCGCAGGTGAATTGGGTGGCGATCCTGAACTCGGGCACGATCACGAACGAGTTCCTCGAAATCCCGAAACCCGGCGGCACGCTCGAACAGGAAATGGTGGCGAAGGGACTGATCAGCAACGACGACCTGCGCGGCTGGACGAAGGGCAAGTCGATCGACTGGAAAGACGAGCTCTGGACCCGCGCCGGCATCCACCTGATCGAAACGCACCGGCCGAATCTGCTCCTCTTCCACCTCCTCACCACCGACGCCATCAACCACCAATACGGCGCCGGCTCGCTGGCCAGCCGCGCCGCTTACGCCTATGTCGACGCGCAGCTCGGCAAGCTTTTTGCCGCGCTGGATCGCAGCGGCTTGCGCGACCGCGCGACGATCGTGGTGGCGACCGATCACGGCTTTAAGAAGGTGAACAAGGTCATCCATGTGAATGTGGCGTTGCGCGATGCGGGGCTGATCCGGCTGAAGGGAAACGAGGTCGAAAGCTGTGACGCGTGGATGGTGCCGCTGGGCGGGGTGGCGTTCGTTTTCGTCACCGACCCGGCGAAAAAAGCCGAGCTGTTGCCCAGGCTGCGGACGATCTGCGCGGGCGTGGAAGGCGTGGGGGAAGTGACCGACGGCACCGACAGCCCAAAATTTGGCATGCCGCTCCCGAGCGAAAACCAAGGCATGGGCGACCTCGTGCTGTGGGCCAAACCGGGCTTCGCGTTCAAAGATCCGGCGACCGGCACTTCGACCCTCGCCGAACCGACGAACTACCTCGGCAGCCACGGCTATCGCAATAGCGACCCGGAACTCGACGGCATCTTCATCGCCAGCGGCTACGGGATCAAAGCCGGCGCACCGCTCGACCGCGTCGCCAATCTCGACGTGGCACCGACGATCGCGGAGCTGCTCGGCGTGAAGCTGGAGAATCCCGACGGCCGCGTGCTCACGGAGATCCTCGCGCGCTGAGTCGCGCGCAACTCGCGGGGCTTCATGCGTTTTTTAAGATACCCATGTTTCCGCACCAGGACGCAAGGCGGCGTGCGGAGTGGCTAAGAACCAGCCCGCGCTCCGATTTCATATCCGGAAGCCCTTCCATATATGAAATCTCCCGCCCGACCCGCCGCCGTGCGCGTCCGCGAAGACGCCGCCGACTGCTCGCTGCAAGTTCCCGCCCTGCAGCGCGGGCTCGCGCTGCTCGAGCACCTCGCGGGGTTGCCGGATGGCGCGACGCTTTCGGAACTCAGCGGCACACTCGACATCTCGCTCGCGTCCGTCTTCCGCCTCGCCGGAGCGCTGGAGGAGCTCGGCTACCTGCGGCGCTGCGAGAAAACGAAGCGCTTTGCCGTGACACAAAAGCTGCTCCTCCTCGGCCAGCCGCACTCGGGCACACGCAGCCTCGTGGAATGCGCGCTGGAGCCGATGCGCCGCGTGCTCGCTGCGACCGGTGAGACGACCCAGCTCTGCTGCCGCACCGGCGCGGATTGTGTGGTGATCGAGCAACTCCCGTCGCTGCACCCCTTCAAATACATCGTCGATCTCGGCTCCCGCCCGCCCGCCTACTGCTGCGCGCCGGGCAAGGCGATGCTCGCCTTTCTCCCCGACGACGAACTCGACGCCGTGCTGCCCGCGATCGTCTTCACGAAACACACCGCGAACACGATCACCACCCGCGCGAAATTTCTCGTGGAACTGGAGCGCATCCGGGCCTGCGGTTACGCGCTGGATCGAGGCGAACATTTCGACGGCATCCATTGCATCGCCGCGCCGTTGCTCGATCGTCACGGGCGCGCGATCGCTGCGATCACCATCGCCGGCCCGTCCGCGCGTATCCCGGAGCGCGACTTCGAGAAGATCGGCCAGGCGATCATCGCCGCCGCTCGCGACGCCGCCCGCCGTTTCCAAGAATAACGCGAGATGTCCCCCCGCCGCCTTATCCTCGCCGCCGGCATCGCCGCGTCCTGCCGCGCCGTCCTGGCTGCCGATGCGCCGATCACCGCGGAGCAACACGAGTTTTTCGAGAACAAGATTCGGCCCGTGCTCGCGGCGGAATGTTACGAGTGCCACAACGCGAAGAAGACCAAGGGCGGCCTGCGCCTCGACTATCGCGACGGCTGGAAAAAGGGCGGCGACACGGGCGACGCGATCGTACCGGGCGACGTGAAAAATAGCCTGCTGGTCACGTCGATCCGCCACGAAGACCCCGACCTGAAGATGCCCGACAAGTCGCCGAAACTCGACGACAAGGTCATCGCCGACTTCGAAAAATGGATCGCGATGGGCGCACCCGATCCGCGCGACGAACCGCCCACGGAAAGCGCCGCGAAACCCACCTGGAAAGACCTCCTCGCCACCCGCCGCACCTGGTGGAGCCTGCAACCGGTGGTGAAGCCCGAGCCGCCCGCCAACGCGAACGCGACCACGGCGATCGACCGCTTCCTCCGCGCAAAACTCGCCGACCGTCAGCTCCCCGCCGCGCCGGCCGCCGACCCGCGCACCTTCATCCGCCGCCTCACTTTCACCCTCACCGGACTGCCGCCAACGCCCGAGGAAGTGGAAGCCTTCAGCCAATTTGCACGGAACGATTTTCACTTAGCAATTTCCCAAGCCACCGACCGCCTCCTCGCCAGCCCGCGCTTCGGCGAACATTGGGGCCGGCACTGGCTCGACCTGATGCGCTACGCCGAGACGCACGGCAGCGAGGGCGACCCGGAAATCCGCGGGGCCTGGCGCTATCGCGATTACCTCATCCGCGCGCTCAATGCGGACGTGCCGCTCGATCAGCTCATTCGCGAGCACCTCGCCGGCGATCTGCTGCCGCAGCCGCGGATGAACGCCGACGGCTTCAGCGAGTCCGCGCTCGGCCCGGTGAATCTGCGGCTCAACGAGCACGGCTTCCAGCCCGTCGACACGCTCGATGATCAGGTGAAGGCGGTGGACAACCAGATCGACGTGGTGACCAAGGCGTTCCAGGGCTTCACCGTCTCGTGCGCGCGCTGCCACGATCACAAATTCGACGCGATCAGCGAGCGCGACTATTACGCGCTCTACAGCGTTTTCGCGAGCGTGCGGCCGGCGCAGGTAATCATCGATTCGCCGGAGCGGCAGGCGACGAATCGCGCCGCGTTGGAGAAGCTGCACGGCGAAATCAAGACCGCGCTCGTCAGCGAATGGCTGCCCGCGGCGGCGCAGATTGGGGAGTTGTTGCGCGGTGAAGCCAGCCGCGCGATCGAGGAAGCGCGGCTCTACGATCGCGCGCTGACGGCGGAGGAAGTCGCCGCGTCCTATCGCGCGGGCACGCCGCCGTTTCTCTCCCCGGAGCAGATCACGGCCGCGCTCACGCCCGAACAGCGGGCTCAGCGCGGCGAATGGGAAACGCAGTTGCGCGAGCTGAAAACGCGCGTCCTGCCGCAGGCGGTCGGCGGTGAGCAATGGGCGGCGGCGCTGAAAGAGGCGGCGAACAATCCCGCGAATCCGTTTCACCTGTGGGCAAAACTCGGCGCGCTGCCGGATGCCGATTTTGCCGCAGCGTGGACGAAGCTCGCCGCGTCGATCGAGGCGCGTCGGGACGAGGCGCAGAAGTTCAACGCGGAGAACTACCGACCGCTCTGGAACCTCGCGGGTGCGGATTACGCGAAGTGGTTTGCCTACGGCGCAGGGCTGCCGGGCGCGCCGCGGGCGGCGGGCGAATTTGCGATCGAGGCGGAAGGCGACCGCGTGCTCGGTGGCGTGCTGCCAGCGGGCGTGATGTCGCACCGGCTCAGCGACAAACACAACGCCTTACTCACCTCGCCGCGCTTCAAGATCGACTCGGATAGCATCAGCGTCCGCGCCAGCGGCGGCGACGGCGCGATGGTCCGCGTGATCGTGGACAATTATCCGCTGCCCTCGAACCCGATCTTTGCGAAGGCGACTCTGGATCGCGATCAGACCGGCTGGGTGCGGCTTGACACAGCGTATCGCAAAGGGAGCTGGGCCTATCTGGAATTTGGCACGCGCGAAGACCTCACGCGCCCGCTCCCGGCGAACCGAGGCAAGGGCCAGCCCGCGCCGAAGAACCCCGAAGGTCGCTCGCACTTCGCCGTCGCGGAGGTCGTCGCGCACCATTCCACCGAGCCGCCGCGCGAGCTGCCGCTGGCCACACTCGCGCTGCTCGACGGCCCCGCACCGCATACGCCCGCGGAGCTGGCCTCTCGTTATGCCAAGACCGCGGCTGACGCGGTCGAGGCTTGGCGCGCCGGACAACTCACCGCGACGCAGACCGCGCTGCTCGATTTTCTCATCAAAAATGGCGCGCTACCCGCGACGCTCGCCGAGCTGCCGAGCGTGCAGCCGCTGGTCGCCGAGTATCGGCGGCTCGAAGCGCAAGTGCCCGTCCTCCGCCGCGCGCCGGGCGTGATCGAGACGGTGGGGTTCGACTCACCGCTTCTTCCGCGCGGCGATCATCTCAAGCCGGGCGAAGCCGTGCCGCGCGGTTATCTCGAAGTCCTCGGCGGCCACACATTTCAGACCCCGCTGAGCGGGCGGCTGGAGCTGGCGGAAGAGATCGCGAGCGCGAAAAATCCGCTGACCGCGCGCGTCATGGCAAACCGCGTGTGGCATTGGATGTTTGGACGCGGGCTGGTGCCGACGGTCGATAATTTCGGCCGGCTCGGCGAGAAGGTGACGCATCCCGAGCTGCTCGATTTCCTCGCCGCGCGGCTGGTCGAGAGTGGCTGGTCGATGAAGGCGCTGATCCGCGAGATCGCGCTCACACAGGCTTTCCAGATGAGCAGCGAGGCATCGGCGCCGGCACGCGAGAGCGATCCGGGGAATGAGTGGCTGTCGCACTTCCGCGTGCGGCGGCTGGAGGCGGAGGCGATCCGCGATTCGCTGCTCGCGGTGTCGGGCGAACTCGACGGCACGATGTTTGGCAAGCCGGCAGAGGCGAACGCACTGAGGCGCAGCGTGTATCTGCAGGTTCGACGCACGGCGCTGAATCCCTTCCTGCAAACCTTCGATGCGCCGAAGCCCTTCACCACGCTCGGTCGCCGCGATGCGACAAATGTGCCGGGGCAATCGCTGACGATGCTGAACTCGCCGTTCGTCATCGAGCAGGCGCTGAAGTGGTCGCGCCGACTGGTCGGCGATGGCGTCGCTTCTCCAGACGATCGCATCCGCGCGATGTTCTCCACCGCCTATGCCCGTACGCCCGGTGACGACGAACTTAGCAGCGCGCGCGCCTACCTTGCAGCGCTCGCGGAGGATCGTCAGGTGAAGCCGGACGCGGTGCTCGGGAGCGCGGCGGTGTGGCAGGATTTCGCGCAGTCGTTGTTTAATTTGAAGGAGTTCATCTATGTGCGGTGAGACGGGGAAAGGAGAAACCCGCTCCGGGAGCACAGGCGTCTCGCCTGTCGCGGCCGGCGTCCCGCCGGGCGCAGCGGACGTCTTGCGATGCCGGTTCCCGACAAGACTCGACCACTCCCCCTCCACCTTTCCGCTCGCTCCGCGAGAGTGTCTCCGGCGAGACGCCGGAGACGACACGCGGGACGCCTGTGCTCCCCGGATTTCGTCCTCCGCTCGTAACTAACTCCACGCTATGAACTCGCCCTTTCGCTCCCCACTTTCCCGCCGCGAGATGCTGCGGCAATGCTCGCTCGGCTTTGGCTCGCTCGCGCTCGCCGGGCTGCTTTCCGACCGCAGCTACGGCGCCTTGACTCCCGACGGAAAACCGATGGGTCCGCACGTTGCGCCGAAGGCGAAGCGCGTGGTCTTTTGTTACATGAGCGGCGGCGTGTCGCACATCGACTCGTTCGATCCCAAACCCGAACTCGCGAAACGTCACGGCCAGCCGATGCCGGTGCCGGTGCGGCCCACGATGTTCAACAACAACGGCAACATCATGGCTTCGCCGTGGGAGTTCAAAAATCGCGGGCAGAGCGGGTTGCCGGTGAGCGAACTTTTTCCGCACATCGCGCAGCACGCGGACAGCCTGTGCGTGATCCGCTCGATGACCAGCACGGTGAACGAACACGCGCAGGGAAACTACCTCGCGCACACCGGCTTCCCCTTCATGGGCCACCCGAGCGCGGGCGCTTGGGTTAGTTACGGACTCGGCACGGAGAATAAGGACCTGCCCGGCTTCATCGTGCTGCAGAGCGGTGCGGCGGGTCCGCCGCATGGCGGCGTGGGCGTCTATAGCAATGGTTACCTGCCGGGGCAGCATCAGGCTTCGATCTTGAAGGCGGACGGCGACGAGGCGCTGCCGAATATCAAGCCGCGCGAGAGCGATGCGGTGCAGCGGCAGCGGCTCGGGTTCATCAAGGGGATGGATGAAAAATTCGTCCGCGCCGCCGCGGATGTACAGGTCGAGGCGGCGATCAAAAACTACGAGACTGCGTATCGCATGCAGACCGCGGTGCCGGGCATCTGCGACATCAGCGGCGAAAGCGAGGCGACCAGGGAACTTTACGGACTCAACGACAAGACGGGCAACAAGGCCGCCTATGGCCGGCAGTGTCTCGTCGCGCGTCGGCTGCTGGAAAGCGGCGTGCGCTTTGTGGAGCTGAGCTGCCTCACGCAAGGGCCGGGCGACGGGCAATCCGCGAATCCCTGGGACCAGCACGGCGGCTTGCAAAAAGGTCACGGCAACATGGCCAACCAAGTGGACCAGGGCATCGCCGCGCTGATGACGGATCTCAAGCAGCGCGGGCTTTTCGACGACACGCTGATCGTCTTCTCCGGTGAATTCGGGCGGACGCCATTTTCGCAGGGCAGCGATGGCCGCGATCACAATCCCACCGGCTTCAGCTCATGGATCGCTGGCGGCGGCGTGCGGGGCGGACAGGCGATCGGCGCGACCGATGATCTCGGCTACTACGCGGTCGAGAATGTCGCCACCTTCTACGATTTCTACGCCACGATGCTCCACCTCCTCGGCATCGATCACGAAAAGCTCACCTACCGTTTCGGCGGCCGCGACTTCCGGCTCAGCGACGTACACGGGCAGGTGATCAAAGCGGTGCTGGCGTAACGGAGTATCGCCGGCTTTCCTTTCACGATGCGTTTCCTCCCCGCTTTTTTCCTGCTCACTGCGGTCGCCCTGGCCGAACCGCTCACCCTGGTGCGCGAGAAAAACATGCTCTTCATCCGCGGCCCCCAACTACCGGGTGAGATCCCGATCAATTACCTCGAGGCCTATTGCCGCGCGGGTTCGACGGATGCGGACTGGAGGCAGCACACGGTGGTGAAGCACACGTCGGAGGTGATCGCGGCGACGCCGCACGAGGTGCGGCTGCGCGATGTGTTGGAAGATGGGGTGACGGTGGAGCACACGATCACGACACGCGAAGACGAGGTGGACTTTCGTCTCACGGCGCGGAATCCGGGCGCGGTGCGCAGCGAGGCGCACTGGGCGCAGCCGTGCATTCGGCTGAGTACGTTTCTCGGCGCGGATGAAAAGACGGCGGGCAGCGCGACGGACTATCTGCCGCGGGCGTTTGTCTTTCTCGAAGGGCAACTCACGCGGATGCCGACCCCGCAGTGGGCGACGACGGCGCGCTATGTGCCGGGGCAGGTGTGGTGCCCGGCCAATGTGCCGCGCACGGACGTGAACCCGCGTCCGCTCAGTCCGCTGGTGCCGAGCAATGGCTTGATCGGGTGCTTCAGCGCGGATGAAAAGATGATTTTTGCGACGGCGTTCGAACCGTATCAGGAATTGTTTCAGGGAGTGATCCGCTGCCTGCATTCGGACTTCCGGCTCGGCGGTCTGCAGCCGGGGGAGACGAAGACAATTCGTGGGAAGATCTATCTCGTCCCGAATGACGTGCCGGGGCTGCTGGCCCGATACGCGAAGGATTTCCCGGAGCAGGCGGGGCCGCGGTAGGCACTTCCGTGCGGGGCGCACCTCGCGGCCTTTCTGGACGCAGCGATTGCGCCAGGCGCAACGTTCGCCGGCGCCGCGTTGATTCCCCACCGCGCAGGCTCACACCTCCCCGATGATCGGCCAGTGGAACCAGATGACGAATTGTTCGTGGAGCAGCCGCGCGCCGAGATAAGCGCGCTCGACGGCCGCTTCGGGCGTGGTGAGGCCGAACGCGCTGGAGACAAATTCCGCCGCCACATTCAACCCGTAGCCCGACCCCGTCGTCGACACGCCTGCCGTGAACAGCGTCCGCAGGTCTTTATTCTGCAGATAGGACCGGTCCGCGGCAGAGACTTCGTTGATGAGCACGAAGCGCAGATTCTCCCCTTGGCGATCGGGAATCGGGAAAAGGACCAGTCGGATGACGTCGCCCTCCGTGTGCCGGGAGGCGTTGTTCATCAGATTGTAGAGAATGCGGTCGAGCGCGCCGAACTCCACACAACACTCCGCGATGGCGACATCCTGGAGGCAGCTCACGGCGATCCGCACCTCGCGGCCGTCGGCGGGGAGACGCGTCTGGCCCCATTTTTCCACGAGGAGGTCGGTGCCGTGCAGCTTCACCTCGAGGTCTGCATTGCGCTGCCCATCATCGAGCCCGAGCAAGGCATTGCGCATGATCTTCAGGTGATCGCGGGTGAGAAAGTAGAGCGCGTCGCCGGGCACCGCGGCGTGCGGCCGCGCCTGGAGGAGTTCCAGATGGCCGAGCAGCGGGCTGAGGCCGCCGCCGCGCACATCGTGGAGGGTCTTGGCCATGAGGGGGGATGGCGAGGTCCGGTAACTCTCGGCGCCGAGGGTCCGGACCATCACGAAAAGTTTACCAGTATCCAACTGCGCGATGAAGGCTCGCGCGGCGCGGTCCCGTTCCTCACCATCGCCGCGGAGCACGGCAAACAGCCGAAGCATGAGCGCATAGAGATCCCGCACGATGACTCGATCGGCCGCGACAAAGTCATCCATCGAGAGCGCTCGATCATCCCCGTGATACCGGCGGGTGCGATGGTTGACCAGGACTGCGGGGGCCAGCGCGAAGAGTTCTTCATCACTGATTTTCGAATTCTCCGCCCGCGGAGGTTTAGTTTGATCAGATGCCATGCAAGTTGATTCGCGTTTTGACGGGTTTCCGGTCTCAAGAGCGCCTTCGGGACAAGAACTCCGAGACTGTGAGAGGTCCAGCTATTCCTATTGCGGGGAGGTCCCTGGCCCGGCGCTGCGGCTTTCCGACCGGCGCACGCGCCTCGCTTGAAGGAGCGTCCCGCGGATGGCATAAGCTGCCGTCGCTTCATGGAAATACCCCGCTTCAACGTCCTCGGTGTCGCGCTCTGCGGGATGAATCTGCGCATCGCGGTGACGGCGATGCTGGAGGCGGTGTACGACCGGCGGAAGGGTTACGTGTGCGTGACGGATGTGCGGGCGATCGGCGATGCGCAGGAGGATGAGGAGTTTCGGCAAATCCTGAATGCGTCCTTTCTCACCACGACGGATGGGATGCCGCTGGTCTGGCTGGGGCGGCGCGCGCTGGGCGCGGAAGTGGAGCGGGTCTACGGCCCGGATCTGCTGCTGGCGACGCTGGCGGAGACGCAGCACCACGGGCAGCGGCATTTTTTCTACGGCGGCGGGCCGGGCGTGGCGGAGGAGCTGCGGGCGCGAATGGAGGAGCGTTTCCCCGGCGTGACCATTTGCGGGACGTACGCGCCGCCCTTTCGCCCGCTGAATCCCAAGGAAGAGCGGGAGCTGACCGAGCTGGTGCATGTGCGGCGGCCGGACATCGTGTGGGTGGGGATCAGCACGCCGAAGCAGGAGCGCTTCATGGTGGAATATCTGCCGCGGCTCGACACGGTGCTGATGGTGGGGGTGGGCGCAGCGTTCGATTTTCATTCGGGCCGGGTGCGGCAGGCGCCGCGGTGGATCCAGCGCTCGGGCTTCGAGTGGCTCTTCCGCGTCCTCAGCGAACCGCGCCGGCTGGGTCGGCGGTATCTGGTGAGCATCCCGCTTTTCCTCGGACGCATCGCGCTGCAACTGCTGGGGCTGCGGAAGTATCCGCTGGAGCCGAAAGAGCCGGCGGCGGAAGCGTAGTCAGGCGTCTGCGCGGAGCCAGCGGCGGGCGAGCGCGGGGTAGTCGTCGGTGGCGGTTTCGAGGTGAAAACGATCGAGGAAGAGGCGGCGGTTTTTGGTGCGGTCCGCGGGTTGACCGAGGGCGGCGGCGAGTGCGGTGGAAAGTGCGGCGACGGGGTCGGGACCGGGCGGGTAGCAGAGGCCGGCGAAGTCGGGACCGAGGACGTCGCGGTTGCCGCGCCAATCGGTGGCGACGATGGGCAGGCCCCACATCATGGCTTCGACCAGCACGAGGCCGAAGGATTCATACGGGGCGACGCTGGGGAAAACGAAGAGCTCGGCGCGCCCGAAGGCGGCGAGCTTGGCGCGGCCGGTGAGGACGCCGGAGAGGATGACGCGGGATTCCAGGCCGAGCTCGCGGATGAGCTGGTGCAGCGCGGATTCGGAAAAGGGCGGGAGGGTTTCGCCGGCGAGTTCCAGCGTGGCGTGCGGATGGTGCGCGGCGATTTGCGCGAACGCGCGGAGCAGGGTGGGCGTGCCTTTATCCGGGCAGAGGTGGCCCAGGTAGAGGAAGCGACCGGACACGGGCTGCGCGAGCGCGGCGTCGAATTCATCCGGCAGCCGGTGCGGCACCACGGCGATGCGCCGCATGCCGAAAAACTCGGGATCGCGGCGGTTGAACTCCGTCATCACGATGGCGGCGAAGCAGCGCCGGTAAAGGAACGCGAGCATCCGGCAGAGCCCGCCGCGCTTCGCCGCAAAACGATCGGCGGCACCGGCGGCGTGGAATTGCACGGCGACGCGGTGTGCCGCGAGGAGCACCCACGGGAGGAGCAGGAGATCGCGCACGATCGGCACGGTCTGCGGTCCGCCCGCGGGGTAGAGGAGCAGGTCGATGGGGCCGCGGAGGCGGAGCGCGGCGAGGCGGGCGAGCACTTTCCCCAGCTCGAAAAGCTTGGCGAAGCCGCCGCGGCGGACGGTCTTGAAATCCGGCGTGAACTGAAACGCGAGATGCTCGGTGGCGAACTCCGGCGCGGCGGCGAACTGCGCGAGGATGCGGGCGATCATCACATTCTGCCCACCCATGGGCGGCGGCACCTGCCCGGCCACGACGATGCGGGGCTGGCAGCGAGCCGATTTGCGCGGCTCGTGATTGCGGGCGGCAGTTGGGTCGTTCACGGTGGCAGTTCTTTGCACACGGCGCTCCTCCTTCCCACGCGTAAATGAAAATCCTGCTCACCGGCGGCTCCGGTTTCATCGGCACGAATGCGGTCGAACTTTTCACGGCGGCCGGCGACACGGTGCTCAATCTCGACACGCAGCCGCCGCTCAACCCCGCGCAGCGCAGCGTGTGGCGGGCGGCGGACATCCTCGATCCGGCGACGCTCGCGCCGGCGTTTGCGGAGTTCGCGCCGGAGGCGGTGATCCATCTCGCGGCGCGGACGGAGTGTGTGGAAGACACGACCGTGGAGGCCGGATTCCGGATGAATACCGACGGCACCCGCAACGTGCTCGCGGCGATCAAAGCGACGCCTTCGATCCGGCGCGCGATCATCACGTCGAGCCAGTTCGTGTGCGGGCCGGGCTACCAGCCGGCGCACGATGAAGACTTTCACCCGGTGACGATCTACGGGCAGAGCAAAGTGATCACCGAGCAGCTCACGCGCGCCGCCGAGCTGCCGTGCGTGTGGACGCTGGTGCGGCCGACGAATATCTGGGGCCCGTGGCATCAGCGGTATCAGCGCGAGTTTTGGCGCGTGGTGGCCAAGGGCTGGTACGTCCACCCCGGCGGCGCGCCCGTGGTGCGCTGCTATGGCTACGTGGGCAATGTGCTGCGGCAGATGCGGCAGCTCATCGACCAGCCGGCGGAGGTCGTGAACGGGCAGGTCTTCTACGTGGGCGACCGCCCCGGCGACATTTCGCGCTGGGCGAATGCCTTTTCCCTCGCCCTGCGCGGACGCAAAGTGCGCGTGGTCCCGCGGCCCATCCTCGCCGCCGCGGGCCGCCTGGGCGACGTGATCGGCGCGATGACCGGCCGCCCGTTCTACCTCAACAGCTCACGCTTCCGCAGCATGACCAGCGACTATCTCGTGAACATGGACCGCACCTTCCGCCTGCTCGGCGAACCACCGATCAGCCTCGAACGCGGCGTGGAGGAAACGGTGGCGTGGCTCCGGCAAAGTCGTTGAACAACCTCAGGGCCGGTGCCAGAGTCCGGCCCTTTCCGCCCAGCCATGAGCAAGCTCAAGAGACTCTTCCGCGATGCCGGCCTGCGGGTGCTGCGCGCGCTCGGCAGCGAACTCGTGGACGTGGACACCGGCGCGCCGCTCGGCCGCGCATTCCTTTTCACCTGGCGCGGGCGGCTGCTGGTCATCGGCCTGGAGAATGCGGTGCGGCCCGTCTTTCTCCCGCAGCAACGGCTCACCTACTGGAAGCAGGAACTCGGCTTCACCGTGCATCGGCCCCCGGATTTTCCGCCTCGTGGCCAGGGTTCTTAACGTCATCCTCACCCACCAACCGCCCGCCGCCGTGGCCCGCATGGTGGCATGGTGGAGCCGCTTTGTGGACCCCGCGCAGATGCTCATCGCCGCGGGTGGGAGCCGCGCGGATTTCGCGGCGATCGCGCATCCGCAGAAGGTTTTCATCGAAGATCCGCGGCTGCACACCGTGGATCATCAGCGGGAATTTCAGAGCTACACGGGCGCCTTCGCCGCGGTGGCAAAATGGCTAGCCGGCCGGGCCGAGACGCATGTGTCGTGGTGCGAGTTCGACCACCTGCCGCTGGACGCGGGTTTCAACGTGCGTCAGCTCGCGCGGCTGGAGGAAGAGCGCGCCGACGTGCTCGGCCTGCACGTCCATCGCGTGGACGGCACGAACCATCCGCATTACCTCTACCACCAGCACAATCCCGACTTCCACGAGTACTGGGCGCGGATCACGCAGCGCGAGGATAGCGAGGTGATCCTGAGCATGTTTGGCAGCGGGTCATTCTGGACGCGCGAAGCCTTCGAGGCCGTGGCCGCGAGCACGGAACCATTTCGCGTTTATCTCGAAATCTACCTGCCCACGCTCGCGCACCATCTCGGCTTCCGCGTGCGCGATGTGCCGGAGCAGAATGAATTCGTTCAGGTGAGGCCAGCATTCGATGAAGTGGTCGATGATATGCGGGCCGCCGGCGCGTGGGCGGCGCATCCGGTGAAGCGCCGCTGGCTGGACCCCGGCCCCGCAAGGTCGCCCTCAGCCACGAATCCGCGACGCGCCTCCCCCAGCCGCCGAATCGTGTGGCTCCCGGCGCATCCCGCCGAGGGCACCTTGAGTATGCTTCGGCATTGGCGGGAGTTGGAGGAAGCCTTCCAGGCTGCGCAGGCACCAGACCTCGAGGCCACGAGCGCGCTGGGCCGCGCGCCGGGGCCGCGTCCCCGCGCCCACCGCCTCGTACGCGCTTGGCACAAGTACTTGGCCTACCCCCGGCTCGTCGGCCAACTCCAGGGAGTCGATGTGCTGCACATTCTCGACCATTCTTTCGCGCACCTCCTGCGCCATGCGCCGGCGGGAGCCAGAAAGATCGTCACCGTCCACGATATCGCGCCGCTGGCCGATCACACGCTCACCCTCGCGCAGGAACGCCGTTTTCGCCGGACGCTGACCTGGCTGAACCACGCGGATCTCCTGCTTTGCGATTCGGCGTATACGGCGGCCCGGGTGCGCGAGTTGGTCGGCGCCGGGCCGCGCCTCGAGGTCCTGCTGCTCGGCGTGAATACGCACGCTTTCGGAGTTCCCATCCCCTTTACCGCTCCACTGCCCCTGCCCGCCGGTCCGCGGCTCCTCAGCGTGGGAAGTGTCATCCCGCGCAAAAATCTCGGAGCTTTCCCCGCGATCCTTCGGCGGATCGTCGAGCAGTGCGGCCCCGTCTCCCTGCTCCGCGTCGGCGAACTGCTGCCCGCGCCTCTCCGCGCCGAAATCGAAGCAGCCTTGGGCGGTGGCCAACTGGCGGAACTTGGCCGCGTTTCCGATACCGAACTGATCTCTATCTACCAGGCCAGCGACATTCTCGTCTTTCCCTCGACGCTGGAAGGCTTTGGCCTGCCGCTCGTCGAGGCCATGGCCGCGGGTTGCGCCGTGGTGAGCAGCCGGGCCTCCAGTCTGCCGGAAGTCGGCGGTGAGGCCGCGCTTTACTTCGATCCTGCGGAACCCGGCGAGGCCGCCGCGCACGTCGTCGACATCCTCCAGCAGCCGCCGTTGCGCGCCGCGCTGGTCGAACGCGGCCGCCTCCGCGCTCGCGAATTATCCTGGGAGAGCCATCGGGAAAAACTAACCGCCATCTATCGCCGCCTCGCCGGAGAGTGACCGCCGCGGCGCCTGGTCCGCGATTTTTCGCGCGATCGCGAAGAGGTCGGGATCCACGCTGAACTGATCGATCCCCGCCGCCGCGAAACCCCCATGACGCGCGCGCAAAACGAGGCGCGCCGGCCCGGCGGCGCATCGCCACAGCAGCCGTCGCAACCGGCCGCCAAAACTCGGCGGGCAGGCGTGAACGCCCGTCACCGCGTCCACCTCGAAACCGCAAGCGCGCAGCACCTGGGCCATACTCCCGGGCGTGAAACCACTCTCGTGCGTGAAGTCACCGTAACGCGTGGCCGTGGAAAACATCCCCTGCGCGTTGAAGGTGGAGAGCCAAAGAAATCCGCCCGGCTGCAAGGCGTGCCGGCAGGCGAGCAGGAAATCGATGGTCTCCTGCTTGGTGAAATGTTCGATCAAATCCTTCGCGTGGAGCAGCGCGAAATGCCCGCGCCAGCGCTCGCTCGAAAGGGTATTCGTCACTTCGCCGCACTCCACGGCGAGGCCCGCCGCATGGGCCAGTTCCGAAGCGGTAAAGTCGAACCCGCGCACGTCGGTGAAACCCTGCTGCTGCAGCCACGCCAGCCACTCGCCTTTGCCGCAGCCGAGGTCCGCGATCGGCGCGGATCGCGCGACCGGCGGGATGCGGCCCGCGCGGTCGAACATGCGAAAAGCCAGCTCCGGGCGATGCTCCTTGGCCTGGCCGAACGTGGACGAATAGTTGCGGTAGAGGAGTTCGCGAAAGTCAGGCATGTCCAGCGCCGGACAGTGGCAGAATCGGCGGAGTGCGTCCAACTCCGACAGCCGCAGCCCATCCCACGGGGGCGCGATCCGGGGAAAGTGCCTCTTGCCACGCAGGCGATACGGCTCGTATTCATGCGAGCACCAGCCGCGAAGACTCCCGGCCACCTTTTCCTCCACCATGCCCAGCGGAAACGCCGACTACTACGACGACTACTGGCAACCGCGCAGCGGCTGGTCCCCCAGCGAGGGCGGCCTTGCCGCAGCCGAGCAGCGGCTTTTCGCAAAGTATCTCCGCCCGGGCAAAATATGCCTCGACTACGGCTGCGGCAATGCGGCGCGCTACGGTGCCTTCCTCGCTCGCGAGGGCGTCGACTATCGGGGCTTCGACATCTCTCCAGCGGCCGTGGCCGCGGCCCATGGGCTCGGGGTCAATGCCGAGGCCCTCTCCGATGCAGGCGCCACCAGCCTGCCCGATGCGACCTGCGATGCCGCGATCTGTTTCGAAGTGCTCGAACATCTCGTCGACCCGCCGCGCGCCCTCGCCGAAATCTTCCGGGTGCTCAAGCCCGGCGGCAGTGCCCTCCTCAGCGTGCCCAATGCCGGGTACTGGACGACCCGCCTCGAGTTCCTCGCTACTGGCTATTTCAATCCCGGCGGTTCGCCCCACACCGCGCGTACCTCGCCGTGGATCGATCCCCATATTCGTTTTTTCAATCCGCGGCTTTTTTCCCGGATGGTCGAGACGGCGGGGTTCGCGATCACCGGCACCGACGCCGAGCCCTTCACGCTCGTCTCGATGCCCTACCTGTATCGGCGCACGGATTGGCACCCCACTCTGCGCGCCCTCTCCGCTCCCTTCGGTTTCCTCGGCACCACTTTCCCCGGATTCTTCTCGATCCGGCTGTTCGTCGAGGCGGTCAAGCCGCTGCCGCGTTCGTGATCGGGGCCTCGACCGCGCCACGCCCCAGCTCGTGAACAGGACCATCCCGAGGCCCAAGTCCGTGCTTTGGGTCGATGCCTTCGTCGAATATCGCGACCCTGGCGCCCGGCAGTTGCTCTACGCGCTACCCCGCCTGCAAGCCGAAGGCTGGAAGGTGAGCATCTGGTGCCTGCGCTCCGACGCACCGCGGGAAAGTGTCGACCACATTTTTCTCCCCGCCCTGCCGCTACCTGGCTCGCTGCGCCTGCTCTGGTTTGGGCTCATCGCGAATCTCTACGGCGCGTGGCGCTGGCTCAGCGGCCAGCCGCGACCGGCCGAGATCATTCACGCGAATTGCGGGCTCTATTTTCCGGCCGACCTCGTCTCGGTGCATTTCCTCAACTGCGTCTGGCTGCGCAAGCACCTCGCGCTCGGCTTCGAGAGCCTGAAAGAAGTCGCGCAGTTCCTGATTCATTGCGGCGGCGCCATCTTCGAGCGCCTCCAATGGTGGAGCCCATGGACGCGGAAGGCGTTGCCGGTTTCCGACTCCGTCGGCGCAGAAGTGCGGCTGCGCTGTCGGTCCCAGATCGAGATCGAGACGCTGCCCAACGCCTACGACGAGACCCGCTTCAACCGGGACATCCGGGCAACTCACCGGCTCGCAGTGCGGGACCGATTCGGATGGTCAGAGGGAGAAATCGCTTTCGCATTTATGAGCCTCGGCCATCACAAGCGGAAAGGCTTTTGGCTCGCCGTCGAAGCTCTGGCCAGCCTGCGCGCCGAGGGCCATGGCGAGATCCGCTTCCTCGTCATCGGCGGCCTTCCTCCGACGCTGGCCGCCTTGCAACACCGCCTCGATCGCTCGTTCGCCGGCTGGCGCGAATGGATCGTGTTCACGGGCGCGCAACCCGCCGTGGAGCCTTACCTCGCCGCCGCCGACGCGTTTTTCTACCCCTCGTATTTCGAAGCTTTTTGCCTCGCCGAAATTGAAGCCGCCGCCCTCGGCTTGCCGCTTCTGCTCACCCCGCATCACGGTTCGGAGATGATCCTCCGGGACGGCGTCAATGGCTGCCTGCTCAGCTTCGAGCCCGCGCAGATGGCCGGGCAACTGCGCCGGTTCCTCGAGCGAGGCGCCGCCTCCTTCCGTTACGACATCGGCCAGGCGCTCACCCGCACGGCCTATGCCGAGCGGCTGCTCGCGATCTACGAGAGCTTGCGTCTCTCTCAGCCGCCTCAGCCGCCTCAGCCGGCTAGCGCCGCGGCCGATCGCCCGCGTCGTGCCGGTGACTGAGATTCCAGCGCGGCTCACCCACCCCCTCCGTTCGCGGCCGCTCCCCCGTCCGCGGTCGCCAGACACTGTCCGGCAAATCCGCCCGCTCGTCTTCGCGCGACCCCTCGACTTCCGGGACTTCCTGATTCGTCGTGACCAGAAAAGTCGTTGCACCGACGAACAACCAGAAAAGCGCGTTCAGGGGGAACACGGTGATGACGGAATTCACCAGCACCTCCGTGCAAAGCCAACCGGCGAGCAGGGACATGAGAAGCACCGCCAACTCCCGGCCGCGACCAGGCGCCAGCGCGAGGATGTGCGTATGAATCCAGCGCAGGCCCGAAATGACGCCCACGAGGACCATCAGGAACCCGACCACCCCTACTTTCATGATCAAGCCCGAGATCGGATCGTGGCTGTAGGTCGCCCCAAAACCCTGCTGCGCCTGGGGGATGCCGAACCAGCTGTACATCTGAGTCGACGCGGTGAGGTTGATGAACCCGGTGAGACGATCGTTGTAAGTCAGGATGCTGAGCGCCGAGGCTCCGTAGTCGGAGGTGGCGTAGCGCGCGGGATCGATGAGGTGGAGATTTTCTTGAATCCAGCCTGCAAAACCGATCATGGAAACGATGCCGACGAAGACCGCGGTGTAAAACACGCGGGTCCGCACGGCTGACCGGAAACACCAAAGCGAAAAAAGAGCGATGATCCAGACCGCGTGAGAGGAGCGGACGAGCGAACCAACGGCTCCGGCAAAATAGATGGTGGCGACCAAAATCGAGCCGACGGACTCCGCCCGCCGGAACTGCCGAATCCTCCGCGTGATCCACGGATAGGTCGCGATGACGAAAAACCCTGCGCAAAGCGTCCCTACGACACCAGCGGAGTTGAGCGTGGAAAACGGGCGGGGGCGGATTTCGAAAAGCTGCTTGATCTCGACGGTGAGCCCGGAGCGCAGGTACTCGACCTCGAAATCCGCGTAACCAAAGGCGAGTTGCCAAAAGGCGTAGAGCGGCACGGGCAGGAAGATCAGCAATGTCGCGCGGAGGAATTTCTCCAAATCCTCCGCATTGCGAAAGGCCCGCAAGCCAACCACGGCGACGCCGCAAAAAACGCCGTGGTTCACGGCGCTGCGGATCGCCTCCAACGACGAGCTGTTCGCTCTGATTTCCAAGGCAAAATTCAACACCGCCAGGAAGATGGCGATCCCCCCGAGCACGAGGTCCGCCCGATTTAACCGAACCATGTGGAACGCCCGCCGGGTCAGCAAGGAGGTCAACAAACCCACGACGATGATCGGGGCCGCCATGAGCACGTAGGAAATCTGGTCGAAGCTCAGCTCGCGGAACATGACCAGCATTCGTTTGACCAAGTCCGAATAGGCACAGACGCCCATGAGGACGAAGAGCCCGCTGCGCGGAGAAACGATGGAAACCAGGAGAAATATCCCCGCGGCGAAGGCGGAGAGGGCCGCCAGGGGATTGACGGCCTGGAGCAGCCAAACCGTCCCGATCGCGGCGCCGATCGAACCGACAATCGGAACCACATACCTGATGACCAGGTTGTTCAGATCGTATTCGTTCGACAGCATCGCGGGGGCGGAAGCTAAGGGGGCGGCGAGTGAAACGCAAACCTGTGGACGCGCCCCGGTGTGGGGCTACGACAGGCCGAGAATTCTGCGGTAAAGAGCGACCGTCCCCTGCTGGAATCGCTCCCAGGTGAATGTTGAAGCGTGTTGCAGGCCGATTTTCTCCCGCGCGCGGCGAGCCTCTTCTGAAGCTGAGAGGGCTTGCCGGGTCGCATCGCAAAGTTGCTCCGGATCGCGCACGTCCTCGACGAAAACCGCCGCCGGACCACCCACTTCTACGAGGGAGGAATGACGGCCACAAACCACCGGGCAGCCGCAGGCGAGAGCCTCGAGCACCGTGAGTCCGAAGCCTTCGAAAACCGAGGGATGAACGAGCACACGAGCCCGACGATAGAGCGCAGCCATCTCGGTATCGGTCGGCCGGAGGATTTCCGTGAACGGGGTCTTTTGGAAAAACTCGCTCAGGTGAGCCCGCATTCGTTGACGTTCCCGATAGGGCGCACCGAGCTCCGGGCCAGCCATGACGAGCGGAATGGGCTTGGCCACACCGGCATTCAGCCGCTCCATGGCTTCGGCCAGGGCTGGGAAATTCTTTCGCTGCGAAAAGCTGCCCACGAAAAGCACGAACCCCTCCGGAAAACGCTGGGTCAGCCGGAGGCGATCTTCTTCCACCGTAGCCTCGGGACGATAAATGTCGTGGTCGACTGCGAGGGGGATGCTGATCACCCGACCGGCCGGCACCCCGAGCTGCTCCACCACATCCTGCGCGGTGAAACTGGAGATCGCCGAGACCCAGAGCGTATCCAGCCGCCGGGCAACCCGGCTCCGGGTGGCCTCGAGCGCGGCCGGATTCATGCGCTCGGGATAGAGATCGTAGGCCATCACGAGCTCCCGGGCGGCGAGCGCCCGATCCCCCCAGGCTCCGGCTGCTCCGGTGTAATGCATCAGCGCGAGATCGCGCCGAGCGCAACGCGCCGCGTAGACCCGCTGACGGAGGAAGGCTTGAAATTTGCCCGACAGCAGCGTGCGCAGGAGAAAGACATCCGGGACGCTCGGCAGCCGGTGAAACGGGAGTCCCTGTTCGCGGAAGCGCGCCTGCTCGTCCGGCTCGAGCAGCAGCGCGCTGTTCCCGAACAGTTCGAGTCGCACAGCCTCCGGGGAATGAAAAAGCAGCGCCCGAAAGATTTGCTCCGTCACCCGCGCATCGCTGGTCGTGAAGCCGCCGACGCCGAGGTGGCGCCGACGATCAATCAGCGTCCCGGAGATTTCGAGGCCCACGCGGGCGGGGGAGGTGTGTGCGTTCATCGTGGGTCCGGTGAAATCTGGAAATCAGCTTTGCAGAATGGCCCGGTAGGCGGCGACGGTGGCATCGGCGCACCGTTCCCAACTGTGTTGGCGAGCCCGGGCCAGCCCGGCGGCGACAAAGTGCGCGCGGGCGACCGGATCGCGATAAAGGCGCAGCATCGCGGCGCTGATCGCCGGCAGATCGTGCGGAGGAACCTGGATCGCCGCGTCGCCCACGACTTCCGGGAGCGAGGAGACATTCGAGGTGATCGTGGGGACTCCACATTGCATGGCCTCCAGCGGCGGCAGCCCGAAGCCCTCGTAGACCGACAGGTAGAGGAACGCGAGCGCTCCGCTGTAGATCGCCCGCAGATCGTCGTCGGGCACGAACCCGGGAAAGACGATCCGTTCGCGCAGCTCCGGGTACCGCGCAGATTCAGCGAAGATCCGCTCGTAACTCCAGCCCACATTGCCCACGAGCACGAGGCGGAGATCGGCGATTTTTTCCGCCTCCACGAGGCTGGCAAACGCGGCGATCACCGAATGGAGATTCTTCCGCGGTTCCAGCGTGCAGACGCTCAGCAGGTAGGGGCCATCGGGGATCCCGTATCGCTGGCGCGCCGCGGCGATCACGGCGGGATCTCTCTCGGGATAAAAGTGGGCACCCGCCGCCAGCGGAGTGACAAAGACGCGTCCGGGCGCGATGCCCGAGTAGTCGCACAGATCGTCCTTCGTCGCCTGCGAGATGGCCAGCACCCAGGTATCGTCGCGCCGACATTCGGTGAGGCGTCGCCGGGCCACGCGCAGCACTTCCGGGCCAAAAAACTCCGGCGCCCGGAGCGGGATCAGATCGTAGATCGTCACCAGCTTGCGCAGCCGGGTATCGGCCTGAATGTGCCGTGGAAAGGGCGAGCAGGGCGCGTGAAAAATGTCGAAGCCGCGGAGTTTCGCCGGGGATAGGTGGGTGAAGGACGCTTCGAGCCCTTCCGTCACCCGGCGCGCGCCCCAGCGCAGCCCGCGAAAGACGAGGGAGCGATTCGCCGCGCTGTCCCAGACGAATCGGCGCAGCGGATCGCACCACCGCGACGCCGCGATCGCCGCGGCGGAGTGCGGCACCGCCGCGGGTAAATCGGGGTGATCCCGCAGGTAGTCGACCACACCTCCCAGCGATTCACCGGCGGTGAAGCCGACCGTGCAATCGCTCCGCGCGGCGAGCGCGTGCGCCACTTTTTCCACCACCCGCAGGATGCCGGTGCGGGCGGCTGGCCGGTCAAAAGCCTGGGCGAGGATCCCGAAGTCGTAGAGGACGCGCATGGGTTCAGTGGAGCGTCACCGCGTGGCCCGCCGAGGCCCCGCCCCGCATCCATACGCAGGGTCCGAGACGAGCCGGTCATAGACCTCGCGGTAGCGCAGCGAAGTCGCCGCGGGTGTGTGCTGTTCTTCGATCCGAGTCCGCGCGACGCGCCCGAGCTCCCCGGTCGCGCGCTGCGCGCTGAGAGCCCGCCCGATGCGCTGGCCGAGATCGGCCGTATCGAACGGCGCGGCGAGGAAACCGTTCACCCCGTCGTCGATGAGGTCGTGCAGTCCGCCGATCCGAAAGCCGACGACCGGAGTGCCGCAGGCGAGACTCTCGAGCACCGTGTTGGGCAGATTATCCTCGCGCGAGGGACAGCAAAAGACGTCGCACCCGGCAAAGAGCGCGGCCACCTTTTGCGGATCGGACACGGAACCGCAGTCGTGAATCTCGAGCGGAGAGTCGCGGAAAAATTCCTCACCACCACTGCCAAATTTTACCAGCAGCGGCAGGGCGGCTTCCGGAGGTTGGGCATCCCGAAACGAACGCAATGCCGCAAAGAGCAGGTCGATCCCCTTGCGATATGCCCCGCCATCCGCGCCGAAAAGCAGCAGTGGCCGATCGCGCGGCAGGCCGAGGCTGCTCCGCATCTCGCCGCGATCGGCCGGACGAAAGATCGTATGCGGAACCGAGTAGGGGATCTCGCGGACCTCGCGCCCGCGAAAGACTTCGCTGCGCCGCGCTTCTTCAGCCATCCAATGCGAGGGTGCCGCCACGACCATCCGGAGGCCCCGCCAGGAACGTAGCTTTCGCCGCCAGATGAATGCACCGAGCTGGTGAAAGGGCTCGCCCGGCAGGAGCGGAAGAAAAGGGTCGATCCCCGGCAGCGAAGCCCCGGCTTCGTTGCGATACGCGTAGCCGGGACTGAGAGGCCACATGTCGTGCAAAGTCCAGACAACCGGGGCGGCAATCTGCCCGATCTGCTCGATGGAGAGGATGCCGCGGGACACCCAATGCAGATGGACTACATCCGGCTGCAACTGCGCAATGAAGCGCGCCGCGAGGCCGGGCAGCCACGTCAGCCCACAGTAACGCTGCCGGACGGGACAAACGAACCGGCCCAGGCGATAATCGAGCGGGATGAAATGCGGCCAAGTCAGCCGGTGCAACCATCCCGGTACTTCCAGCACCCCGGGCTCGTCGCGAGTTTTGGCCGCGACGACCATCGTGCTGTCGACCCCCGCCTCGCGCAGATCGCGGTGGAGCCGCAGAGCGGAGATGGCTGCGCCGCCGCGGTCGAAGGTGTTTACGTGAACGACACGGAACGGCTTCATTCCGGCGGGTCCGAAGCTGGCTTCCGCGCTGCGATGAGGAGGGCGATGTAGAAGGAGCCCCCCTTGGCTTCATCAATGAGGCGGTTTTTCGATTCCGGGAACCAGCGATCGCTCAATCTGTGGCTCAGACGTCGGAAAAAGCGCCGGTGGAGATATCGCGCCAGTTTTTCCCCAAACTTCAAACCGCCACTGCCGAAGCCGATTTGCGCATACAGATCCCACAGGTATTGCAGCGCGCGAAAATCGCAGGTGAGCTGGCGCGCTTCCTCGACCACGAGCCCCTGATTATTCACGAGATTGCGCAGCCCGTCGGTCGTCCAGCGCGAGAAATCGTAGGGGCAACCGTGCTCAGGATAAACGCCATGCGTGGTGAGGAGCAGCCGCCCACCCGGCCGCAGCACGCGGGCCGCCTCCTGGAGATAGGTCGCCGGCTCCGCGACGTGTTCAAGCACCTGCGTCGAGAGCACGAGATCGAAGCTGGCGCTCGGCGCAGCGATGCGCGAATCCGACCCGACCTGATAGTCGAGCCCAGCCATCGGCGTGAAATCCGCGCGGCGATACTCCGCATTCGGGAACAGGCTGCGGTAGGGAGAACCCCCGCAGCCATAGTCGAGAATTCGCAAGGCCTCCCGCGAAACAAAGGGTTCCAGAGCATCGCGCAAATCCCGCAGGTGCAGGTAGTCGGCCTGGCCTGGCTGAGGGTTGAGGCGCGCTTCGTTGTATTCGCCGCCGGCAAGAATTTCAGCGATGGGATCACTCATGCCCACGAATC
>Ga0209181_10000479_pt1 | contig 74378 bp, 59 predicted proteins | sample MAT05_FD_187208 | JGI IMG/M metagenome (GOLD analysis project Ga0209181, IMG submission 187208) | Freshwater microbial communities from Lake Fryxell liftoff mats and glacier meltwater in Antarctica - MAT-05 (SPAdes) (version 2) | ecosystem: Environmental > Aquatic > Freshwater > Ice > Liftoff... | reverse complement strand
GTCTGAAGTCTGGCGTCTGAAGTCTTGCGTCTGAAGTCTTGCGTCTGAAGTCTTGCGTCTGAAGTCTTGCGTCTGAAGTCTTGCGTCTGAAGTCTTGCGTCTGAAGTCTTGCGTCTGAAGTCTTGCGTCTAAAACATAATATACGAGAGAATGTTATGTTGTGGTCTCCTTGTATTGATGTTCGTAGAATGTCTGGTACTCACCGGTTATAAGATGTTGAAGCCAGGTATCATTTTCCAAATACCATTTTACCGTTTCACGGAAACCCGCTTCTGCCTTGATAGAAGGTTCCCAGCCCAGCTCCTTGCGGATTTTGGAAGCATCAATGGCGTAACGACGGTCGTGTCCGGGGCGATCCTTAACAAAAGTGATTAATTTTCTGGAATAACCATTGGGGCGATGGAGCAATTCGTCGGCAATATCACAGATTTTTTCTACCAAATCAATATTTTTCCATTCGTTGTTGCCCCCAATATTATAGGTTTCTCCGGCAACACCCCGATGGAAAATGACATCAATCGCCGCAGCGTGGTCTTTTACCCAAAGCCAGTCTCGGGTATATTGGCCATCTCCATACACCGGCAGCGGTTTTTCGTTGCGTATATTATTGATAATCAATGGAATCAATTTTTCTGGAAAGTGATTGGGGCCATAATTATTACTACAATTAGATATAACTATCGGCAAATGATACGTATGGTAATACGCTCGGACAAAATGATCGCTGCTGGCTTTAGAGGCTGAATAAGGCGAACGCGGATCATATCGGGTTTCCTCCGTAAAATACCCCTCTTCGCCCAAAGAGCCATACACTTCATCCGTAGAGACGTGGTAAAAACGTTTGTTGGTTGGGTCATTTTTCCAGGCATCTTTTGCCGCATTAAGGAGATTGACCGTACCCAATACATTCGTTTGTACAAAGGCTAATGGATTGGAAATAGAGCGATCCACGTGGCTTTCTGCGGCCAAATGAATGACGCCGTCGAAGGCATAACGCTCAAATAAGTCCTTCAAAAAAACAGCATCTGTGATGTCGCCTTTTTCAAAATTATAATTTGATGCCTGTTCCACATCGCGAAGATTTTCCAAATTCCCCGCATAAGTCAGCGCATCAAAATTAACAATTTTATAATGGGGATATTTGGTTGCAAAAAGCCGAACCACATGAGAGCCGATGAAACCCGCTCCGCCGGTTATTAGTATGGTCATAGTGTTGAGAGAGGTTGAGTGTTGAGAGAGGTTGAATGTTGAGAGAGGTTGAGTGTTGAGAGAGGTTGAGAGGTTTAGTTTTAAAGTTAAGGAACGGCTAAACAGTATCTTAACGAATTGATGTGATTCATTTCCGCCCAAACTGCCCATCTTTTTGTTTAAATAGAACCAGTGCTACGCACGTTCACGACACAAACGCAAGGTTTACTGGCTTTTATTGGTTCATGCACAAAAAGATAGTTGTTTGAACAAAAACTAACCTACCTAAACCTATCAAGTTATTATTTACCCGTTCCTAAGACACAATTGAATGTCTGACTGTTGATTGTTTTGGCTAAAAAACCGTTTTGAATCCCTCATTGGTCGTAAAATCTCGCCATTTGACGCTATATTTGGATCTTTGACAATTTTTGTGGTATGGGTTTTTACGAAACTTTCAAAATTCCATAAGCGTATGATTTTCAACAGAATAGTCATTTTTTTAAACCTGCTTTTGGGTGCAACCACAAAAATTGTCAAAGAGCCTCAAATAAAACCATTATTCTCTTAAAATAGAACGAAATCTATACTCAAAATTCAAGACTTTATTACTCGGCAGGGCTTTAAAGCGGTTTCTAATCAATCTTTACTGCTTTTTTGAAATACTCATAGGTCAGCTTCAATCCTTGTTCACGATTAAATTTAGGATTCCACCCCAGAATAGTTTGCGCTTTAGTGATGTCCGGGCGGCGCTGCTTAGGATCATCTGTTGGCAGCGGACGATAATCAATATACGCTTTCGGGTTTTGTACCAATGCCAAAATCTCGTGCGCAAATTGCATAACCGTTATTTCCGACGGATTTCCGACGTTTACCGGCAGATGGTAGTCGCTCAACAGCAGCCGGTAAATACCTTCTACCAAATCATCTACGTAACAAAAGGAGCGCGTTTGAGAGCCGTCGCCAAAAATGGTAAGTCCTTCTCCCCTAATCGCCTGGCTAAAAAATGCCGGCAAAACCCGGCCATCGTTCACCCGCATACGGGCGCCATAAGTATTAAATATACGAATAATACGCGTTTCTACCCCGTGATAATTGTGGTAAGCCATCGTAATCGCCTCCAAAAAGCGCTTGGCTTCATCGTATACCCCGCGTGGCCCTACCGGGTTTACATTGCCCCAATACTCCTCCGTTTGAGGGTGCACGTGCGGGTCGCCGTACACTTCAGAGGTAGAAGCCACCAAAATGCGTGCTTTTTTCTCTTTAGCCAAACCCAGCAGGTTGTGCGTCCCGTGCGCCCCGACTTTCAGGGTTTGGATGGGCATTTGCAGGTAATCAATAGGGCTGGCGGGTGATGCAAAATTTAGGATATAGTCCAACTGACCTGGCACGTGAATAAATTTGGTGACATCGTGGTGGTAATATTCGAAGTCCTTTTCTTTAAACAAATGTTCAATGTTGGCTAAATCGCCTGTCAGCAAGTTATCCATTGCAATAACAGAAAAACCTTCAGCGAGAAAACGGTCGCACAAATGCGAACCAATGAAGCCGGCACCTCCGGCAATGAGTACACGTTTTTTTGACATGGATGGAATGTATGATGAATAGTCGCTTAAATATTAGTCGTTTTCTGCGGTAGGAGAAGAGGTTGAATCTGCTGTATAGAACGCGCTACGATCATCAATGTACGACTATTGATCTAATAATTTATTAAGGCGCAAAGTTATGAAAAAAGATAGCAGATAAATTTGTGCAAAAAACACGCCAAATTCAGTAAACTATGTAATAGACACAAAATGAATCAATTACAATAGATAAATATAATTTATTTTAATGCAACTATGTCATCTACACGGCAATGCAATTTTTTTTTAAAAAAAAAAGCGCATTTGGAAAAATATCCCTTATGTTTGTGCCGTTATTTATGCCGTTGCCCCGAAAAACGTGTTTTTAAGGTGTATCCTTTACACCACTTGATGCCTGACGTAACTGACGATTTTAGAAGACAATCACGCTGCTTCCCCTTAAACACGACGTTTAATCCTTTTGTTGATGATTACAATGACGATTACCGATTTCTGACGCTTCTTAACGATGTATCAGGCCCCGCAGCCTGTCCCCGCTTTGGCACCTCCCAAACTTGATTTTTTCGTATTTTACTTTCCTATTGGATAGTTCCTTTCATTGAGGAACTCAATAAGACTTTATGCCATAATCTTATTTCTGCACGGCAGAAATAAGGTGGTTTTAATCATCAATATAAAACGGAATGCCGCGCATACAAGATACAATTCTGGATGTCCTGCAAATTGTCAGACATAATCTGGATATATCAATTGACCAACTCGCTTCTGCTCCAGGAGACTATGTGGTATTGGGCAATATTGCTTTCGCCGAAAACGGTGCTGGCAAAACCCCGGCAATGGGTGAAAAAGTGGTCATGACCATCGTAAAAACAGAGGAAGAAAGCGCCTTGAAAAACCAACCCAATCACCAGCGAAACCCAGTAACCAACAGCTTGGAATATCGCAATCCTGCCGTTTTTCTAAACTTATACCTCTTGATTACAGCCAATTACAATGATTACCTGAATGCACTGACACAACTATCGCGGGTCATTGGTTATTTTCAGCATCAGCGCGCGTTTCGAGATACGGACAGCAATGTGAGCCTGCCCCCGGGTTCGCTTATTCAGCACTTTGATTTCAATATCAGTATGGTATCGCCCAGTTTTGAACAACTCAACCACATCTGGAGCATACAGGGTGGAAAAAATCTACCCAGCGCCTTGTATAAAATGCAATTGGTAGAGATCGTGTATGTGCCCGACGAAACGCAGGAAGCGCCCATTATTGAATCCATTGAAATGCAGGAAAAACTATTCTAGCCACATGGGATTTTTAATAACATACAACAAACTTTTTGACCTGTCGCTTTGGCATGACCATTTTCTGGCACCTGGCCCGGGCACCTTCAGCCCGCCGCCAGTACCCGCTGATTTGGATCGTTTGACACCCTACCAATCGGATGCTTTTTTGAGCCTCCATATTTCAGATGACACGCACCCGGTTTTGTCCAATAAAGGATTGATCTTCAAAAAAAACCGTTATGGATGTCTGGTAGCCCGAAAAGCAACATTTGCAGAAACAGATACAGGGGCAAAAGTGAGCCTGTTGGCCAAGTTGCGCGATCCCGAATTTATCAACTACACCGCTTTGGGGTTTGATGTTTTAAATCCCAGCCGAAAAGGAAAAGTATTTTACCTGTTTAATAAGGGTTTGGTCGCCGATGGCAGTGGCCGGATCAACCTTTCTCGTTCGCCAGGCCATTTTTTGACCATTGCCAATAACCTGTACGATTGGCAAACGCGTATGGTGCGATTAGCGCAAGTCGTTCCGGGCACCAGCACCGTCGTTGAGGTCTTTGATGCCACTAGCGCCGCTATTGCACCCGTTTTAACACTCAGCGCGACAAGTGGCCCCGGAGCAACAGAATATCTATTGGACTGTCGGGATTTGCCGTCCGGCCTATACCGTTTCCAATCGGCTAACCTGAGTACCAAAACCCTTTATATCGGCCAGGAAAACAGCAGCAGCGATGTACTCGCGGTGATTGATGTATTCCTGTCTACTGTGAACGGAGCCAAATTTGACATCAGATTCAACCACAACTAAAAATAAAAATCTTTCAGTATCATGCCAAATTATGCAATACCCGGCGTTTACGTCGAAGAAATCGTCAAATTTCCACCTTCCATTGCGCAGGTACCTACTGCCATCCCTGTTTTCATGGGCAGAACGGAACTCATAGACAACCTTGGCAATTCATTGATTAACAAAGCGGTACGGATTGGTTCGCAAAAAGCCTACGAGCGTACATTTGGCATTGGCTCGCGCCCGACCGTCACGCGAATTGACTTGGATGCCGACAATAATTTTGTCAGTGCTACCCTGACCGTCAACCGATACCTCTACGATGCCGTTCGCCTTTTTTATGCCAATGGCGGCGGCGATTGTTATGTAATATCGGTGGGTGATTATGACGATGTAGTAGCAGACACTAATTACACCGGGCCGGGCAATGCAATAGAAGTCATTTCTAAAATTGATGAACCGACCATCCTTTTATTTCCCGATGCCGCTACTTTGACTGCAGCGCAGTTGGGCAACGTACAAAAAGCAGCACTTTTGCAATGCGGCCTTTTGAAAGATCGGGTGACGATTTGCGATACCCTTTCAGGCGACCCTTATGGTACGAGCTTCCGCAATGAAGTAGGGATCAATGATTTGAAATACGGTATGGCTTATACGCCTTGGTTATCGGTAGCACTGCCGAAAAATGTAGCCTTCCGGGATGTTCAGGGAAATATTGTTTTCAAACCGGGTGGTGTAGGCGTAAGCGTAGCAAGCCTTGCCGATCCGAACGTTGATACAGATGTCATTACACCTTATGTAGCAGCACTCAACGACCTGACGAAGGAGTCAGGGTTACTTGACACCTTTGGTATCTACAAAGCCATCATATCTGGCATCAATGCTGCAACCGTCAATATGCCGCCAAGCGGTGCCATAGCCGGTATTTACGCTTATGTAGACCGCACACGCGGCGTATGGAAAGCACCCGCCAATGTGAGCCTTAATATGGTGATCGGGCCTGCTACAACCTTTTCACAAAGCGAATTAGAAACACTCAACATTGACGTCAATGCTGGCAAGTCTATCAATGCGATCCGCACTTTTACCGGAAAAGGCACTTTGGTCTGGGGCGCGCGCACCCTCGCTGGCAACGACAACGAATGGCGCTATGTGCCCGTGCGGCGTTTCTACAATATGGTAGAAGAATCCATCAAAAAGGCTTGCGAACAATTCGTTTTTGAGCCAAATGATGCCAATACGTGGGTACGTGTACAGGCCATGATTGAGAATTTTCTGTTGCTCCAGTGGCGCGATGGTGCCTTGCAAGGCATAAAGCCCGAACATGCATTCTTTGTATCCGTCGGATTAGGCAAGACGATGACCGCACAAGATATTTTGGAAGGCCGCATGATTGTCGAAATTGGTATGGCACCAGTGCGCCCCGCAGAATTTATCATCCTGCGTTTCTCTCAAAAAATGGCAGAATCATAACGGAAATAGGATTCGGCACATCAGTGTCCAAAACGAATTTATTTTCTTGAAAACCTGTCTGTTTTAAAATGTTATACTCTGATAGTCAGTGTATTGTCACAGTAACATATCCATTTGTTCATTCAAAAATTCAACCAAAACATGGCTCAATATCCTCTTCCCAAGTTTAGTTTCCTCGTCGAATGGGGCGGGGCAAAGATCGGTTTCACCGAAGTAACCGGTTTGGTCCGGCAAACCGAGGTGATTGAATACCGCGAAGGCTCCAGTAAAGAATATAAAAAAATCAAGCAACCTGGCTTAGAAAAAGTGGACAACCTCGTCCTCAAGCGGGGTACTTTTCAAGGCGACACTGATTTTTACGATTGGTACAACACCATACAAATGAACACCGCCGAACGCCGCGATGTCGTAGTCAAATTACTCAATGAAAAATATGAACCCGTCATGACATGGCGTGCGGTCAATGGGTTTGTGGCCAAATACCAGGCAAGCGACCTCAAATCAGACGGCAATGAGATTGCCATCGAGATGATTGAAATCGCTCACGAAGGACTTAGCATGGTCAAATAATATGGCTGCATACTATCCACCGCCCGGCTTCCATTTTTCGGTGCGCTTTTCTATCAGTCAGGTAGAAAATGATATTCGCTTTCAGTCTGTCACGGGCCTTTCCGTCGAATACGAAACCGAAATCATCAAAGAAGGGGGTGAAAACCGCTTTCAACACACCTTGCCTGTGCGCACCAAGTACGGCGATATCAGCCTGAAACGCGGTTTTCTCAAAGACTCCGATGTACTTAAATGGTGTCTTGATGCTTTTGAAAATCGGCAATTTACCTTGGCGGATGTGCAAATCATTCTGCTCAACGATCAACACGAACCGCTTAAAACTTGGAGCGTGGTGCAGGCTTGGCCGAAAAAATGGTCCGTATCCGACTTCAATGCAGAAGACAACAGTTTGGTGATCGAAACACTTGACTTAAGTTATCGCTATTTTAAACTCATCTAAGTCATGCCCATAGAAATCAGGGAATTGAACATTAAAGTAAAAGTCAATGAGCACCAATCTAACGGCCAACCGCTCAATACTTCCGCGACTCGGGAGCAGGAACGCGGTGCGGTAGAAGGCGCTTTACTGACAGAATGTATCGAGCAAGTGATGCAATTGTTAAAAGAAAAAAAGGAACGATAACGCCTTATGGACATTCTCGGTAAATTAGAAAAACTCAAAATATTGGCATTCAAAGACAATGCCTTTACCAAACCGGCCATTCCGCCCACTTTTCCTGTGTTCATCAACCCGGAGTCGTACGCACTCAATTATACGATTGAGTACAACACCGATGCAGCACAAGGAAATAACGGAACCACAGCGCGCTACACCCGGCATTCGCCGGAAGAGTTTTCCTGTGAATTGTGGTTTGATAACACTGGCATCTTAGATGGCATACCACGCCCCGATGTTTACATAGAAACAGAGGCTTTTAAAAAATTCCTTTTAGACATAGAAAGCGAAACCCACGAACCACGCCATTTCATGGTCATTTGGGGTAAAATGATCTTTAAAGGACGCGTGACGGCTTTGCAAATAGATTATAAACTATTCAAACCCGATGGCACACCCATCCGGGCAATGGCCAAAGTGACGTTCAAAGGAAGTTTTGATGATGTGCTGCGCTTGGCATTGTCCAACCTGCTTTCCCCTGATCTCACGCATTTGCGGCAGGTAAAATCAGGCGATACGCTGCCCAATCTGTGTTACGAAATTTATGGAAGTCCACGCTACTGTATTCAAGTAGCCAAAGTAAACCGACTGACCAATTATCGCAAATTGGAACCGGGCAGACAACTGTATTTTCCACCTTTTGACAAAAAAGAAAAAGCCTAATGACGAGCGAACGACTGATACCTACACCCGCATCGCCCAGCGTATGCACCTTCACGGTTTTATCCGACGGCACCCCTGTGTCCGGTGTACATCAGGTATTGTCCATCATCATCAATAAGGAAGTCAACCGGATACCAACGGCCACCCTGATTATTCGGGACGGCAATGTCGCCAGTCAGGATTTTGAAGCCAGTAATGCCGATTTGTTCATTCCGGGTAAAAAAATTGAAATCAAAGCCGGTTACCAAGCGACGGAAGACTCCGTATTTAAGGGCGTTGTGGTCAGTCATAGCCTCAAATTACGCCAACAGACTTCCGTATTGACCATCGTCTGCAAGGATGATGCTTTTAAGATGACCGTCGGCAGAAAAAGCCGCTATTTTAGAGACCAGAAGGACAGCGATATTTTGGATGATATCATCCGGCAAAACGGCTTGCAAAGTGACTTGGAATCCACGACTCAAACACAAGAAGAAGTCGTACAATTCGATTGCAGTGATTGGGATTTTGTACTCACCCGGGCAGATATACTCGGCATGATTTGTACAACCGACAATGGAAAATTGAGCATTAAAGCCCCTGATTTTGCACAAGTCGAAGAACTCACCCTTCAATATGGCGGTACTTTATTGGAATTTGATGCCGAATTGGATGTGCGTACCCAGTTTAAATCAGTCAAATCATTGAGTTGGGGCATTGCCGATCAGGCACTGTTAGAATCGGAAGAATCGTCCGTCAGTTTGAAGGAAGCGGGCAATATCTCCGCCGCTGATCTGGCAGATGTTCACGGTTTTGATCCTTTGATTCAGGTACATAGCGGAAACCTTCCGGAACAGGAACTCCAAACCTGGACCAAATCACGGCTCTTGCACTCCCGGATGGCCAAAGTGCGCGGCAGGGCCAAATTTCAAGGCTATGCGGCATTACAACCCGGCCAAATGGTCAAATTGCAGGGTGTCGGAGAACGCTTTGAAGGACGTGTATTTGTATCTGCCGTCCGGCATGAAATATCAGATGGCAATTGGGTGACCGATGCACAATTGGGTCTCGACCCTGCATGGTTCACCGAACGGTTTGACATCAGCCCGCCTCGCGCTTCGGCATTAATACCTGCGGTGTCGGGTCTTCAGATAGGAGTGGTCACTCAATTGGAAAACGACCCTGCCGGAGAACATCGGGTGATGGTACGTATGCCCGTGATCAGCCCGGACGATGAAGGTGCCTGGGCAAGGGTCGCCACTTTGGATGCCGGCAACAACAGAGGCTCTTTTTTTCGACCCGAAATTGGCGACGAAGTAGTCATAGGCTTTCTCAATGATGACCCCCGGCACCCAGTCATTTTGGGCGCATGCAATAGCAGCGCCAAACCGGCTCCGATGGAGGCAAAAGACGACAACCACGAAAAAGGATTTGTTACCCGTAGTGGTATGAAATGGATATTCGACGACGACAAAAAAAACATGTTACTTGAAACCCCCGATGGTAATAAAATATTGGTGTCCGGCGAAGACAAAGCGATTCAGATAGAAGACCAAAACGGGAATAAAATTGTACTCGATGCCGATGGGATAACCATTGAAAGTTCCAAAGATATTATCCTGAAAGCCACGGGCGATATCAAAGCGGAGGGTATTAATATTAAATCGAGTGCAAGCGCCTCTGCAGAGTTTGCTGCTTCTGGCACCACCACAATCAAAGGAGGACTTGTTCAAATCAACTAATTCATCTTTAAAAACACCTTATGCCGCCAGCAGCCCGAGTCAACGATATGCATGTTTGCCCATTATCAGACGGCCCTAAACCGCACGTAGGCGGCCCTGTGACCGGGCCTGGATGTGCAACGGTGCTGATCGGCGGAATGCCCGCAGCGAGAGTTGGTGATATGGCCACCTGTGCTGGGCCGCCGGACTCCATCGTAAAAGGTTCGGGTACCGTACTGATCGGCGGTATGCCAGCCGCAAGGGTGGGAGATTCGACGGCGCACGGAGGTTCTATTGTGCTTGGATGTTTTACCGTCATCATCGGAGGATAACGATATTTAAAAAAACTACAACATGGATCAATTAGCAAAATCTGCCGGATTTCTGGGGCGTGGCTGGAGTTTCCCGCCTACGTTCGTTGCTTCGGCGCGCTCGGTGGCCATGACCGAAGCCGAAGAAGACATTTATAGAAGCCTTGAAATATTGGTCTCCACGGGCCTCGGCGAAAGGGTGATGTTGCCAGAATACGGCTGCAATTTGGAAGACCTGATCTTTGAACCGATGGATACGGCCACGCAAACCCTGTTATTCGACCGGGTACGCACCGCGATTTTGTATTATGAACCTCGTATAGAAGTAGAAAACATTTTGCTTCAAACAGACCGCATCATGGAAGGCATTATCTTGATTGAAGTTGCATATCGGGTGCGCGCCACCAATTCACGCTTCAATTTTGTATTTCCTTTTTACAAAAATGAAGGCTCCAATATTCCAGATCCTGTTTAAACCAACGCCTTACGATTATGGATTGTAATACCATCAAAAACGAACATCGGATTTTGCACGATGGCACACCTCAGGGTGGTCGTGCATCCTTTGCCCTGCACCCTGATTATGTGCGGGTAGATGAGCGTGGTTTCGCCGACTGGATCGTTTTTGTACGTGAATATGCCCGTTTTTTGCAATATTATGATCAAAACAACATCGCATCGGGCAATTGGAAACCCTTTTGGAGTCACAACCCCGCTATCGTGTTGGCCGCATTGGCCTCGGCACGTGCAGATTGGTTCAGGGAAGAAACGCGGCTTATTTTTATTGAAATACAAAAATTAGATAACCAGCTCAATGAGCCGCTTTTAAAACAAAATTTCAACCGCCTTTTTGATGCGGTAGCCACCCTGGCCAAAGTATTGGACGAGCATACTAAGATGCTACCCGATGAATTGAACATCCGATTTTCGCTTCAAAATTTGATTCAGGGTACCTTAGCCCCCGCTTTTAATAAATGGATTGCCTGGCACAAACAGGCGGCAAGTGTGGTAGCTCCTTATCCCTTACTCGATGTTGGCGATAACTTTTTGACCGATCGGGTAAAAAATATGCGGATTGTTGGCGAAGCTCCATCGGCAATGAGTATCGTGCTGACGCATGATTTTTCGGATGATTGGATTACCGACGGATCACCTGATTGGGCGACTTATGTGAACAATATCAGCGCGGATGCCGCTGTATTTGGTGCAGTGCCGTTGATTACAAACGTTGCCGGCCACATCAACTTTGCTGCCCGCCATTTCTTTTTCACCAATGTATTTGAAACCTTTTTAAAGGGCTACGCCAAAGCCGTGCAGGAATCGGGCGTGGCTTTGCTGGAGTTGTTGCAAAACTGGAACCACCACGAACCGCACTTCGCATTATACCTGAGTTTTTTGCGACTCTTTGGCCAGGAACGCGATTATTTGAATACCCTGACAGAGCGACACCTGCGTTTTTATTATGAACGCGTACTCCACCTAAAAACCAAACCTGCCCTGCCTGCGCATGCGCATGTAATAATAGAGTTGGCCAAACAAGTGCCCGCACATTTGTTGAAAAAAGGCACGGCATTCAAAGCCGGAAAAGACAGCCTCGGGAAAGAAATCATTTTTACGCTCGATCAGGATTTTGTGGCCAATAAAGCGCAGGTGGCCGAGCTGAAATGTGTGTTTAAGGCACCCAACGCCGCTGATTTATATCAGTTCACACCGGATCTGCCAGCTTATAAACCGAATGATGTACGGCGTTACTACGCCGCCCCAATAGCCAATTCGGAAGACGGCCTTGGCGCCGAACTACTGAATGAAAACAAACAATGGCAGGCATTTGGCAATAAATTGCCCGATGGCAACAAACAATTTTGGAATGTCAATATTCCGCTGGTAGAGGCGGGCTTCGCAATCGCTTCCCAATATCTCTTTTTGCAGGAAGGAGACCGCACCATCACCCTTACCTTTAATGGCATCAGCAACGGTGTGCTCAACGGAAAAACCTTTAAAATATACCTGACGACCGAAAAAAAATGGTACGAAACGGAAGGGACTTTAGCGGGCAACCAATTGGTCATCCACCTCGAAGGCGATGCAGCGGCGATTACACCATATTCAGCCAAAATACATGGTGGCAGTTTTGATACGGGCTTCCCGATGCTGAAAGCTGTATTGGTCAATAAAACAGCGGTAATATATGCCTATGAAGACATCAAAAACCTGACACTGAACAGTATTGATTTAAGGGTAGATGTAACGGGGAAAAAGACGATGGCTTTATCCGGCCCAAACGGGCCTTTGGACGCAAGTAAGCCCTTTCATCCTTTTGGGGCGGCACCTGAAAATGGGGCGGTATTTTATATTGGAGACAAAGAGATTTTTCAAAAAAACTCAGTTGTGACACTTTCTTTCAATTGGAAAGAAATACATGGTTCAGGTTTTTTTAATTCCCCCAATGGCGCCCATCCAATTACCCGTTTTCAATCTTTAAAAAAAGCAACTTGGCAAACGCTGGTCAGCGGAGATATCCTACCGCATTCAAACTTGAGCGCATCACATGCTTTTACAGTGGATGCCGACGAATTGATATTGCCTGATTTTACAAAAAACAATCCTTATACAAGCGGTGATATCGCAGGATTTGTGCGATTTGAATTGGTAGGCGACTATGGCTATAGAGCATACCCACTGGAATTTGCCAAATATATGTCAGGTAAGAGAGCCTCTGATCCTGGGCGGTTGATTGATGATCAAATTACGGCAATTTCAATTAATTACAACGCGACAACCAACATCCCCCTCAGCAATACCCATAACTATACCGCGCAACCTGCTCGTTTGTTTCACCTGCATCCCTTTGGTTTTGAAACCATAACGCCTGCCAACACTGCGACGCGATTGCTGCCCATGATGGTACCACAAACCAACGATGGCATCATCAATAACATCGGGAAAGACGGCGGTGAATGGTATATCGGCATAAAAGATTTAAACCCGCCTCAAGTGCTTTCGGTACTTATTCAGGTGGCCGATGGCAGCGCCGACCCCTTGGTTGAAAAACCAGACAACCATATTGAATGGGCATATTTAGTGGGTAATCAATGGATATCGTTTAAAAAAGAAGAAGTCAGCGACGGCACCAACGCGCTGTTGCAATCAGGGTTGGTACAGTTTAGCGTACCGCGGGAAGCGGATACGGTACATACGCTTTTGCCGGACGGATTACATTGGATACGGGCTGCCGTGCAAAGTGCCGTGGATGCCACCTGCCAAATCATTGGCATTCATGCACAAGGAACAGGCGTGACCTTGTCTGACAACCAAAACGATCCGCAACTAAACGCCCTGCCTTTGGCGGCAGGTACGATTGCCAAACTGCTGAATGCCGATGGCGCGGTCAAAAAAGTACAACAACCTTATGCCAGCTTCGGCGGCCGTGCAGCCGAGACAAGTACCCATTTTTTTACCCGCGTCAGCGAACGGCTTCGGCATAAAAATCGAGCGATTACGATGTGGGATTATGAAAGGATGGTGTTGGAAGCATTTCCATCGGTGCATAAAATAAAATGCCTGAATCACCTGCGCTTCGAACCCGTAGGCAATACACATATCTACCGCGAACTGGCACCCGGCCACGTGACGATTATAGCTGTATCCAACCTGCGCAATCGCAACGCAGTCAATCTTTTGCGACCATACACCAGTCTGAATGACCTCAAAAAAATAGAAACTTTTCTGAAAAAAGAAATGACCTGTTTGGCCCGGTTACACGTACGCAATCCATTGTTTGAGCCGATAAGAGCAGCATTTAAAGTGCGATTTTATCCAGGCTATGACGAGACTTTTTACACAAAATTGCTCAATGATGAGATCATTCGTTTTTTGTCTCCTTGGGCTTTTGAAGACGGCGAGGATATCGGGTTTGGTGGAAAAATATACAAATCGGCACTCATCAATTTTGTGGAAGAGCGCCCTTACGTGGATTATTTAGAAGATTTTAAATTGATTCACCAAACAGTGCCCTCGCGCCCCGACCAGGAAACGATAGAACCCAGCACCCTTTGCTCCATTTTGGTTTCGGCTGAAAAACACCTCATTACCGTGATCCAAAACAGCCCGTCTTCCGGCCTTGCAGAAGATTGCGGCTGCGGCGAACCTGCGGCAACAATTAAATTGACAGCATTCCGGAGCGATACTTTTGAGATTTTCCCGACATCCCAATGAGCAACCCCATCACCAAAATTTGTCCAGCTACTTATTTGACTTAGACCAATGATCGAAAATGGCATCGTCATACAAAAGAATCCTGCGCTGACCACAGCGGAAGATTATTATGCCCTCCGGCGGCAGGGGATACAACATATTGAAGCGCTCGGCAGCGCTGCTTGGACGGATTATAATGCACACGACCCTGGCATTACGATCTTGGAAGCATTGTGTTATGCCTTGAGCGAAGCCGGTTATCGTATCGGATTTGATATTACCGACATTCTGACCGAAAAAACCGGATTTATTGGCTTTCGGCAAGCTTTTTTTACGGCTCGCCGCATCCTGACCAATTGTCCGCTGACTGTCAATGATTTTAGAAAAACATTGGTTGATCTTGAAGGCATTCGCAATGGCTGGTTATTGTGCAAAGAATGCGCTTGCGAACTAACTTTATACGCTGAATGTAAAGAAAACGCGCTGGTTTATGCGCCTTTGTGGCGACTTACGCCACCGCTGGAAGGGCAAAAAGCACGTGTTCATGAACATCCGGTCAACCTGCGTGGTTTTTATGATGTTTTGTTAGAGCTGGATGAAGACCCCGAACTCGGCGACCTGAACGACCGAAAAATTTTACATACCGTCAATTATCATTTGCCTTCGGCTGGCAAAATTGTACCGCTAACGATAGAAGTGCGATTCTCCGATTGGGAAGCCGAAGATCCTGAAAAATTTGAACGTTTTGGCGCAATGGATGCCGCTATCACGAGTGTTACCATCACGCGTTTCAGCCGTGATCAGGTATTGGCCGAACCAGTTACCGAAGATTCATTTGTGCAAGGCTGGCGCGGTGTGTTTTTTGCTGACTATACCATCAAATTTAAAGAAAATGCGGCAGCCGTAGAGGAAACGCTCTCGCTCAATGCTGCTGTGCTGCGCTTTTTTTCACCAAATGAAGGCGTAAAACGTGCGGTCATTGTAGCAGACCTGATCAGCCAAATCTTGGAGGGTGACAGTTTGGGTGGTATTTCAGGAAAATACCAACGTAAAATAATAAAAGTGAGGGAGTCGGTTGAAAAGGCGCGTTTTGCGCTGCATCAAACCCGCAACCTGTGTGAAGATTACTGCAAAGTAGTGGCAGTAAGGGTGCAGGATGTCGCCGTTTGTGCGGATGTGGAGGTCGCTGCCGATGCTGATATCGAGTGGGTGTTGGCCAATATCTATAATGAAACGGAGCTGTACTTCAACCCGCCCATTCGTTTTTATACCCTGCGCGAAATGGAAGCCGGAGCTTACACACCGGACGAAATATTTGACGGCCCGCCTTTGGAAAATGGTTTTATCAAAACCGAAGAACTTGAAGCCGCTCAATTGCGCAGCGTTTTGCATTTATCCGACCTCATCAATCGGTATATGGATATACCGGGTGTGTTAGCGGTAAAAGACGTTCAAATCACGCTGTACGATGATCTCGGCAAACCGCAGTTGTTTACTCAACCTTGGACAGTTGCCATTCCGCCCGGTCGCTTGCCACGCCTGTATTTGGAGACTTCTCGCATCTTATTTTACAAAAATGGATTGCCTTTCCTGCCGCGTATGGAAGAAATGCGCGCCATATTAGCACAACTGCAAGGCGAACGCGAACGCCCTAAAATACCCATTGCCGAAAATGATTACCCGGTACCTTTTGGCAAATGGAGCGATCTGGCCGACTATATGCCGGTACAACATTCATTTCCCCTGACTTATGGTATCGGTCCCGTCGGTTTGTCTGCCAATGCTCCAAAATTACGCAAAGCGCAGGCAACACAATTGAAGGCGTATTTGATGCCTTTTGAGCAAATTATTTCCAATTTATTGGAGCAATTGGCCCACACCAATGAGCTGTTTTCAACGGATGAAACGCTTGACCGTACCTATTTCGGGCATTATTTTGACCCAACCCCCGCAAAGCCCCAGATTGCAGGGTTAGCAAATTTGTACACGCCGCCTGTGATGACTGCGGCCGACTTGCAGGGTTTGATTGAACCTAAAGAGGTGTTTCACGACCGGCGCAATCGTTTCCTTGATCACATGTTGGCCCGCTTTGGAGAGCAGTTTCGCGACTATGCACTGATGCTTTATGCCAATTCAGACCGGATCGAATTGGCACCAGAAAAGTTGATTCTGGATAAAATTCGCTTCTTGCGTTTTTATCCCCGTGTCAGTGCCGCACGCGCCAAAGCCTTCAATTATAATGATAAAAGCAGGGTCTGTGACTACCGCAACCAAGCCGGACTCACCGAGCGGATCAGTCGCTTGTTGGGCATGGAAACCATCAAAAGTTACTTTACGGTCAATGTAACGGCTGACCCGGACGAGTTTGTTGCCACTTTTGAAATGCGTAATGATGATGCATCGCCTGTGCTATTGCTCAAAAACGACCTTCCGATCATCGCTGCATCGGGCGAACAGGCAGAGGAGGATGCTTGGGAATTGATCGGCGATGTCATTGCGAACTGTACAAACTTGGCGCGATACGCTGGCAACCTGCTCAAAAATGAAGACAGTGGCATCATTGCTGGATTAGAGCCCGGCATTTTACCTGCTGATGTGATTGATTTTGCGCGCAAAATATTGGAAAAAGAGCGGGCTTATATTGTGGAACACCTGCTTTTGAGGCCAAAATTCCCTGGTGATGCCCTGATGCCAGTTTGCCTGACGGACGATTGCACTTTTTGTGGTGAGGAAGATCCTTACTCTTTCCGGCTGACCTGTGTTTTTCAAGGCCGTTTGGAGCCGTTCAGTTTAGATATTGACCTTCGACGTTTTGCCGACAATACCATCCGAAAGGAAACGCCTTCGCATTTGTTGCCCAAAATATGCTGGATTGCCAATGACGGCAGCGAGCCGGACCCCTGTGCAGCCATATTCGGGCGGATCGCAAAGATTTTGCAAAAATACGATAAAGCACTGTCCTTTGAGGCGGCTTGCGCCTGTGCGGAAGCGGTGCAGCAAGGCTTCGATGTTCTCTTCCAACCTTGGTTTGAAGGTAAAGCGTTGGTGTTTCACAGCGAATTTACCTGGAATACTTTAATTAAAACGCTTTTTGCGTCCGTTGCTAAGACTAAATTTCCGTGTACTGCGGCTATACCGGATGCCGCCTGGGCTGAAATAAAAGCAGCGGTCATTGCCCATTTTGCCGGGCTTGCAGCCAATGGTTTTCAGTTTGATCGTTTTGAAAAAGCCTGGTGTGAATGGCTAGCAACCAATGCCGATTTTGACTGGCCAGTTATCAATGATTTACTGCACCGACAGGTAGAACTGTTGCTGACAAAATTTCTCCCCAAAAACACCGATCCGGCGCAAAAATGCCTTTGTGCCGATTTGCTTATCGGCTATTTTGGCAACCGTTTTCGCGAATGGATCAATGCCCGGATTGAGGCTGATTTGCTCCCTGATGCCATCACGGAAGCTGCTATGGAGACGGGCGTGTGGGAAAAATTTGCCGCTGATCTTAAACTGATCCTGCAATATGATTCTCAATTTTGTGTGCCGGCTGCAATTGTGAACAACGCCATATTTATCAGTGCACTAAAAAAATTACTCTTGAAATCATACTTGAATTGGACGCTTGTTTCACATCAACTAAACGTCCTAATCCGCATTTTCAGCGGTTTGTCTAACATATATCCATCCGCTACTTTGCACGATTGCGACGATGGCGCTGATGACAACCCTGTAAGACTTAACAACACTATTCTTGGATCAATGTAAACCATTTTGCACGCGCGATCATGATACCGATTCAGAACACTTATCCGCTATTTGAAGCCAATCAGGTGCTCTCCAATGAGCACCTCAACAACCTGTTTGCCTATTTGGATGAACAGGAACGGCTCACCCGCACTAACCTGATTGGCATCGGGATCGTATGCGGTTTGGTACCAACCGTTGCCGCCAACGGTTCCAATATCCTCATTTCTAAAGGCTGCGGGGTTACTTCCGAGGGGTTTTTTATTGTTTGGGACAATCCCCAAGCTTTGGAATACTATAAACCTTATACCTCGCCGGAAGCGATTGCTTACGCGACCTTTATGGACAGCAGCGTCACGCCGCCTGTGCAATTTCCTTTGTGGGAACTCACGCCCGATCACAACAATGATCCGTCTGCGCTTCCGCTTAATTTGAATTTTTTGCGCGGTATTGCTCAACCTGTCGGTAAGGAAGATGAAAAAATCTTGATCTTATTTTTGGAATGCAAGGCAGAAAGCAATAAAAACTGCAGCCCCAATTCCTGCGACGACAAGGGCGCAGCGGTCACGGCTACCGTACGCCCTTTGCTGATTCGCAAACGAGATATGGATGCGATTCAGGCTAAGGTGCGGGCGCTGGGCGATTCTGCTGCGGAGTATTTAGACATGGCTGCTTCTACGGCTTTGCGCTTTAACCTCCCAGAGTTGCGTTTACGGCGCTATGACGTGGAAAATAGCAATTTGGTCAGCACCGACGACCTGTTCAATGCTTATCAACGCATTCTGAATAAGCCGTTTTTAGATCAAGTCGCGGATGCCTTTTCTGCTGCTTACACGGCATTCAAACCCGTTTTGCAAACCCAATTTGTATCCAATCCTTTTGCAACACTTAAAGCCAACTGGGCTTATTTGCACAATGGTGGCATCATTACGCAAGAAAAATACCTTTGGTACCAATATTATTACGACCATATAGATACTTTAATTCAGGCTTATAACGAATTTAGGGAACGTGGCTTAGAGGTCATTGGTATCTGTTGCCCGGATGCGCGTTTGTTTCCCCGTCACCTGATGTTGAATAAGGCTTTGCCCGGAGTCAATGACCCGGCTTACCGGCATCATTTTATGCCATCACCGCTGTTTTCGCGCTTACACGGTGCATTAGCGGATTTGCAAAGTTTGTTTGCCCGCTTGGTCACTTTGATAACAGACCTTGAACTGCCGCCAGTTATTACCGTCATCGGCTCATCCACTGCTGTCAAGCAAATCCCGATCCGTATCACGCCGAGCAAATTGGGAAGTTTTCCGCTTTCGGACAAAGCCATTCCGTATCACTATAAGCCCGACCCTTTATTCCGGCTTTGGGATTACCGCAAAAACAGGCAAAATAAAGCCCATCAAAATTTAAGTTACCGGGCTGCCAGCTGGAACCTGAGCGATGATTTTGTATTGAACCCATTGCGATATGATATAGAGCCCAATAATTTCCTACGGATAGAAGGGCATTTAGGTCGCCAATATGAATCTGTCCTACAGGATTTGTTATTCTTGAAATCGCGCTATCGCTTACCGGTTGAGTTCGTAGCATTAAAAACTGGCCGTATTTCTAACAACATTGAGCTACCGGATCAACTTTCTGATTGTCATTTTCAGGATTTAGACACCCTTTATGCTACTTTACGGGAGGGGTTGCTTTGCAATTTATGCGAAGAGGTGATCTATTTTTATAATATACCGGTGAAGGTTAAAGAAGGCCAAGTGCCGCCGCCGATCAATCAAAAGAAACAACCTTTACTCGAATTGTTGAAAAATTGCGCGCCGCATTATCAGTACACGACCAATACGCTCGGTGATTTATATGAGCAAAATTTGGCGCAATTAAACGCATTTCCCTATCCAGATTTGAATCAGTTTGGCCCAAATCCATTGAATGGAGCAATTAATTTACTATTGCTGTTATTGCAAAATAATGTACCATCCAATTACATTTACCATATCCTGTTCATTTATTATTTTGTTGAACTTTCAGAAACCTTGCCGGAAGAACTCAGTGAATTGAATTACGCCGATTTTGAAAATAAATACCAAGATTTGGTCACGGTAGTTCGTCTATTTAATGATTTCTTGTCCGCCACTTTTAATACTCCTGCGGATAACACCACCCTGCAAGAGTTTATGCCTTTGGAAAACCTGCAAGATCACTTGGATCACCTGCTTTTTGCCTGCAAACTCGAGCCGATTCAAGCGGTCAAGTTGGAGTACCAGCGGCGCATGCGGGAAATCAGGGAGATGATGTTGTTTTCCATTTTTATGAAAAAACACCCGGGTTTACAGCATAAAGCGGGTGTGCCACTTGGCGGCACTTTTGTGATTGTTTACCACGGTGACGATCAAAGTAAGGACGATAAAATCAGGATTGGACGCTTTGATTTGCGTGGACGTGTCACGTTTGAAGGCAAGCCTTTGGTTGGGGCTACCGTTTTGGTGGTCGGCACAACAGTTGGTGCCGCAACGAATATCGAAGGGAATTTCAGGATGTCAGTTTCTCGTCTTCCGGCGCAATTGCGCGTGACCTTCACGGGACTAAAAGAGGTAACGCGGGTAGTTTTTGAAGAAAAAGATTTTCTGATCATTGATATGTTGACTCCCGGCGGCGATCCCTCCATTTCTCCTTTTTCCGACCTGTCAACCGGAGAAGTCATTGCGGATTTCTACCTCCCATATCTGTGCTGTTCGGATTGCCAGCCTATCCAGTTTGTATTGCCCAAATCCCCTCCGATCTTTGTCTGGCGGCAAATGGGCTGTACCAGCAGCAATGTAGCATCTGGTTTGTTGTCGGGCCAAGTCAGTGTAACACCTTCCGGCGGCACAGCCCCTTATCAATACTCCGCAAACGGGGGTGTTTCCTGGACAGATATTGGTGTGCCTCCGGTCACCGTCAACAACAATATACAACTGACCGTTCGGGACGCGGAAGGAACTGTCTCTGCACCGCAGGCGGTCACATTGCGGCCACCTGTGGTGATTGTTTTAGGCCAAGCAGTGTGCAATACAGAAGGAACTCAGTTCACCGTGCAGGTTACGGTAAGCGGTGGATTAGCACCTTATCGGATCAATAGCATCGTTAGTACCAGCGGGCAGGGAAGTGTTGTCGTGCCAAGCGGAAAAACAGGAGAGGTTGTTGTCCAGGATAGTAGCGACCCAGCCTGCGAGACCAAGCAAACGATCCCGGCATTTACCTGTCCGACACCTTGTAATTTACCATGTAAAGGCATTGCGCTTGATTGTGGCCACTTGTTGTGGGTGCAGCCACCTTCCGATTCAAAAAATCCATTGCTCAACGTAAGGTTGGAAGTTATTTCCTTCACGGTCAGCGGAGAAAAAAGTAACGGAGGTACTTTGGAAACCAAAACCTTTACGCCCGCTGAGCGTAAAAACCTGACTGGAATTCTCAACCCGGACCCACAAAGCAATAATTATCCGCCGATCAATTTCCACACTGATTGGGGCCAGCGGATTAAAACTGCTGATGTTTTTATCAAGGATACCCTTGCAAAGACTTTCGGTACTGACCCTGTTATGCAATGGAATTACGATGCGAAGGAATTGCCTGGTTTTGCAACACTCCGAATAGAGCGTTTTGAATGCCACACATTTGCCATCAATATTCGGGTAACTTACAGTGATCGCTTTGAAAAAGTATATACCAGAGATACACAATACTTATCGGGCCAGGGCACATTAGTCAAAATCACGACAACAAATCCACAAGGAGTACCAACGACTACTGAAGCTGCGGTAAAACCATTCAATTGCCTGCGTCGCAACCGTTGTTTGCCCAATGCACCAGCAGAAGCACTTTGTAAAGAGAAATTTGATTTCAAAATTGAAAAGAAAACAGGCGGACAGAAAGGGTCATTCTCCATTTCACCAGCACCTAAAGCGACGGACAATATTTTCTGGGAATTCGGAAGCATTATCCCGACCCTCGGTAAAGATGCAGTTGTAGATGTACAGTTTCCTGGTAATGGTGAATTTTTAGTGCGGGTCTTGATCGTCAGGCCGGATACCTGTGTCGTTGTGCAACAAATTGCGCATGTTGTTGGCTAATTTAGATAAACAATACAATGTGTTTTTGAAAATAAAAACTGCGCAATAAATTGATTATCAATTGAATAAAATTAAATTTTGTTAATTGATAGCCTAAAAAAACCAGTTGCAAACAGTTTTCTCTTTTTTCTCTGGCACTATAAAATTTTTAAAACCTACGGGGTTTAAAAACAGGGGAAAAAAGAAAAAACGACTACTTTTTGACCGCATAAAATGATGGAGGCAATTGAAAGAAGCTGACCAGCCGCCAAGTTTTGTGCATGGCTAACAGGATTGATGAGGTTGATAAAGTTGATAACGCGGTGTCCTCTACATTATCAACCTCATCAGCCCTATTAGCCATACTTTGCGGCTCGCAGTATACATTCATTTTTTAAAATCGAACCATCCGACTATAACTTATGTCTGGCTCACAACATTTTGTGCTGCGGCAGACCCTTGAATGGGAAACGAACCGCGCCGATCATCGGCAGGAACTGACCGAACAACTCAGTCAGGTCGGAAACCACCTTATTCCGGCACTGCTGGAGCAAGTGTTGAATCATTTGGATCATCCCGAACAAGTGATTCGGTTGGATGAAATAGCCATCGAATTGGAATACGATGCAAATATTTCGCTGGAGCAATGGTTAATAACAGCTTTAGAACCGGCCTTATATCAGGCCATTCAAGCAGCCATAGATCGGCAACTATCTGAAGATAGGTCTTTGGCACTTTCAGATATAGAAAATTTGCTGTTCTTTTTGGAACATGGGTATTTACCCTGGAATGCTCCCGAAAAGTACAGCATCGCCGAATTAGAATATCGCGTCACGGAGGCCTTAGCAACAAGCCCCGAATTGGCACAACGATTGGCGGAAAAAATTCAAAACCCTGCGCTATTGTTGCGCTTACTGAGGCAATTTTCTATTCAAATGCCTTGGCGTATATTAGAAGCCTTATCTTTTTATAATGGACTCGCAGAAACGTACGGGATGAAATGGTCGCCAATAGCCAATAGCCAGCAGGAGGCAGAGCGGTTGGCTTTTTGGAAAACCACTTTTACCGCAAAAGATTTGTCTTCGGAACAAATAGAACAACAGATAGCGCAACAAATAAAAGCAATACAAGAAAAAAGCCCCTTACCCGATACTGACCAAGAGGTTTCAAAAATTCCCGAAACAGGTGTTTTTATCCAAAATGCTGGATTGATCTTATTGCATCCTTATTTGACGACCCTTTTTGAAGACCTTGATATTGTTCAGGAAGGAAAAATAGTACGAACGGACAATGCTTTGTTTGCCTTGCATTATGCCTTTTGTGGAGAAAAAAATGCCCCGGAATGGGCCTTGGTGTTACCAAAAATATTGTGTGGTATCGCCTTAGGCCAAAATATTTGGCGTTCAGCCGACTTGACCGAAGCGGGGTACTTAGAAATAGACCACATGCTAGAAACACTCATCAGTCATTGGGAAGTACTCAAAAATAGTTCTGTGGAAGGATTGCGCGAAGCATTTTTACAACGAAATGGCCGCTTGACGGAATCGGACGATTACTGGACCTTAAAAGTAGAGCAAAAAAGTTATGATATGCTACTCGATCAATTGCCTTGGGGCATTGGTATCATAAAATCACCCTGGATGCATAAGCCGATTTATACAGAATGGATATAGGTACACAACAAAGTGATATTTAACATGAAAGCGACAGCCGAAAAAAGTACTACTGTTACGAATCCCATTGCGGAGCACCAACCGTTCTTTGCCAAGAGTGGTGGACAGGAGTCGTTTTTTTCGGCGACGGGTGTTCAGGCCAAATTGGCCGTCAATACACCAGGCGATCATTTTGAACAAGAAGCAGATGCCACCGCTGAAAAAGTGATGCGTATGCCTGCCGTACCAGAGCAAAAAGAAACGCCAACCGTACGGAAAAAAGAAAATGAAGACGATCAGGCGATGCGCATGGAGGCAACGGCTAAAAAGGAGGAGGAACTACCTATACAAAGAAAAGAAAAGCAAGAAGAATTGGTGCAACGCCAGTGCGATGACTGCGCACAGAAAGAAGAGGAAAAACCCGCTGATACGATTCAAAGAGCCGAATCTGGCAGTGGTAGCAGCCCTGCAGCAGCGCCACCTATTGTAGGAGAAGTCGTATCCAGCGGCGGCTCGCCCATGGACGGCGGCACAAGAGGCTTTATGGAAAGCCGGTTTGGAACAGATTTTTCTGGTGTGCGGGTACATACGGATTCAAAATCCGCCGAATCTGCACAATCCATCTCTGCACACGCTTATACCGTTGGCAATCATGTCGTTTTCGACCAAGGACAATATAACCCACAAACAGACAGCGGAAAAACCTTAATTGCACATGAACTCACGCACGTCGTTCAACAAAGCGATCAAATCAGGCGGCGTATCAACAACAAGGCCCCGCGTCCTGCCTCGACTGCTGCTTCGCCCCCTGTTCAGCATACTCCACCAGCCCGGAACAACAACCCCGGTGCAACGGATGCGCCTGCTTTAGCCGCGCCTGAAGCAGCAGTGCCACCCACCGCAGCAGTACCACCCGCAGGAGCAGGAGACAATGCCGCCGCCGCAGCAGCAGCACAATCCTTGTTGACTGCTGAGCCATTGATGCCGCAACCGCCGACTGAACTCAACGCCACCGGACAACGGCGGCTTAGTCAAGCGCAAGGCAACGCTGCCAGCACAACAACTGCCGCCGCCGCCTTGCCTGCCGAGGTAGAAAGCACTACAGGTGCGCGTGCCGGAGTCACAGAGCCAGTTGCAGAAACCGATGCCCGCGCCAGCGGCGCCTTAGCCGCCACCCTCAATCAAAGGCCCGCTCCCAGCCCCGAGATCGAAGCATTATGTGAAAACATTCGCCGGGTCATCCGCGAACAACGCCCGCCGGATGAAGACTCGCTGCTACAAGCCGACCCGGAAGCAGCGGCGCAGGAGGCTGGCACACAATTGAACGAAAATGTATCAGGCAATGCAGACCGCGTAGGCGGGGAATACGATGCACTTGACGAAGCACCAGCGGGAACACCCGAGCAGATCGGTGTACCCGTGGCAACACCGCCGGAAGGCATTGCGGCATCGGATATCAATGCCGCTCAGGCTACTCCGAATGCAATACCAGAGGCTGGTGTTTCTTTAGAAAATGACGTGGCCAATACCGAGTCGGCGATGGAGTCGGCTGGTATGAATACAGAACCAGCGCAATTGGTGCAAGATGGCCCCATAGCGGAAGCCCGGGCAGCGCATGGCGAACTCGATGAAACCGCACAAGTAGCTCCAGCCGAAGTGCTGGCGCAACAAGATGCTGCGCTTGGCAATGCCCGGACGGATATGGAAGCCTTGCAGGCACAAGCCTTGCAAGCCCTGCAACAATCGCGTAGCGGCACCATATCTGGTACCGGAACCCAACAAACGGAAATGGTGGGTACCGAGGAAGAAAAACGTGCAGCATTGGGCCTTCAGGCGGAAACCCTTTTTTCCAATGCTCAAACCCAGGTCAATACCCTGCTCGAACCCCTTACCCAGACGGCCATGCAAATGTGGGACACTGGCAAGGAACGTTTGGCCACCGAATTTCGCCAGCATTTAGATGCGGTACAACGTTGGGTGGATGAGCGCCACGAAGGGGTAGGCGGTGCGATCGTTGGCTTGTGGGATGACATTACAGGTATGCCAAGTTGGGTAACGGACGAATACAACGATGCAGAAAGCGCTTTTGGCGATGGCGTTTGCGACCTGATCCTAGAAATATCCACTTATGTCAATGGTATCATCCTGACCTGCGAACAACTGATAGACGATGCCGACCGGCAAATAGCCGAACTGTTTGCCAATGCCCCCGGCGAACTCGGAGAATGGGCCGCCGCTGAGCAAGAGCGTTTCCGCGCCCGCCTTGAAGGGATGCGTGAAAACGTACACGAAACCCAACAGAATTTTAATCAGGATTTAGCGGGCCGCGCCGCGCAGGCCGTAGAGGAAGTCCGACAAGAAGTACATGCCTTGCGCGAAGCCGCCAAAGGATTGATCGGGCGCATTGCCGACGCAATTGGTGCGTTTTTGGATGATCCTGTTCGGTTTATTATTGATGGTTTATTGTCATTGGTGGGCATCGAACCGGCTCGTTTCTGGGCATTGGTTAATCGTATTTCACAGGTCATCGCGGACATTGCTGCTGATCCATTGGGTTTTGCGAGCAACCTGATGGAAGCCATCGGAGCTGGATTTCAGGGCTTTTTTGACCGTATCGGCACCCACTTATTCAATGGACTGATCAATTGGCTATTCTCTGGTCTCGGCTCCGTTGGCATACAAATACCACGCGATTTTTCTCTTAGCAGCATCATTACTTTCTTCCTACAGTTGATGGGTATCAGTTGGGAGCGCATACGGGTTCTCTTGGCGCGCCATGTCGGGGAAGAAAACGTAGCACTGATCGAACAGGCTTTCCAATTGATCTCGAATTTGATCGAATTGGGGCCGGAAGGGATATTCCAATTGATTGAAGATATGTTGGATCCACAACATATCTTAGATACCATCATCCAGATGGCGATTGATTTTATTACCGAAGTGCTTATCACACAAATTACGGCGCGGATCATCCTGCTTTTTAACCCGGTCGGTGCGATTGCGCAGGCGATTGAAGCGATTTACAGGGTATTAAAATGGATTTTTGAAAACGCCGCCCGCATTTTCACCTTGGTAGAAACCGTGATAAACGGTATAGCGGACATCCTTGCAGGTAATATTAGCGGTATGGCGCAGGCAGTAGAAACAGCCCTCGCAGGATTGATTACGCCAGTGATTGATTTCTTGGCCGACTATGCCGGCTTAGGTAGCCTGCCCGAACAAATTGCCGATGCGGTGCGCGGTTTGCAAAGTTGGGTGGAAGGTATCTTGGATCGGGTAATCGGTTGGTTGGCCGGGCAGGCGCGCGCGGTTTTGGCGGCGTTGGGGATTGGGGGAGAAGATGGGGAAGCGGGAGATGGTGAAGAGGAATTGGAAGATTCTGAAGTAGGCGAAACGTTAACCTTCACTGCCGGAGAGGAGCCGCATCGCTTGTGGATACGTGCAGAAGGAGCGGGTATAGCGCCTATGGTGGCCAGCAATACGCCAAAAACAGTAGACGATAAGCTTAATGAATGGGAAAATAAAATGAATGATTTGTCGGATGAGCATAAAGGTCAGGCGCGAAATTTAATTGCAACTGCGCGTCAGCAAAACCAAACTGTCATTGTAGAAGGAACGCAAGCCAAACAAGAAATTGAAGAAGCTAGAGAAACTCCTCAGCCGACAGAGATCGCTCAAGCAAATCAGGCAGATGAAGAAACGGAAAATTCGGAAGCCACTTTGAAAATCACCTTAGCGCAGTTGTTCGATTTATTTAGAGAAGTAGAGGAAATCAATTGGAAAGAAGAAACAATGATGTCTTTTACGCTGGAATCAGGAGAATCACATAAACTATATATAGAGGAGGAGGATAACGGTAGTAAGATTCCATATATGGAGAGTAGTAAAGTAAAAATAGACAGATATTTGCAAACAAAAAAGACGGAAGCGCAAAATAATGGGAATAATAATATTGTTATTTTAGTAACAGAAGCTGAGACACTTTCAAGCAATATAGTTGCGATTTCAGGTCAAGAAGATACTGCTACCATTTCGGATGTGATTGATAAAATCACTCGCTTAAGCCGCATTCTTTTAGAAATTGAAGGACTTGGTGATGCTGATTTGCCTACTCCCGCAAAATATACTCCATTATCCAATGGGATGAGAGCAAGAAATCTTTCTACTCAAACAATTGTTAGAACAGGCGATCCAAGCGGCACCAATAGTGAACGTATGTTTCTACAGACAGCAGGTCATACTGCAAATACCAGCCCTGATAAGTGGGTAAGAATGCACTTGATTTACGACCAATTAGGAGGCCCATCTGATCCAAGGAATTGGGTTCCTGCCCCCAATTCAGTAAATACGGGTACTTTGGTCAAGGGCTTTGAAAGGTCTGTATTGCAATTGGTTACTACGCCTGACCAACATGGTCACCCCAATGTGGGTTGGGCAGAAACCAGGGTGCTAAATTACCATCCTGCACATTCCAGATATAATAATCTTGGTGGTTTTGCACAAACTGTTAATTTTAAGGCAGGCATTCAAATTCCTCCTCACAGTAGTAGCACTGAATGGGCAGACGACTCAACTGCTCGAATTGAAGTGACTGTTCCCGTTCCTGCGCCACCACGAAGTGATCTCCCCGCTTTGAGTAGCGCAACCGGCACATCGCTCCGGGCAGTTGTTCATCCAAGTGTTGCTGCAAGTACCTTGTTTAGCAGCACAACAATGGATAGAATCCGAGATGCAAGAGTAGCTGGTAATTTCACCAGTGTCCGTAACTTTGTAATTCGATTAATAGATGTTAATCCTACTAATACAAGATGGATCAATAAAGTTAATAACGAAATAGAGCCGGGTGTCAGGATATTGTATGATTTTGGATTAATTTTGATTGGATAAATATAATTGCCGCTTATGAAGGATATTTTGAGTCAACTTAATGCTATAAAAAAAGAATTGTCCAGTAAGGATAATGTTAAACCTGCTACTATCTTTTGGAATAAAGGAGTATCTGCCAGTGTAATTGAGAAAATTCAGGCTACATTAAATTTTGAAATATCAAAGGATATTCTTAATGTTTATAGAATATTTAACGGTCTTGTTATTGATTGGGAAATAAGACTACCTGATGAACCTTGGCGTACGGTTACAGGCAGAAGCAATATTCCAAGATTGGAATTTCTATTTAATAATGAGCAAATTATTGCTTATAAAGATAAAAAAAATCAATTAGACCATTATTGGCCAGATGATTGTGACAGAGAGAAGATTGATCATTATAAACAATTCTATGCCATTGATTTTCTGAAAACTGGCGAAAGCATCCTTATAAAGCCAGCTCATGATTCAAAAGCAGCAAAATTATTTTTCTATATTTTTCCAGATGAATTTACAGAATTAACAATCAATTTTGAAGAATATATTTATCAATTATTAAATTCAAAAGGGGAGTATGGATGGCAATCAGTCTTTTTCACCCCGAATATCTCGAACAGTGCGAACATAGGAATATTTGCAGACCTGAACAAAGGAACAAACTATTTTACATTAATCAATAGCAGAGTTGAACTACTTAGAAAAAACAACAAATTTACAAAAATTTTATTTGAGCCAAATCCAGGTGTGAAAATTAGTACATTAAGAAGGATAAAAAAGGTGTTGAATGTAGACCTTCCGAACCAGATGCTCTTGTTTTATTATTTTATTAATGGATTTAAATTATCTTGGGTATGGAAAGATGGGGATATTATTTTGGAAGGAAATATTGATTTATTACCTTTGGAAAATGTGTTTGGAGGGCCTGGAGGGGAATTGACCAAATCATGGAATAGTGACGTAAAAGAAGGTGTTTTGTGGGAAAATAGAAATATATCTGCAAATCCAAAATTAGCCACAGCGTTCGAGTACATTAAAAGAATTGAATCGGTAGAAGGACAGAGTAGAGAAGTGATGGTGAAATTTACTGCCAGGCAAGATTCCCCAGATATGTCAATTTCTTTATTAGAGAAAGGGGCTTTTATATCAATGAATATGGATTTTTTTATATATATTAAAGTGTTAATTGAAACATTGGGATTAGCAGGTTGGCATCAAGCGCTTATTGACACAAATGCTGAATTTGTCAAAAATTTATCGTTAGTATTCCCGAATACTGATTTCAATCAATTAATGCGGTAAACTTTTGCATTTTAAAATTTTTATGACACCAAACCTTATGCGATCCCTTTCCTTTATCAGTGATATTGTCAGATATCGTGTAGGGATTTTTTTGGGGCATACACATTCATATCCATCACTACCAACTATTCAAAGTGATGAGGCACCTCTTACACAATTCATTCTGCAACAACAAATTTCTGTAAATGAGTTGGTAGTTTTAATTTCAGCCCTCGCCCCACACCTCCAACCCGACTTCTTCTCCGACCTCATCAAAGAATACCTGCCTGACGGCGGTGATTTTCCCGCTTTTGGCGGCGTAAAAGGCCAAAATCATCGCGGTATCCTGCCGACGGGCGAAACCGCCCAGTTCATACTGGCCGGCAATGACTTAGCCAAGCGCTTGGAAATACAACAACTCTTTACCTCTGACCATTGGTTTGCGCAAAAAGGTATTTTATGGCTCGAATCCGTGCGTGAAGGAGAGCCAGCCATGAGCGGACGCATTGTTTTAGATGGTGAATGGATAGAACGATTGACCACAGGAAAAGTGACCCCGCCGCGTTTTGGGTCGCAATTTCCTGCCGAACGCCTGCAAACAGAATTAGAATGGGATGACCTGGTCATACCCGATACGGTGCGCAAACAAATCAGCGAAATAGAAACCTGGGTACAACACCACCGCACGCTAATGGACGAGTGGGGGATGCGCCACCGGATCAAAGCCGGTTACCGCGCTTTGTTTCATGGCCCGCCCGGTACGGGTAAAACCTTGGCCGCCACATTGTTGGCGAAATACACTGGCCGCGAAGTGTATCGAATTGATTTATCCTTAGTGGTGTCCAAGTTTATTGGCGAAACCGAAAAAAACATCGGTGCCTTATTTGACAAAGCCCGGAACAAAGACTGGATTTTGTTTTTTGATGAAGCCGATGCCCTTTTTGGCAAACGCACCGATGTCCGCGATGCCCACGACAAATACGCCAATCAGGAAGTATCCTATCTGTTGCAAAAAATAGAAGAATTTCCCGGAGTCAGCATCTTAGCCTCCAATTTTAAAAACAACATTGATGAAGCGTTTATTCGCCGTTTTCAATCTATCGTGTATTTCCCCGTACCCAAACCAGCCGAAAGGTTGATCATTTGGCAACGCAATCTACCCGCTATTGCCCGCTTGGATCCGGCCATTAACCTGACTCAAATAGCCGAACGATTTGAACTCACGGGCTCTAACATTGTCAATGTCATCCAATTCTGCTGTTTGCAAGCATTAGGTGCCGGTACCAACTCCCTTTCCGAAAGCAATGTATTAGATGGCATACAGCGTGAATTAATAAAGGAAAATAAGATTATTTAGAAACAGTTTCAAAACAGCGTAACAAAAAACCTCGGCGAAAACCCGCTTTTTTAATGCATGTATATGGGTTTGGATAGTTTTCCTGCCTGAATTTTCGTACCCCTACAACCCCGTCGCCACACTGTTCAATCCTCGTTCTTGAATCAATTTTTCCCTGATTTTTGCATTCCTGAAAACACCAATCGGGTCAATGGACCCGCCCGCCCGCCGCGCCGCCTCCGCCACCAATGCGCGGGTATCGGTGGCAAAAACCGCACGCAATAATTCCTCCGCTGCCACGACATCGTTGTTTTCCTGTGCTTCGGCCAGTGCTTTTCTGTCTACCAATAATGCTTTTGCGTAGGTGGTCAGGATATTTTGAACAGATTGCAAGAGGTCTTCCAGCGGGTCCTTTGAGTTGTGGCTGGCATCAATCATCCAGGCCAATGGCGGATTTTTTACGGCCGGGTCATGCATGGCATCCACCAATTCATTAAAAATCAGAAAGAATTGATAGGTTGTATATTTCGGAGCAAAGTGACCCACCCATTTCGGAGCAAAGTGACCCACCCATTTCGGAGTAAAGTGACCCACCTATTTCGGAGCAAAGTGACCCACTAAAATGGCCCTTGCAAGGTTGAAAAAAAGTAGTTGATTTACAGTTTTAAACTGAGCATCAACTATGTCAAATTCAACCAAGAGTATGCAACAAATTAAGCAAATCATTCAATTTCACACGCAGCGCGTTAGCCTTCGGGAAATCGGTCGCCGTTGTGGTATTTCGCGGGTAACCCTGCGCATTTATACGCGCCGTTGGGATGCCCTCCAATTAAGCGTAGATCAACTTTCTAATCTGGACGATGCGGCCCTGGTAGCACTCCTATGCCAGGAAACAAGCCCCTCCCATTCACAGGACGATCGGCTATCCGACCTTTTGCCCCGGCTGCCCAAATTCATCGAAGAAATGGGACGCCCCGGTGTCACCCGTGGGCTGCTTTGGGAAGAATACCGCCGAGCAAAACCGGGTGGTTACGCGTACACCCAATTTTGTGAGCACCTTTCGCAGGCCAGTAAAAAAGGCGATGCGGTGATGCGACTTGAACACAAAGCCGCCGAGAAAATGATGGTCGATTTTGCCGGCAACCAACTTTGGTATATCGACTTGGAAACGGGCGAAAAGATTGACTGTCAGGTTTTTGTGGCAACACTTCCCTTCAGCGGCTACTGCTATGTGGAGGCCGTTTACAGCCAAAACCGCGCCGATTTTTTGGGTGCAATCGCCGCCGCACTGGCCTACTTCGGCGGCGTCCCGGCCTGCGGCCTGAGCGACAATTTGAAATCCGCTGTCAAAACACCCGACCGTTACGAACCCCGCATCAACGCCCTGTTGGAGCAACTTTCGCTCCGCTACAACTTCACCTTTATGGCCACTCGGGTAGCCAAACCACGCGACAAAGCCTCCGTGGAACGCGACGTTCAACTCGTCTATCAGCGCGTCTGTGCGCCCCTGCGCGACCAAACTTTCCACAGCCTTGCCCAGATTAACCAAGCCATCCTCCAGCGATTGGACATCCATCACACGCTGCCATTCCAGAACCGATCCGGCGGCTGCCGCAAGCCCATCTTCGAGACCATCGAGCAGCCACTGCTCCGGCCACTGCCAGCCAGCCCATTTGAACTCAAATTTACGGCTTCCCACAAAGTTCAGCGCAATTATCACGTCCAATTGGGCTGCGACAAGCACTATTCCAAATCCTCAAAGATCGTTATGCCAAAAAACCAGTCATTATTGCTTCCCAATTACCTGTCGCTTAATGGCATCAATATCTCAACGATCCGACCCTCGCTGACGCTATTCTTGACCGTTTAACCGCTGATGCAAATAGGGTCGAATTAACGGGTAAATCTATGAGGCAAATCAACAAAATTATTCAGTAACTTTGCACCCAATCTTGCAAGGCAAAATGGGTGGGTCAGTTTGAAGCGAAATAGGTGGGTCAGTTTGACCGAAATATACAATTGGGCTTGATGCTGCCAGTGGTCAGGTCATCGTCGCCGTAGATAGAACCATTAAAATGAAAACCGCCGAGTCGCCCGAAGTGCATCAGCCGCGCCACAATTTGTTCAATGTTGGTATTGGGCAGGTGATGGCCCAAATCTACCAAAACCTGCGCTTTTTGGCCCAAGTGCTGGCAAAGCGACCACGATGTACCCCAATCCCGGGTGACCATCGAATAGAAATTTGGTTCGTATGGTTTGTATTCTATCAGCATCGTCCACTCGGCGGATCGGGCGATTTGGAGCGGCGCATGGAAATCCAAAAGATGTTTGGCTCCCAACATTTTTTTGCCAAAGAACGCATTCTATATTTGGAGGACATGAAGGCCGGAGAGCCATTAGGGAGCGGCAAAATGATTTTAGACCCCGAATACGTGGAACTGTTCCTGATCGGCTACGTCAGCCCGCCGCGATTGGGTGGCAGCTTTCCCGCACAAAGGCTACAGACCGACTTGGAATGGGCGGATTTGGTATTATCCGAAAGGACTATGAACCAGTTGCAGGAAGTGGAGACCTGGGTGCGCCACAATGACCGCTTGTTGTACGATTGGAAGATGTACGGAAAAATAAAACCCGGATTCAGGGCTTTGTTCTATGGGCCGCCTGGCACGGGCAAAACAATGGCCGCCTCCCTGCTCGGAAAATTCACAGGGCATGAGGTCTTTCGCATTGACCTTTCCACCACGGTGTCGAAATACATCGGAGAGACTGAAAAAAATTTGGCTTCCTTGTTCGAGCGGGCAGAAAATAAAAATTGGATTTTATTTTTCGATGAAGCGGACTCTCTCTTTGGCAAGCGCACCAATGTGCGCGACGCGCACAATAAATACGCCAATCAGGAGGTGTCCTACCTCTTGCAAAGGATTGAAGAATTTCCGGGATTGAGCATTTTGGCCTCCAATTTCAAGAGCAATTTGGACGAGGCTTTTACGCGCCGCTTCCAAAGCATGGTTTATTTCCCCATGCCCAAAGCGACGAAGCGTTTGCTGCTGTGGGAAAAAACGTTCCCGTCGGCAGTTCATTTGGAGGAAGGGGTCAGCATGCGGCAAATCGCCGATAAATACGAATTGAGTGGTTCAAACATCCTCAACATCGTCCATTATTGTTGCCTGCAAGCTTTAGCCGCCAACACAAACCTCATTACAACAGCCAATTTGATGAGCGGTATTCACCGCGAATTAGTAAAAGAAAATAAAATTGTTTAAGCCATGATTGTTTTGATAAGCGTCGTTGTTGGGTTGTCGGTCGCCTTGTTTTTATTCAGCGCCATCGCCTCCACCCTGTTGGAAATCATTGCGGCAGCCTTTTCGCTGCGTGGGAGGCACCTGCGCGGGGTACTGTCCGATATACTGGGCAGCCTATCGGGCGATTTTTTTTCCCATCCTTTTTTTCGGCAATTGGCCCGACAACACCACAAAATTTGGGCAAAAGAAGGCCACCCAGACAAAATCAATCGGCGTACTTTTGGCCTCGTACTTTCGGACGTTTTGGCGTTGGAATGGGGCCAAAACCCCATGGAAACACTCCATGCGCTGCCAGAGGGCGAAACCAAACAATTGCTGCTGTTTTTGGGCCGACAATCGGGCCACAACCTTGATCGATTTCGCTTGTTGACGGAAAATTGGTTTGATGAAGTGATGAAAGCCAGCACTGCTGGGTACCGGCGTAAGGCGCAATGGGCATTATTGGGCATCGGCTGTCTTTTGGCACTCTTGTTCAATGCGGATATCTTTCAACTGTACGACAGTTTGGGTAAATTCGCTGTTCAGAACATGGGCCAATCTCCCACGACGGAATTGCCTACCGCCGGTTTAATTGTGCCTTTCTTTGGGTGGGACATGAGTCTTTGGCCATTTTGGCTCTTAAAAGCCATTGGTTTCGCCCTCACAGGGTTTGGTGTCGCTTTTTGTGCGCCCGTTTGGTTTGATTGGGCCAAAAAATGGATGTACTGCCGGGGCGGCCAAATTTGGGAAGACCGTGCCGATGATGCTCTGGCAGAGGCCATTGCCACAGGATTGGAATTGGATACAGGAAGAATGGGTCGTGAACTGGAAGCATCGATAAAGGATGAAGATTTCGGAACAGGTGACGAGCAGTATGCCACTGATATGCCTCCTTCGGAAGCCAGCGAGGTGGATGAGCGCGCCGAGGGCAAGTAAAGTAGGCAAGCAAAACAAGCCGAGTCCCCCCCGCCTTTTCCCGAAGAAAGAGTAGGTGCAGCAGCCCCGCCCGAAACGGACAGCCGGAGAGGAGATATTCCCCTTCCTGAGGAGGAAATAGGGGAGGAGGAAGCCCCACCCAATATAGAAACAACCGCACCTCCACCGCCTACTCCTATCCCCATCGAGGCCGCCAAGTTGAATTGGGCTTTGCGCAGCAGCCCCATCGTTTCTGAATGGTGGGAGAAACAGGACATTCGCGGGCAGGGCATTTCCATTGCCCTATTGGGTACAGGTGTCTTGCCAACACACCCTGATTTGCAGGGAGCCATCAAGGGCGCGTTTTCCTTTGACGGCAGCGACATAACAGAAAATCCGACTAATATCGGCACCCAAGCCGCATTGATGGTAGCCGCAAGGGGATATTATTCTTACGGAATTGCTCCTGAAGCCAATTTGTTGATTGGCAAAATAGGGCGCAACGAGCGCGAAATACGCGCTGCGGGTCTGTTGGCTGGTCTTTCATGGGCCTTGGACAATGGCGCGGACATCGTAGCTATGTTGCTTGATTTTCGGGAGTTGTCTTCATCTGAAAGCGCTGCTATGGAAGATATGATTCAAACGGCCCGCTCACGGAAGGTGTTGTTGATGGCTCCCGTTGGAAACGCCACAGGCCCCAAGCCGGAAACACGTTTCCCAGCGGCCTTAAACGGTGTTCTATGCGTCGGAGTGCATGACTCAAACAGCCAACACAGTACCTTTTCTGCTCGAAGTTACCATTTGGATGTATTGGCACCGGGCGAAGATTTGACGCTGCCGGAACCCAACGGGGATTATCGCCTAAACCTCCGCGATACGGCGTTGGCAACGGCATTTATGGCTGGAGTCGCTGCCCTCATCAAAGCGGATTTTTCCCGACGGGGCAAGATATTCGATCCCGCTGAAATAGTGGGTTTATTGCGGGACACCGCCATTCCGCACAAAAACATTACGAAAGGAAGTGATGTTGAGTACGGCCACGGAATCTTTTCGGCAGATAATTTATTGCAAGTATTGAGACACGAATAAATAGTAGTTGCCTGATGGCAGCGGCGGGAGCATCCGTATTTTTTTTACGCCGCTGTCATCAATTTTATCCAAAAAATCCCGTATCTTTGTCCAAAATTTCAAATCATCACAATATGATGGGACTTGTATCGGCAGACATTGAAATCATGAAGCATCAAATTTTAACATGACCGCACTCAAACAAGTAGAAGAATTGCTACCAACGATGACTCCCGGAGAGAAGGCGTTGGTTGCTCGGTGGGTTCTTGCCGATCTGGAATACCGTTTTCCAGGCATCGAAAAAACGCCTGATATCTGTGGCGGTAGTGCGCGCATCGTGCGGACGCGCATCGCTGTTTGGCTGTTGATCGAAGCTCATCAGGCGGGAGCTGATGAAGCCCAATTGCTACAATCGTTTCCCGTTTGCGGGCAGAAGACCTGACAAACGCATGGGCTTATTATCGGGCAAACAAAGATGAAATTGATCGAGAAATTGAAGAAAACGAAGCCGTTTAAGAAATAACTAAACTATATGGAGACGAAAATTTTGATGTGGGAGTGATAAAGCTGCTGCAAGATTTAGGCCACAATGCGGTCTCTGCTAAAGATATGGGAAAAGATAATCAAAATATTCCTGATGAACGGGTACTTGAGTATGCGACCTTGCAAGAGCGGGCAGTAATCACCTTTAATCGGAAGGATTTTTTCAAACTACACCCTTCAAATTCACAGCATGATGGCATTATTGCTTGTACTTATGACCCTGAACAAGATAGGCTGGCGAGAAATATTGACCAGGCTGTCAACGCAGAAAATGGTGACCTGAAACAAAAATTGATTAGAGTTTACCGGCCGAATATTTAGAGTATCTCTTCAAAAATCGTATCTTTGTCCGAAATTTCAAATCACAACAGAGCATATTTTTGGAAAAAAGCCTACCTTCGTTAATCACTTTCATCAATAAAATCAAAATCTATGGGACTTGTCTATGCCGACATTGAAATCACAAACATAGAAGATACCATTCTTGCCAAAAACAAGTATCTTCCAATAAACAAAATCCGCCGCATGACTACCCGCATGATGGTGGATTCGGGTGCCATCATGATGGCCATCAATGAAGATATTCAAGCGCAGATGGGCTTGTCAGTCGTTGAGCGACTCGTGGTGCAATTGGCCGACGGGACGCCTTTGGAATTGGACGTCGTAGGCCCCATAAAAGTCTTTTTTGGCAACCGTTCCTGCACCGTTGACGCTTTGTTACTACCTGGTAGCACCGAGCCGCTCTTAGGCGCGATACCGATGGAATACATGGACTTAATCATAGACCCGGCCATGCAGACTTTGGGTCCTCATCCCAGTAGGCCTATCCGACCAGTGTTGAGTTTGAAATGATAGGCAAAATTCGTCATAACCCGCAAAAACCTTATCTTTAACCAAAAAAATACTCAACCAAGCATGACCGCTATCTTTCGCTCCACACCCCGAACCCGCCGCGCCCGGCCACAACAGCATGAGGCCCAGCCAGGGGCGCAAACCGCTTTTTTTCAACCTAAGCTGAGCATCAATGCCCCCGGCGACTAATACGAGCGCGAAGCCGATGCGGTGGCCGACCAAGTGGGCAACAGCCAAAGTGCTGGAAACCCCATGATGGCAGGTGGTCAGGCCGCCGTGCAGCGCATGCCCATCAGCAGTGTGCAGCGGCTCGCCACGCCCGACGAGGAAAAAATGCCTTCCACCAATGACGGTCGCATGGCGGAGGATAAAAAAATACAGGAAAAACCGGAAGTGCAGCGCGTGGAAGCCCCGAAAGAGGAGGAAAAACCCGTGCAAAAGATGGATACTCCCAAGGAGGAAGAGAAGCCCGTGCAAAAGATGGATGCGCCCAAAGAAGAGGAGAAGCCCGTGCAAAAGATGGATGCGCCCAAGCAGGAGGAGAAGCCCGTACAAAAGATGGATGCGCTCAATGAAAAACTACAACAGTTAAATATAGAAAAGGTACATTGCGTCGGAATACCGCATACCGATTGCAAAAAATAAAATCTCCCCCTACACCTCAAAAACATCCCCCAAATCCACCTCAAGACCGGGAATAATGGGGGTCGTAGCGATATCCCCGATCAAATAAGGTCTAAGCCCAATATAAATCCCTTGCTCGGTGAGTTGATAAATTTGGAGCAATTGTTCCGAAGGGTTGATGATCCAGTATTCCAGTACGCCTGTTTCCTGATAAATTCCGTATTTATCTTTTAGTTCCCGGCGGCTGTTGCCCGGTGAAATAATTTCAATAATGAGGTCAGGTGCACCGAAGCAACCTCTGTCATCTAATTTTTCAGGATCGCAGATGACGCATAGGTCGGGTTGCACGACGGTTGTAATATCTTTGTTTTGCGTTGCGCTGAAGTGTTGCAATCGCACATCAAATGGCGCAGCATATACTTTGCAGGTGCTTTTCCACAGTTTGTTGCTCAAGACACGGTGAAGATTGCTGCTGATGCCCTGATGCACACGCGAGGGAGCAGCCATTAAGGCAAGGTGGCCGCGCAAGAGTTCAACACGCTCCTCAAATTTCCAAAGCAGATAATCTGCGTAGGTGTAGGTGGCATCCATATCAAGTTGAGACAGCGAGGTAATCATTTTATTGATTTTTACTTTTTGTTCGTAAAATAAAAACAAAGGTACGGCATATTCCCTAATAATGGTGTGTTCATACCTAATGATGCCTGATAAAAACAAATGATTTATGGTGTAAAAAATTCACAATGAACCATTTATGTAGGTAAATAGCAATAATCGTGGTTTTGAATTTCATTAATTACCTTATTATCAAAGGTTTGTGAGACTGTGGACTGCCGACTATTGACTGTGGACTACTTATGTGACAATAATACCCTTTAAATATCACTACTCTTAAATTTAAAGCAATAAAATGGATAAAAATTCAGGACATCGAAAAAAAATGCCAAAAGTTCGTAACTTTGTACGAGGATTAGAAAAGATGTCCATGCAAATGTTCTCAAACCATGAGTTGTCGAAATTCCAAACCCGCACCGATGGCTTAACATCCCAACACCCAACACCTAATACCTAACCATGTCGCCCAATCTTTCCCACACCCTCGCCTTCCTCGCCGCCCTCACGCGCCACCGCCTCGCACCCCACTTTGGCCAACAATCTCCCATGCCCGAAATCCCGGTACTGGAAGACGATCAGCACCCTTTTACCCGCTTAGTGCTCGATAAAAGCATGACCGTGGACGAATTTGTCGTGTTTGCCACTGCCGTCGTGCCACACCTCATACCCAGTTTTTTCGATGACATCGTCGGCGAATTTTTGCAAAAAGGCAGCGATTTTCTACCCATTGGCGGCATCAAAACCTCCGCTGTACGTACCTTTTTGCCTACCGGAGAGACGGCGGTTTTCCTCTTAGCCGGGGCAGATTTGGAAAGGTGCATCGCCGTGTTGCACCTATTTGATGAAGCACATTATTTCTTCCGGGAAGGCATTCTTATGTTGGAAGAAATGCGTGCTGGAGAGCCGGAAAGTGCCGGCAGATTGATTTTAGATACAGAGTGGGCAGAGCGAATCTTGTTTGAAAAAACAAAAAAACCGCGTTTTAGCACGGCCTTTCCCGCGGAACGGATCAGCACCAGCATGGAATGGGAGGATTTGGTACTCAATGCACAAACACTGAAAGAAGTAAATGAATTGCTCATCTGGTTGGAACACGGCCAAACTTTATTGGAAGATTATGATATGGCCAAAAGGCTGAAACCGGGATACAGGGCCTTGTTTCACGGGCCGCCCGGCACGGGCAAAACCCTGACCGCCGGATTATTGGGCAAATATACCGGGCGGGATGTGTATAAAATTGACCTGTCTATGGTCGTGTCTAAATTTATTGGAGAAACAGAAAAAAACCTGTCCAATTTATTCGACCGCGCCGAACACAAGGACTGGATACTGTTTTTTGATGAAGCCGATGCCCTGTTTGGCAAACGCACCAATGTCCGCGATGCCCACGATAAATACGCCAATCAGGAAGTTTCTTATCTGCTGCAACGCGTGGAAAACTTTGGGGGCTTAGTCATTTTAGCCACCAATTTTAAGAGCAATATTGACGACGCTTTTACGCGGCGTTTCCAAAGTGTTATCCATTTCCCCGTGCCTAAATCGGCAGAACGACTACTGTTGTGGCAAAAAGCCCTGCCGATAAAAATGCAAATCAATGAATTGAATATCAATCAGTTGGCTATGAAATATGAGATGACTGGTGCTTCTATCCTCAATGTGGTACAATACGCTTGTTTGCGGACCTTAGAGCGCGGCACCAACCATATTTTAGAGCAGGATATTCGGGAGGGAATCGTTCGGGAATTTAATAAAGAAGGAAAAAATCCGGGATAGGTCTACTTCCACACCCCCCAAGTCCGTGCGAATTTCAACTATTGAGGCCAGAATGAGCCACCATCAGGTCAGCAAATAGCCAAACTCCTGCAAGCGGTTCTTAAAAATTGGATAATTGGTTTTTCTGACTAAGATATGAAAACCTTCTGCTTTTTGGATGGTGCTTTTCAAAATCGGGTCTTGGGCTAAGAGTTGGATGAGCGTTTTATTTTCCGGTGGTATTTTGAACACCTGCAAACCTTTTTCCGGCGACTGAAAAGGGTCAATTTTTAAGAGCATCTCCCCAAAAAAAGCCTGCCAGTTGGGCGGCAATTCTGCGCCGATCACCTGATTGAAGAGCATAATTTTGCTTTGCAACTCGCTTTTGGAGCGGATGTTTTTCAAAAAAACCTGATTATCCGTGCGAAAACGAGTGGCACCCACCCGCTCCGCATAAGGCTCCAAATGCGAATACTTTTGGTTCCGTTGTTTCAAGATTAAAGTTATCCAAATGGCCCATACCTTTCAGGTCACTCAGGAGGAAAGCCAACGTGCGCGTTTTTAAATAAATTTTTTGGAATAACTCGCGTATATATTTTGGAAAATCCGTCACTGCATTCGTGCTTATTCCGGTTTGCGCCACTAAGTTCGTCAACAATTGGGTACGCAACAAGCGTAGCTTTTTATCTTCCGATGCTGCATAAAATTCCCGCAAATTGAGGCTGCGCTGCACCTTGGGCAGGGTAGTATTCAGGATGCGGCCTTTAACCGACACCGACAATTGCCCCTGATCTTTGTAAACAATCAAACGCGGCAATTCCATCATTATATCGCGTTTTCCATCACTAAATACGTGTGCAGTGGTGGGCAGCGACGCTAAGGGTGTCAAGATAGCCTCCGGAGGCATTGGATAGTATTGCGATAAAATCTTGCGCAGCAATTCCGGCAGCCAAAGGCATAGCATACCTCTATCGCTATAGTCACGATAACCACCCGAATGATTGAAGATACTGAAAGTCGGCGCAAAATGCATTTGTTTGTCCACCCTACCATTGTTCCAACTCTTTTTCACGATGGCATACACTTTCACGCCAGCCAGTTTTTCTATGTCAAGGTAAGACATTTGTTGCTCCCACACCAACAAAGCCCATAATTTCTGAACATCCGGTGTCAGACTCTTTAAAAAGGCATGGTACAGATTTTCGCTGGCAAAAGGAATGGCATACAACCGAAATGCTTTTGCTTTAGTGACACCGGTGGTTAATATTAGGCTAATATCCTCTTGTTGTATGCCTTCTGAAAGAATAAATGCCTCCTGATCTTTCAAAAATGCCTTGAGTGGTGTGCGAAATGCCGCCTCCATATCTGCCTTATTATAAGATATCTCCAAAGCAGCACCGACCTCCGTCATTTTTTGTTCAATTTGGCTCATTTTCCAAGTAATAAATTAATATCTTCTTCGGTCAGCGATTTGAGCGAGGCACCGTCCGCAGAAATAATGTTATCGAAAAGTTCTTTTTTTATTTGCTGCAATTGCAGAATTTTTTCCTCAATGGTATTTTGTGCAATGATCTTGTAAGCCAGTACTTTACGCGTTTGCCCCATACGATGGGCGCGGTCAATGGCCTGATTTTCGGCTGCCACATTCCACCAGGGATCGTAGATAAAAATGGTGTCAGCTGCGGTAAGGTTGAGGCCAATACCACCCGTTTTCAGGGTAACGAGAAATACTTTACAGTCGCTGTGATTTTGGAAACGGTTGACTATGGTCTCCCGGTCGCGGGTGGCACCCGTCATGGCTACATATCCGATGCCGGCTTCCGACAGGCTGACACTGATACTTTCAATAGCGGCTAAGAAATTGACAAAAACCAGCACCTTATGTCCGTTGGCTACTGCATCCATGAGTTGTTCCGCCAGCAACTCCAATTTGGTACTTTCCACGCGGCCCTCGCTCACCGCTTCCGGGATGGAAGCAATTTGCCGCAACTCGTTGAGTGCCTGAAAGATAAAAAACTGAGACCCTTGAATACCTTTTTCATGAATTTGTGTTTTGATGGCTTCTGCGTAGCTGGAAAGTACTGCGCTTAAATCGGTCGAAAAAAAGTTGCTGTTGCGAAGGGATCATAGTATTAGTGAAACGTTTTTAATAATGTCATCCATTTTGCCTGAAATTTCCTAAAAGAATGGGTGACATTATTAAATTTACTTTACTTAAAGTACTCGTTTGTAAGTATTTCTTATAAAATTCTTACAAAGGTAGGCATATTCTATAGTAAACACGTAACTTTGTAAGAAATGTAAATTATTTTAGGCATCCTTCATAAGTAGTTGACACTTTTATTTTCGGAAAATAAAAATAAATTAAAATAAAGCATTGATAATCAAGTACTTATTAGGGTAATTTAAAATAATTGCACAAAGAAAGTGTCAACTACTTTTCACGCAAAATGAAGGATGCCTTATTTTCCCTATAACCCCGTCGCCACACTGTTCAATCCTCGTTCTTGAATCAATTTTTCCCTGATTTTTGCATTCCTGAAAACACCAATCGGGTCAATGGCCCCGCCCGCCTGCCGCGCCGCCTCCGCCACCAATGCGCGGGTATCGGTGGCGAAAACCGCACGCAATAATTCCTCCGCTGCCACAACATCGTTGTTTTCCTGTGCTTCAGCCAGTGCTTTTCTGTCTACCAATAATGCTTTTGCGTAGGTGGTCAGAATATTTTGAACAGATTGCAAGAGGTCTTCCAGCGGGTCCTTTGAGTTGTGACTGGCATCAATCATCCAGGCCAATGGCGGATTTTTTACGGCCGGGTCATCCATGGCATCCACCAATTCATTAAAAATCAGAAAGAATTGATAGGGCTTGATGCTGCCAGTGGTCAGGTCATCGTCGCCGTACATAGAACCATTAAAATGAAAGCCGCCGAGTCGCCCGAAGTGCATCAGCCGCGCCACAATTTGTTCGATGTTGGTATTGGGCAGGTGATGGCCCAAATCTACCAAAACCTGCGCTTTTTGGCCCAAGTGCTGGCAAAGCGACCACGATGTACCCCAATCCGGGATGACCATCGCATAGAAATTTGGTTCGTATGGTTTGTATTCTATCAGCATCGTCCAGTTGGCGGGCAAGCGCTGGTAAATATCCCCCAGTGCATCGGCGGTGCGTTGCCAGGCGCGGCGAAAATGCTGCTGACCGGGAAAATTGGAGCCGTCGGCCAGCCAAACCGTCAATACGGTAGCGTCTAAGGCTTTGCCGTGTTCAATGCAGGCGATATTGTGGTCAATGGCTTGTTGGCGTACTGCGGCTGCGGAGTGCGCCAATGAACCAAATTTGTACGATAGTGGCTGGTCGGGTTGATCCTGGAAAGTGTTGGAGTTCACCGAGTCAATGGTCAAACCCAATGATTTCAATTGATTTTTTAAGGCCGCAGGGTTGCGCGGAATATCCCAGGGAATGTGTAAAGAAATAGAATTGGCCGATTGCGTCAGTTGATGCAGCAGCCCCACATCGGCTATTTTTTCCTCCAAACTGCGCGGTTCGCCGCCACCCGGAAAGCGCCCAAAACGGGTGCCGCCAGTGCCCAATGCCCACGACGGAATGGCTACCTGAAAGGCTTTTATTTTTTCAATAACTGCTTGAATATCAATTCCTTTTTGAGTTAATATTTCTGCAATATATTGAAAGTGAAAAGCATGTGCTGTTTGTTTTTCGTGATTGAATGATTGAATCTGATCAGAAATAGACATTGTTTTTTTATTTAAAACACAAAAATTATAAAAGTCCGTGGGGTGGTTTTTTTGAAACACAAAAGAGACAAAAGAACACAAGAGCCTCGCGTGTTGTCATTTTGTGTAATATTTAAACAATCAAACCCCAACCCCAACCTATTACTCCTTTATCAAAGTCAGATGACTGCTTTGAACCCCATCTGACAAATGCAATATGTAGGCCCCTGCCGGCTGATGGCGCAGATCAATATATTCTGTGAGCGTACCATTGACGGCGGCCCAGAAATATTGCTGCATGATTTTGCCTGAAATATCCACTACCCGTACGGACAATTGTTCCGGGGCTTCTTGGGCGGTCAGCCGGAATAGCCCTGCTCCCGGATTGGGGGTGCAGCGTATCTGCCATTTGGCTATTACATCCTCCGTGCCAATAATCATAATAGTTACGCTGGTGGTAGCGGTGCAGCCATTCTTGTCGGTTGCCACTACGGCGTAAGTGCCATTGGGCAGGTTAGAAGCCGACGGTCCGGGCAGGGGGTTGCCGTTGAGGCTAAAGGTGTAAGGCCCGGTTCCGCCCAGGGCCGTTAAGGTCAGGTTATTTTGGTTGGCTGCTGCCTGAACCGTTAGTTGAGCGGGTTCTGTTATCGTAAAGGTATTTGTAATAACCGTTCCAGTAGCATCTCGGATGGCAACAGAAAACGCATTGGCTGTCAGGTCACTAAATTGGTTGCTGTTTTGGTATGCCCCTCCGTTTATGCTGTAGGTATATGGGGGGATACCGCCCATACCCGCTATCTGAAGCACACCGGTTGTGTTGCCAAAACAGGCAATGGGTTGCGTCAGTACTACCTCGGAGGTTAATGGCGGGACATTTACCGTGACCGGAACCAGCGCGGTACAACCGTTGTTGTCCCTGACCACGGCAGTATAACTGCCATTGGCCACTCCGTTAAACACGCCTGACACCTGAAAATTGACCCCGTTCAGGCTGTATTGCAAGGCTCCCGTTCCTCCTGCGGCATTGATAGTTACTACATTGAACACGACCATGCCGGAGGCCACGAGGGCTGGCGGGTCAGTCAGTGTTATACTATTGGAAGTGGTGGTTCCGACTCCGTCTTTTATAGTAATGGTGTAGGTTCCGGTGATCAATCCGGCGAAAACATTGCCGTTTTGAAAGGTGCTGCTATTGAGGCTAAACTGGTAGGGCGGCACACCGCCGGTAGCATTAGCCATGATGGAGCCATTGCCGTCACCATGACACAACAAGGGCTGACCAACCGATATTGAACCAGCCAACGCGGATACATTGACCACTACAGAAGCGGTAGCGGAGCAACCATTGGCATCGCGTACGATCACCGAAAAAGTGCCATTTGGTACGTTGTTGAATACATTTGATGGCTGAAATGCCCCGCCATTTAGGTTGTAGCTCAAATTCCCGGTGCCGCCGGAAGCCGTGACGGTCACGGTATTGAGTACAGCCGCAGCGCTGGCTACAATGGATGGTGGTTGGGCAACCGAGACATTGCTGGTGGTGGTATTACCGGCATTATCGCGCACTACTAAGGAGAAATTGCCCGCGCTTAGGTTGGTGTAGGTATTACCGCTTTGGAAAACACTCCCGTTTAAACTGTACTGATAGGGCGGTACACCACCCGCTGCTGCGACACTGATACCGGCATTTGCATCGCCATTGCATAAAAGCGGTTGGGTGACGGTGACATTGCCCGATAAAGTGGACACATTCACGGTTGCTGTAGTGGTACCGGTACAGCCGTTTACATCCCTTGCGGTGAGGGTATAGGTTCCATTTACTACGCTGTTGAAGGTGGCGGCAGGCTGGAATGTGGTGCCGTCAATGCTGTATTGGAAGGCCCCGGAACCTCCGCTGGCACTGACAGTGATGGTATTAAAATTGACTGAAGCAGTAGCCGTCACTGGCGGGGGTTGTACCAATGGAACGAGATTAGAAGCAGTGGAGCCTACATTGTCGCGCACTACTACGGAATAGTTGCCGGAGGCCAAATTGACAAACAAACCACTATTCTGGAAAGTGCCGTTATTGAGGCTGTATTGATAAGGCGGAATGCCTCCGCTACCGCTCGCATTTATGCGCCCGTCGGACTGGCCATTGCAGGTAATGCCCTGTTGAACAGTAGCTGTAGCCGCCAGCGCTGACACGTTGACCGTGACACTCGCAGTGGCAGTGCAGTTGTTTGCATCCCTGACCACCACGGTATAATTGCCATTTGCAACGGGCGAGAAAGTATTAATGGCCTGAAAAATGATGCCATCCAAACTGTATTGAATCGTTCCGGTGCCACCGGAAGCACTGACAATTATCGCATTCAGAGAGGAGGAAGCCACCGCATTGATGACTGTGGGTTGCGTCAGGGTTAGTGTTGAAGGGGTAGTCGTGCCGCCAGCATCTTTAGCCGTGACAGTATACGTTCCGGCCGACAACCCGGAGAACTGGCTGTTGCTCTGATACAACCCGCCATTCAGGTTAAATTCATAAGGCGGGATGCCACCATTGGCAGTAGCACTAATGGTTCCGGTACTTCCGCCATTGCAGAGGATAGCAGTAATCATGCTCAGGGTATTGAGTAAAGGCGCTACACTGATACTAAAGGTTGTTGTGGCGATGCATCCGTTGGCATCGCGTACAGTGGCAGTGTAATTGCCGTTGGCTAAACCCGTAAAACTACCGAAATTCTGAAAATTGGTGCCGTTGATGCTATATTGACGGATACCAATACCACCTGCCCCGGTCAGGGTAACCGCATTGAAAGTTACGTCGGTCAGCAGTGTCAATGCGGGTGGGTTGGTCAATTGTACCGCTCCGGTCATGGTTTCAAAACCTTGAGCATCGCGTACTACCACAAAATAACCGCCCGAAGGCAAGTTGCTGAATACATTACCCGACTGTTGCAAACCGTTGTTGAGGCGATAAGTGAATGGTACCTGGCCACCACCGACGGTTACGGTAATAACACCACTACTTTCATTGGTACATCGCGGTTGTTGAGTGACGGCTACACTGGCTAAGAGGGTATTTACCGCCACAATAGCCTGGGTGGTAGTGGTACAGCCATTGGCATCGCGGGCCGTTACGGTGTAAGGGCCGTTGGCTAAATTTTCAAACAGGCCCGAAGATTGAAAGTTTTGGCCGATGCTGTAAGTGAGGGCACCAGTACCGCCAGTGGCGCTGGCAGTGAGGTCATCTGTATTTACGCTGGCAGTCAACGAGATAACACTTGGGTTGGCGATGGTAACGGGGCTACCGGTGGCGGTAAAGCCAAATTGTCCGGTGACTATTACCGTGTAGGTTCCGCCCGCCAAATTGCTAAATACGGTAGAACTTTGAGGTGCGCCACCCTGGAGGGCATACTGATACTGTCCGTTCAACCCTGTGGCATTTACGGTAATTTGCCCGGTTGCCTGCCCATTGCAAAGGATCGTGCCGGTTCGGGTAGCGGTAGCAATCAAATTGTTGGTGAGGATCCGCACATTGAATACAGCATCGTGTACCCACCCATCATTGTTGTCATCAAAGGCATCAAATCGGAAATTATCCGTATTGGCGGCATTTCCGTTGTGCAAGTATCGCACTAATCCATTGTTGATGTCCGCCTGGGTGAATACACCTCCAACGGCCAATGCCTGTCCATTCTTTTGAATGGAACCATTGGTCGGCAGTGCCAGCAAGGTGTACCTGACTTGTGTTGCCATTCCGCTTACCGCCATTTTTAATTTGGAACTGTCTATCCCGCCAAATGCATTGCGTGCTACATCCAATTGCTTGTTATTCAATAAATTACCCGCTGGAATGCTGACAGCATAACAAATGGAAACGCTCCAGGATTCAATGCTGCCACCGTCTCCGGCTTCAAAATCGCGAACGCTGAGCCGCCAGTTGCCGTTGGTGGTGCCACCGCGCAACAGCGATAGCGGTTGTACGGGTTTAAACGTTCCGGTGATGGCGGGATTAGGGCCGCAGGTATTTTCAAAAACATCCGCATTAGTTGTTGCTTCCTCATCAAAAGTAGCGATCAGGTTTTCCCCGTCGCAACCAACCGGGCTGGCAGGGAACCCCGGCCGGTCAAACAAAGTAACCTGCGTACCATTTGGCGCAATTAACCGTGCATTCAGGTCGCCTACCCAACTGTGGTTGATTTGCATGGACACATTTATATCCGAAATAGTTTCAATATCCGGAATGGTAAGGTTAGAAACTACCGTGGAGGCTACTTGTACGCTGATCGGCTTGGGTACATCCGTGCTGCTGAATACATGATTGCAGGTGGCACCGGTTGTTTCAAAGGCAAATACCGTAGAATAAGGACCGATCCCACAAGTGTTTTGCGCTCTTACCCGCCAATAATACACGGTACCAAAATTCAATGCCACATTCATGACGGAATCGGTAGTGGCTGTCCTGGTTCGTACAATGGAAGCCGGCGTGAAAGACGGCAGGGTCGCTACCTCTATTAAATAAGTAGTTGCGTATTGTACGGCTGCCCAATCTAACGTGGCGGCAGTGGACACATCAATGGCGCCATTGGTTGGTGTATTAATGGTTGGAGCAGCAGTAGGGCTTGCCGGCTGCACATTGAGCAAGGCAATGGTGTTGCGTACGGTGGTGCTGGAAGCCGCCGTAATGTTTAGTGCATAGGCACCGGCATTGGCGTTGGTCATGCCCATCAGGCTAATACTGACATTGCCGGGAGGCATCACCACCGGCGGGTTGACGGTAACCGTTGCTCCGGCTGGTGCGCCGGTAACGCTGACGGTCACCGGGCTGCTAAAGCCTAATATGGAGGATACGTTTAGGACATAGTTAGCAGAAGTCCCCACGCAGGCCGTAGTTTCTAAAGGTGTCAAGGCAATGGTAAATGTAGGGGTTGTTGCGGCTACAGTCCTGAAATTCTGGTTAGAAATATCAAAAAATATGTTTCCAAGCCCCTCTACCCGTACCCGACAGTTGTTGGAAATAAAATTGGGCACTATGATGTCTGCCGAACCATTGTTAGGGGCGCTATTGGCTAATACGATGGGGTAAGTGAGTCCGGCATCTGTAGATAGGCGAATCCGCACATTGGCGCAGCTGACTGGCGCTGCGGTAGTGCCGGCTACATTCCAGGTAACGGTTTGTGTGCTGCCGGCTGTCCAGGTAAGGTTGGTATTGGGTGATGTAACGGTAAACGGGCCTGAATTGCTGGTTACCGTGACGACTATATCGTCCTCTTTGGTACATCCTCCACCGGCCTGATTGTCGCGAACGGTTACCCGAAATTTCATGGTGCGCGCTACACTCGGCAATTTTTCCCACATTGGTGTGACATTATTGATTAAGTCCGGTAAACGCGGGAAGGTACGAATTGGATTCACTGTTGGATAAAAAGAACGAAACAAGGGGCCCGTTACATTGGTGGCAGCTGGTGGCATATTGGCAGTTTCAGGGTCCATTTGTTCCCAGCAGTAAGTGAGCTGGTCGCCATCCAAATCATCTGCGGTAGCGGTCAGGGCAAAAGGAGTGGAACGTGGGATGGTATAATCTGCTCCTGCCGTGACCGTAGGGGCCGTATTGCCGGTACTGAATTTGGTTCCACAGGTATTTCCCGGGCCTTGCGTGAGGAATTGACCAATTTGTTGCAGGCTGATGCTATGGAAATAGTCCTCTCCAAAATTCTGTACATTGGGAGCGCAAATACCAGCATATCCCATGATGGTGGAGCCACTGCCGGGCTCCATAGAAGAAATGGGGCTGCTGGCGCAATCGTTGTTTTGCGTATGGCTGGCACTAAACTGATGGCCCATTTCATGCACGACATAATCAATGTCAAAAGGGTCGCCAATGGGCATTAAGCCACCTGTAGCGCCCCGGGCTTTTCCGGTGGTACACACAACACCTAAGCCGGCTATACCGCCGCCATCCGTACTGAATACGTGACCAATATCGTAATTACTAAAACCAATGCGTGCATTGCACGTTGCTTCATTTTCATCCAATTGTGCTCCCCCGTCGTTATTAGTGTAAGGATCGGTATTGCCATTCAGGAAAATCAGGGTATCGTTTTTTGGTACTAATTGAAACGTTACATTGATTTCGCGTTCATACACCCCATTGACCCGATTGAGGGAGGTGTTCATGGCGGCCATTACTAAGACTTTTGTGCCACCGTGAAAAGCGGCGTATTCGCCGGTACAGGCGAGGGCGAGGCGGTAACGCCGTTTCATGCAGTCTCCCTGAAACTCGGGTTGTCCTTCGTTTTTAGTTGTTTCTCTGTGCAGCAGATGGTCGGTGGCAGCGCCGCAGGCAAAGGTGGCACCGAATTGTTTAGCCGTGAAATCTTTTTTGTAATAAACTACTCCTTTATCCGGTATTTCAGCGCTATACGGGTCAATAAATACGGTGCTATGCCGGGAAGATACAATCATGGCGTGAAAACCTTGTGGGGTGAGGTCGCATTTGGCCAATGCCGAAGGGTCGTCTATGCCCCTTCCGGTAAAACATCGAATTTGCGGGTATTTTGTTTGCAAATCATGGGGCATCACGGGTGTTTCCAGCAGGGCAAACCGCTCCGAAGTGCCATCAGGCATCGGCAATGTGACCATTGCTTTATGATTGGCGTTATTGGTTAGCAGGTTTCTTGCGCCAACCAAATCAAGTTGTACCGTGCGGTATTTTTGTGGGACAATCAGTCGTTTTCCTTTTGCAGAAAAATCGGATTCGCTGACAGGCGACCAAAAAGATTGTGCGGACGAGGAAAAAACAAATAACAATGCGAGAATGGATGTAAAAATTCGGGTCATAAGTAGTTAATAGTGGCACAGACATAAACGAGTAATAATTTTTTATTATTAAACAGGTTTTTCGATGTTCTGGATGTTTAGAAGCGGGGGCATCAATTGATGCGCAGCCCATTAGTTGATTTTACTGATTTGTTGATTTTACTGATTTGTTGCACCATAGGCGGCGCTAATGTAAGGTGTTTTTACACAAGGGAGTAGCAGATTGAAAATAATTGTGTGGCAAATTATTGCATTTACAACGTAAAAAAACCAATATCAAAAATTTGTGTTTACTGTAAGAACGGTGTCAAAATAAAGTATCAATCTTATCTGATTCCTTTTCACTCAAATTGCCGATCTTTTTGTTTAAATAGTCCCGTTATTCGCACAAAAAGATTATTATTTGAGCAAAAACTACTCTACCTAAGTTTAGTACTTTATTTTGACATCGTCCCTCACGGTGGATATTTGAATAAAGATAATCGCTTTTTTAATTTTATTAACTACTTTATTATCATTGATTTGCAGGCTGTGAATTACTGATTATTAACGGAAGACTACGAATGAATATTCTTGTCATTGAAGACGATCCCCATATCGCTGAATTAATTTCTATTCACCTGCGCGATTTGCCCGCTATTGTTACGCTGCAAAACAATGGCTGGCAGGGCTTGGATGAAGCCAGAACGGGTAAATATGATTTACTCGTGTTAGATATTATGTTGCCCGGCATTAATGGCTTGGAAATTTGTCGCCAACTGCGCCAGACTCACCCTTATCTGCCGATTCTAATGCTGACGGCAAAAGTAGAGGAGCAGGACAAAATAGCCGGATTGGAGCAAGGCGCCGATGATTATCTGACTAAACCTTTTGGTACGGGCGAATTAGTGGCCAGGGTAAAGGCCATTTTGCGTAGAACCAACCGATCACTACAGTCCTTAGAAAAACAATTAGTTTGTATCGTTCGCGGAGCACTTATCATGGATGTAGAGAAACGCAGTGTACAACGCGGTGCGGTTACGTTGGATTTGACCGCTAAAGAATTTGACTTGCTGCAATTATTTATGCAAAACCCGGGTCGAAGTTATTCGCGGGCGGAAATTTTAGATGAGGTGTGGGGTGAACAATTTGAAGGCTTGGAGCACACGGTCAATTCGCATATCAACCGACTCCGGGCGAAAATTGAAGAAAATCCCGCCGAACCTACCTATATTTTAACTGCCTGGGGAATTGGGTATAAATTTTGTTAATTTGAGTTGCTTCGGCGCGTCAAATCAATAAATCAACCATCCGTCAAATCAACAAATTAGTCATTGCAAAATCCTCGTTTCAAACAAATACTAACCACTGTTATTGTTGGTTTTTTGGTACTGAATACCTATTTTTTAATATGGTCTTATTACCATGCCATTCAGCAGGCGCAACAGGCCAGTTTGATGCGCCTGTTGGGTATTACCAATGCTTTGGCTTTGCAAATTGATGGAGAGGAGCATACAGCCCTCTTGCAAAGGTTTAAAGAGAAAGATGCGATAACGATCAATACACAAGATAGTGTGTATGAAAAAATACACCACATTTTAGCAAAAAACCACGAGGCGAATATGCTAGAAACGCCCGTTTATACCATTTTTTTTGACTCCGCTGCGCATTACTACGCTTTTGGGGTTACTTCCGCCGAGGTGCCGTATTTCCGGCATCCATACACTTCTTATCCGCAAACGATGATGGAAAAATCGCAGGAAGGGGCCATGATTCCCATGTATGAAGATGAATTTGGGGTGTGGCTATCGGCATTTTCTGTCATCAAAAACAAATCGGGTAGGGTAGTGGCTTTGGTACAAGCCGACGAGCCCTTTGATGTTTTTATGCGTACTACCCGTTGGGATGTTCTGAAAAATCTATTGGTAAGTCTGTTAGTGTTTGGTGTATTTTTTGCGATATTATTGCGCATATTGCAGCCCATATTGCGGCGGGAACAGCGCGACAAAGAAGCGCTTGCAAAGGCTCATGAACAAATTTTGCAATTGGATAATTTTCGTAAAGAAATGATTGCCAATGTATCTCATGACCTGCGTACGCCCATATCAAGTATTATGGGTTTCGCTGAAACATTGTTGCAAAAAAAGGGGCAATTACGGGAAGATGACCGGGAAAAATACCTGCAAATCATTGCGAAAGAAGCCAAACGCATGAATGTAATGATCGGAGAACTTTTTGATTTGAGCAAGTTGGAAGCCGGTCAGATCATTTTGCAAAAAGAGCTGTTTAACTTGAGTGAAATGGCACAGGATACCCTTTATGCCTACGGCGAACAGGCGAAAAATAAACGAATCCGATTGGTGACAGCATTTCAAGACCCTTTGCCATTAGTTGAAGCAGATATTTTTTGGATAGACCGCGTATTGCAAAACCTGATGTCCAACGCCTTTAAATACGTCAATGAAGCCGGCCTGATTAAATTTACTATTTTTACCGAAAACGACCTTTTACACCTGAAAGTTTGCAACAGCGGGTCTCCTGTTGAAAAACAAGAACTTGACCGTATTTTTGATCGCTATTTTAAAGCATCCAATCGCCACAGTGACAGCACCGGATTGGGATTGGCCATTTCAAAAAAAATCATTGAGTTACACGGCGGTAAAATCTGGGCTGAATCGAATGATGATATTACTACCTTCCGGTTTTGCTTAAAATTATCGTGAGCGCTGAATGAAAATACTCACCCTTGAAAACCAACTTTTATGTGGGAGCCATCGCAAAAAGGCTTATTATTGGAAGCCCCGCAACGGCAAAAAGCGGTCACTTTGCTTTTATGGATTTCGGAACCATCGTTGTTTTTAATGATCAGGTTGCCATATACCAGCAAGGGACCATTGGGAGTGGTCTCTACCATGTTTTCCACGTCTACCCGGGCGGTTTCAGCCACTTCATTGTTCATATAAAAGCTCAGGGCATTACTGGGGCATTGCCTGACCTGCTCAATAATCCGCTCCGTAGCAGCTCCTTCCGGTTTGATCCAGGGTTTTTCCGCCGGATTAAATACCGTCGGCAATCCCGTTGCACTGCGCCAGCATTTAGTTGAATGAATACAAAGCGAGGGTTGCCACACGATGGTGACTTCACCATTGGTGTATTTTTTTGTAATATGATCCATGCTTAGGTTGTTTAGCCGTTTAGGGAATTGGGCAGTTGGCTTGTTAGGCAGTCGTGGATAATCGTCCGTCAATTCCGGTTAGGTTTGGCTCGTGTCTTGTTTTGTGCTCCCCAAACATAGATAAGTAGTACACAGTCAGTAGTCGGCAGTCCACAGTCTCACAAACTCTTGATAATAAGGTAATTAATGAAATTCAAAACTACGATTATTTCTATTTAGGGATAGCCCAAAAAATAACCTGTAACAATTAGGCATGATTTGCCGACGAATTTTGATAAGTTATTCTTTTACCGTCCCTTACCTACTTAAAACATATTTTCGTTCAAAAAATTATTAAAACCAGCAAAAATATTTATTCGTGATACTTTTGTGATAAACCGCGTGCATCTTTGCCCTATATTTTGATGGCAGCACGCTAAATTTAGGTGTACGATTTGCAATGGTAAAATATCAGGATAAAAACTGCCTATACGATCATCTGTTACGTTGTATGATCACCACGTCAGAAATATACGGCCCGATATTTTTGAGCGGTTTGTTACAACGCAGCCAACCGCTCAATCAGTGTTACATTTTCATCAATTACACGCCGATGAAAACCCTGGCGCTGGTTTTTTCGTAAATATAGACAATCGCATAAACCCCTAAACCACTCAACCACTCAACAACCATGCATCGCTTATTTCTTTTTTTTCTCCTGCTCAACCAAATCTCCTTTGCGCAACCCAATTACGGCGGATACGACAAATTGCTGCAAAAGCACGTCAGCGAGGAAGGTAAGGTGAATTATAAATTATTGAAAACCAATAAATTGCAATTAGACTCTGTGGTCAAAATATTTCAGGCAACAGCCCCCCAAACGTCGTGGCCCAAAAATGAACAATTGGCTTATTGGCTGAATGCTTACAACCTGTTTACCCTGCAATTGATGACGAATAATTTTCCGGTTTCGAGCATCACTAAACTTGACAATGGCAAACCCTGGGACGTAAAACGCATTGAAATAGGCGGTAAAAAATATTCACTCAATGAGATAGAAAACGACATCATCCGGCCGCAATTTAAAGACCCCCGGATTCATTTTGCCCTCAATTGCGCGGCGAAATCCTGCCCGCCCCTCCACAACGAAGCATTTACTGCCGCCAACGTGCAAACTCTGTTAGAACAACGTACCCGCAAATTTGTGCGCTCTTCCGCGAACACCATAACCACAAAAAACCCCAAAATTTCAAAGATTTTTGACTGGTATGCCGCAGATTTTGGCAACCCGATAGCATTTTTAAACAAATATGCAAAATCAAAAATTGCTTCCGACGCAAAAATAGAGTATGCGGAGTATGATTGGCGGCTGAATGATTAAGAACGGGTAAAATAGTGTCTGCACAATTTTTTATTCTGTTTATTGCTGCTACCTTTGTGCGCTCCTAAAATTAACCTGATGCTCACCTTCTACCTCCTCAAATTATGAGAGTTGTTATTGTTGGAAACGGTATAGCCGGTACCAATGCCGCTCGTTATATCCGTAAAAAATCAGATCACGAGATCGTCATGATCTCGGAAGAGACCCTGCAACCTTTTTCCCGCACGGCCCTGATGTATGTCTATATGGGGCACCTTAAGCAGGAGCACACCCAGTTATATGAAGACTGGTTTTGGGAAAAAAATCGAATTCAACGCGTTCAGGCGCGGGTAACTTCGGTGGACACTGCGGCTAAGCACCTGCAACTCAGCACCGGCCAATCTGTAGGGTATGATACATTAATCATTGCCACAGGCTCCAAATCCAATAAGTTTGGCTGGCCCGGTCAGGATTTAAAAGGTGTACAGGGACTTTACCATTTACAGGATTTGGAAGGCATGGAGCAATATACTCCGGGTCTCCGGCGTGCGGTCATCGTGGGTGGCGGACTCATCGGCATTGAGATGGCCGAGATGTTCCATTCCCGCCACATTCCGGTGACTTTTTTGGTGCGGGAAAGCAGTTTTTGGAACCCCGTACTCCCTGCTGAAGAAAGCGGTATGATCAACCGTCACATCCTCGAACACCACATTGACCTGCGTTTGGAAACGGAACTCAAAGAAATAATTGCCGATGAAAATGGCCGTGCCACGGCCATCATCACCAATAAAGGCGATCGGATAAATTGCGGTTTTGTAGGCTTAACGGTTGGGGTTAGTCCCAACATAGATTTCCTAAAAGAAAGCGGTATAGAGATCAATCGCGGTGTTTTGGCCGATGAGTACTTGCAAACCTCCGCACCCGATGTATATGCCATCGGCGATTGCGCTCAATTGCGCACACCCATGTCCGGCCGTCGCCCCATAGAAGCGATATGGTATACCGGTCGCATGATGGGGCAAACCGTAGCCAACACAATATGCGGTGAAAAAACCCGCTATGAACCCCGTTTATGGTTCAATTCTGCAAAATTTTTAGATATAGAATATCAGGTATATGGCGACATCCCGGCAGCCTTACCCCCCGAGCAAGAAACGCTTTATTGGGAACACTCCGACGGAAAAAGAAGTATACGCATCAATTTTGATAAAAATACACAGGCAGTTACCGGCTTCAATTTAATGGGTATCCGTTACCGCCACGAAGTATGTGAAAAATGGATACGGGAAAAAATACCCGTCGAAACCGTTTTGCAGCACTTAGGACTTGCCAATTTTGACCCCGAATTTTTTACTGAATATGAGACCGATATAGTGAATCTCTATAATCAGAAATTCCGTAAAAACCTGAAACTAAAAACTAAACGCGGCTTAAATGCTGTCACCAAATTCTTAAAAGCTACTTTTTAACGTATCATTTCCCGTTTTATGCAAGTTGATCCAAGTCTTTCGATCGCCAACCCCAACCCTGTATTGACTTCCACCAAACAAAAAATAGCCTTAGCGGCGGTTGCCATCGGCGTATTAATGATGTTGGTGGCGTGGGCGAGTGGCGGTATGGTTGCCATCCCTCCATCCCTGTTTTTGGCTTTATCCCTCGGCTTCATCACCGTTGGCACCGTTACTTATGCACGCGATGTCTATTTACACAAACCCCCGGGCATCAACAATAACGGCGTTTTCTTCAAAAGTCTTTCTGATCGCGGTATTTATGGTTGGATGCTGGGCGTTTTACTGACGGGTTTTTATGTTTTATTGTACTGGTATTCCGAATACATGACGGGATTGATCCGCCTTTTTGATCCGCTCAGCCAGGTGCTGCGCGGGCATTCTGCTGACCAATGGTTTGTTTATGGCGCGTTTTATACCATTAGCATTATTTTAATGGGCTATAAATTTGCGCTGAAATACCGACACAACCGCTATCAACTCATTCGCACGGCATCCGTTGTGTTCTTTCAGTTGGGTTTTTCCTTTCTTATTCCGTCTTTTTTGGCCTTGATGAACGAACCGGAATACTATTTTTCTTATTTTTGGCCCCTCAAAACGGATTCCCTAAAACCCGATGGCATCCAATGGATTATGCAATCCTCTTCGCATCATTTGGGGCTGTTTTTTATTGGATTTTCCGTATTAATGACTTTTATCGGCGTGCCAATTTTGACCTACTTTTTTGGTAAACGCTGGTATTGTTCTTGGGTTTGCGGTTGTGGTGGCTTAGCAGAAACTACGGGTGATCCCTTCCGGCATCTGTCAGACAAAAGCATGAAAGCCTGGAAAATTGAGCGCTGGATGATCCACTCCGTCTTGATTTTTGTGACCGTCATGACGGGTTTGTTGTGGCTCAATTCCGCCTTTCACGGGGAAATATTGGGTAAACTATCGCTTGGGTTTTCAAAAACGTATGGTTTTCTGATCGGCTCCATTTTTTCAGGGGTTATCGGCACTGGTTTTTATCCCATTTTGGGAAGCCGCTCCTGGTGCCGTTTTGGCTGCCCGCAAGCGGCTATTTTGGGTCTTTTTCAGCGAAAAAAATCAAAATTCCGCATTACCACTAATGGTGGCCAATGCATCAGTTGCGGAAACTGCTCTACCTATTGTGAAATGGGTATTGACGTAAAAGCCTATGCCCAAAAAGGCCAGGACGTGGTGCGGGCTTCCTGCGTAGGGTGTGGCATCTGCGCTGCGGTATGTCCTCGCGGGGTATTGCGATTGGAAAACGGTGACTTGGATATAGTAGAACGTGCTATGGTGACACGAAATGAACACGTAAATGGATAGCGGCACGGCAATGAATTAATTGAGTATGGTACTGATCTATCTTTTTGCAAAAAAATATATCAGTACCATACTCAATTAATTCATGTACAGATAAAAATGCGTAACATTTTTTTTATTACGGTAAAAAATTTAACAGTGTTATTTCTTTCCCAAGGCAACAGTTAATCAAGGACTTGCTCCTTTATTAAACCTTAATGCTATTTTCATTGTTTATTGAAACATTATCATTCAATACATCATGGAAGAAAAAACACTCGTCACCCCTTACAACGACCGCGAGGGCAAAAAAGCGCAAATTGAGCGGATGTTTGATAATATTGCACCGCGCTATGATTTGCTCAATCGCCTGCTTTCCGCCGGTATAGATGTGCAGTGGCGCCGCCGTGCTATTAGTTATCTGAACGATTCCCATCCGCAGGAAATATTGGATGTAGCCACCGGCACCGCCGATTTGGCATTGATGGCCGCTAAAATGTTGCAGCCCAAAAGTATCATCGGCATAGATATTGCTAATCAAATGCTGGATCATGGAAGAACGAAGATTCAGGAGCGGCATTTGGCGCAAATTATACAGTTAGAAACCGGCGACAGTGAAAATTTGCGATTTTCAGACCACAGTTTTGATGCAGTGACAGTGGCTTTTGGCGTGCGCAACTTTGAAAATTTAGAGAAAGGATTGGCAGAAATGTTGCGCGTTATGCGTCCCGGAGGGCGTGTAGTCATCTTAGAATTCTCCCGCCCGCGTATTTTTCCAATAAAACAGCTTTATAATGCCTACTTCAAATACGTTTTACCCATGATCGGACGTTTTACCAGTCGCGATCCAAAAGCGTATGCCTACCTCTACGAAAGTGCAATGGTTTTTCCGGATGGCGATGATTTTCTCAACATCTTAACCCAAACCGGTTATACTAATCCGCAATGCGAACGATTAACACTTGGCATTTGTTCCGTTTATACAGCCACAAAGTCCGCTTGAGTGCGTTGACCCAGTTGACTGTAATAGTGTGTATCACTATTTTTTGCTCCATTTCCCATGTCCAGGCCCAATACGGCCAGGGTAGCAACGTAAATTATTTAGATTTTCAGCGCAAACCCTATTATTTTGGCATCACGCTGGGCTACAACCAAAGCGATTTTCGCATTTATCACTCCAAAGAATTTCTGCGAAATGACACTTTTGCCCGTACAGAATCCGTAACCGGGCCAGGGTTTAACCTCGGCATTGTCTCTAACCTGAAATTAGGTGAATATTTTGACCTGCGCTTTTTGCCCACCTTGTCTTTTATAGAGCGCAACATAAAATATTCTTCACTCGGAGAAGTGCCCCGCGTCTACAGCCGCCCCATTGAGTCGGTATTGGTAGAAATGCCTTTTCATGTGCGCTACAAATCCGCCACCTATCACGATTTTCGCTTATTTGTAATTGGTGGCGTAAAATACACTTTCGACGTTGCCAGTGATTCGCGCACCCGCCAATCTGCTTCTTTAGTGAAAATTGCACCCACTGATTTTCAGCTGGAGTACGGAGCCGGCGTACAATTTTTCTTCCCTTATTTTATCTTTTCTCCCGAAATTAAAGTGTCACAGGGATTAAATAACGTGTTGATTTTCAATAATAAATTAGAACAAAGTTCCGTTTTGGAAAAAGTACTGTCGCGTGCTTTGACGATTTCATTACACTTTGAGGGGTAAGATAAGTAGTCCACAGTCAATAGTCGGCAGTCCACAGTCTCACAAACCCTTGATAATAAGGTAATTAATGAAATTCAAAACTACGATTATTTCTATCTACCTACTTATATAATTTTTAATTTATCATTAATTTCCTCTCCACTAAGAGAAATTATCCGAGATAATGAGCTCATTTTTTTCAACATGAAGGGTTGTTTTCATGGGTATTGTCCTATGCTGTAGATTATACTTGCTGACAAGTCGTCGTATTTCGGCTGTGTCATCATAAGTAAGCATGAACTTTCCTTTCAGTTGAGCAGTTAATTCAAACAACCTTTCGTGGTCAATATTAAAATGGGTGTAAAGTCTTTTTCCTGCAATGGTGTAGGGGGGATCAATGAAGAAATAGGTATTTTTGGCGTTTAATTGCTGTTCTAAAACCTTAAAAGCATCACCGGTTATAAACTGTATCTTATCTTTTACGTGGTTTATTGCTAATATTCTGTCACGCAAGGTTTTAGGATACCAACGAGATTTAATTCCTTTTCCATTCTCGCCATTTTTAATCATTCCCGAGCCTTTGGCAAGGATACCGCCATGAAAAACCCTGTTCTTCAGTATGGTACAAAATGCGATGTATTGCAATTCTTTGTTCGGGTTGTCTAATTCAGTTTTTACATTGGCAGGAGTCAGGTCGTATGAATAGATTTTGTCCGCAAGCCATTTGTTTTTACCATTTAGAATAATCTCCCAAACTGCTGCAATCTCTTCATCCATTTCGATCATGGTAATGTGTTCAGCCATTTTTTCAAATGCTGCGGTCAGGCTTACAATGCCACCACCAGCAAAAGGTTCTATTAATTTTTCAACCGTTTTGTTTTCTTGTTTAACCATTGCCTAACTGTTGGAATAAGCCACGTCTTACCACCTGGATAGCGGAAAGGACTTCGTTGCGGTACAGACGCTACGTTGATGATGGATGCTCCGATAGATTGTTCGCCAATATCGAATAGTGTCATTTGATCCTTCATGTTACAACCGTGTTTTCAAAGTTATCAATATCAGTCTTGCCAGCCTTTCTTGCGTCAAGTTTTTTCTGTAATATTTCGGTAAACTGACTTATAGAACCTGCTTCAAACTTGGCAATCTGTTCCAGCGCACTTGCGAATTTTGGGTAAACAATTCTTTGAAGTTTTAAAGACAACGTGTTGTACTGCTTATCAGGGACAAGGTCATAAAGAAAGAAAGCAAAATCTGATTCAGATTTGTCAAATTCCGGGAGTGCTGGCAATGTATGGTAAAAACTTGTTTATAATGCTACAACCTGCTTTTTATTCCATTGTTTCAAAATGGAACCTTTTGCGATTATTTGCGGAATAAGTCTTTTTCGAGATGATGATAAGTAATCAGGCTTCGGATACTTAAGAGCCTGCGTCCAGCCGAAATCAGGTGAGGGATTTTGTAAGTAGGCCGTAAATGGTCCTGCAAGATTTCCTGATACATAAACTGCCTGAACTTCAAGAGAACCAAAGTCTAAAATACTACCATTGCTGTCATAGGATACTAAAACATAGTCAATGTTGCCGGCTGACTTACCGTTTTTGTCCTTTAATCGTACTTCGCCCATGTGTGTCCATGTGACTTTTTCTTCAAAAATGAAATGAGCAGCGTCGCTAATTATCGTCCAATCTTCCCTAAATCTTATAGGGCAAATGATTACTGGTTTTCCTTTATGATGCACGCTACAAACGCCCAAAGGAAATTCAAGGCTGTTTTTCGTGCAGTTAGAAACAATATTATTGTAAGGACATAGTTTGTTGTCCCGATAGCGCTTTGCCCTATCGCTTTCATTTTTAATAGGGAAGCCAAAAACTTCACCTAAAGGTTGAGAATCTTTCTTGTTCAAATCCTGTTTATTAAGAATAATATGCAAAGTACCCTCACATTGTTACCGCCCAATACCCACAAAGGTAAAACAGTTGTACGAAAGTTTCGACTTTTCTCTAAACATTGCACCCCATGTAAATTTGGCATACATTGTATCTTTCGTTTTTTTGCAAAAAAATCATACTGTGACCTCACTCATTTCAATTTATTCCCGCACCCTTTCCAACGCTTCCTCTATCCGTTTGGCACAATCCACGTAGTGATAGCGCGTCATAGCATCATTGGCGCGGGTAGCACTGAGCTCCAGTTCCCTTTGTAACTCACTCAGCGTTGCCCGGGTGATAGACGGCACATCCGTTTTGCGCAAATCAGGGCCTGACGGAGCAAAAGCCGTGGCCGGAGCCGGAGCAGGTGGCCGCAACAGCGTAATCAATTTATCTATGTACGCTTTTTGCAAATTCCGGCGGTAAATGCTGACTACATTCCCACTTTTAAGTTCCGACCAGATGCTGTTGCGCAAATCGGTATAGAGGTTCGCCAAACCATAAGTTTCCGGAAAAGCAGCTTGATTTTCCATCAGACGACCCAAACGGGAAGGTGCATGGAGACTGTTGAGCGTATTTTCCTGTATTTGCAGGAGCGCATTTACCCCGTAATCCGGCCGAATCAGGCTAATGATGCGGCGATCCAATAACCATTCCGGCGTTTGAAACAATTGTGTGTTCAAAAAAGCCATCGCATCGCGCTGCATAGCTGCCGGCGCGGGTTCATAGACTGCACCCTGCTGATCATAAGTCTTAGGTGTTTCAAAAACGCCGCCGATCCATTTGGTAACATGGCCTATATACCGGCGGTATTGTCCCACCACATCGTTGTACATTTCCACCGTGCGTTCGTAGTCTTCGCCTTCCTCTTTGGGCCATTCAGCGGCGTTGGGCAGGATGCGTTGCAGGTTTTTAATCCCGTATTCCGAAGCCGTCATCGCATTGTCGCCAAGGTCTTCATTTTGTGAGCGCGGGTCGTAAGGATTGCTTTCCGTCAGGAAACGAAGGCGGGTATTATTGGCCGCTTTTTCCAAATACAATTTATTCAGCGACTTTTTGTCCTCTTCCGCATCTTTCGTGTTGGAAAAAGTTTTATATCCCCATTCGATGGCCCAGCGGTCATAATCACTTACGCGGGGCATGAGATCGGAGATGCCGTCTTCCGGTTGTGCTACATAATTGAAGCGGGCGTAATCCATGATGGAAGACGTGTGCCCAAAGTTGGCCACAAATTTTTTGTCGCGCAATTTTTCTACCGGCGTGGCATTGCTCGCGCCAAAATTGTGGCGCAAGCCAAGCGTATGACCTACCTCGTGGGCCGCCACAAAACGTATCAATTGCGCCATGAGGGCATCGTCTATTTCATTTTTACGCGTACGGGCATCCACGGCACCCGCCTGGGTGGTATACCATTTTTTTAGCAGTTTCATCACATTGTGGTACCAGCCAATGTGGCTTTCTAATATTTCGCCGGAACGCGGATCGCTGACATTGGGGCCATAAGCATTTTCAACATCGGAGGCAAAATATCGGATCACAGAATAACGAGCGTCTTCAAGGCTCATCGTCGTGTCGTTTTCCGGCCATTCTTTTGCCTGAATGGCGTTTTTCCACCCCGCCTGTTCAAAGGCCGGTTTCCAGTCTTCTACCCCTTGTTTCAACGCTGCACGCCATTTTTGCGGGGTAGCAGGGTCAATGTAAAACACAATGGATTTGATTGGCTCTACCAGGTCACCGCGTTGTTGTTTTTTTGCATCATCCGTGTTTTTTGCCTCCAATCTCCAACGAACGGCAAAGGTCTCGTCCTCCGTGCGTTGTGAATTGTCGTCATAAACCGTGTAGCCCGTAGCGAAATAACCCACCCGTGCATCAAAAAAGCGTTTTCTCATCGGGTTTTTGGGCAAAGCGATCAGGGAGGTGTTCATTTCAAACGTCACGGCTCCGGCATCAATGCCCGTCGGCAGGGTAATGGCGGGCGACGGATCGGGTGGTGCCGTGAACGACCGCAGCTGGGGTGCGGACACACTAAAGGTTTTTACCGAACGTACTTCCACATTGATAGGGTAGGCCCTCACGCTTTGTATGTAACTTCGGTCTTTTTGGAAGTCATTTATTTTGTACAATTGTTTGGTGATGGCGGGTAAGCCAAATAAGCGGCCCTCGTTGAGAAATTCCGTCACCTCTATCACGACGGAGGTATCTTTTCTAATGGCTTTTATTTCAAAAGCAGATAAAATAGGCTCTACATTGGAATTTCGCACCGCCTTATAAATAGGTTGGGTGGTATCATTGGCCACGTTGATGTAGTCCACACAACGGATAAACAATTTATCGTTGGGGCCGCGTTCAAACCGGATGACCTGTCGATTGGCTTCTTCGCCGCCGTATCCCGCCGCAGTTGGCGCCTTGGCCACCCGGGTGACCGCCATGATTTGGCGGCCAATGACGGAATCAGGTAATTCCCAATAGTATTTGTCTTCTATCCGATGGGTAGTAAAGATACCTTTAGTAGACGCAGCCTTTGCCGTAATAACCTCCCGATAAGGTTTTGGGCCTTTTTTCTTGTCTTTGGCGGTGGTGTCTTTGGGCATGACTGCCGCCACCGGTTTTATGGAGTCGGCGGGTGCCGGTTTGACGGGCTGTTGCGAAAAAATGGGATTTGCCGCAAAGAAAAGCAAAAAAAACGTTAAAAATGGGGTGATATAATAATTTTTTGGATGTAAATGCACCATGATTAAAGTGTAGTTAATTGTTTCAAAACACAAATGTCCTAAAATTTTTTAAAATGAACAGGTTAGGGGTAGAAAAATTGACAAACACCCGGTTTTTAATCTTATACGAACCAAACATCAGCATATTAAGGAACGATCCGATTGCTTTTTGGTGTATTTTTATCTGATAATCCTTAGACAAACCAATATGTTGGCGGCCTTGCACCAAATGTTGGTAACATGTTGATAAATACCGGATAACTTAATTGGCTTTCATAGGAGTGATTATTTTCAAATGGGCTATCTTTGCGGCCACAAACATTTCTGCTATGACAATTCTAAACAAAGTAATTACCATCGCCAATCAAAAAGGCGGGGTAGGCAAAACCACCACCGCTATTAATTTAGCCGCTTCTTTGGCTATTTTAGAAAAAAAAGTGCTGCTCATTGATGCCGATCCCCAGGCAAATGCCTCTTCCGGTGTAGGGCTGCCTAATACTACTGAATCAATCGGGCTGTATGAATGTCTGGTACACGGGGTTGATCCCCGTGAAGCCATTGTGTCTACTGAAACCCCCAATTTGTTTTTGCTCCCGTCCAATATTGACTTGGTTGGTGCGGAATTAGAATTGGTCAATCGGGAAAAACGCGAATACGTGCTGCGGGGTATCATCAATGACATTCGCGGGGAATACGATTATATATTTATTGACTGCCTGCCGTCCTTAGGTCTCGTCACGGTAAATGCCTTAGTAGCCGCCGATACCGTACTTATTCCGGTGCAGTGTGAGATGTTTTCTTTTGAAGGACTTTCCAAGTTGAAAAACACCATTTCGCTCATCAAACAGAATTTCAACCCGGAACTACAAGTGGAGGGCCTGCTGATTTCTATGTATGACAGCCGCTTGCGCTTGGCCAATGCCATTGTAGAAGAGGTGCGCAACAGTTCCAATGATTATGTATTTGAAACAATCATCCACCGAAATTCGCGGGTAGCAGAAGCGCCCATGCAACATACTCCGGTCGCCTTGTATGATGTCAGCAGCAAAGGCGCAACCAATTTTTTCAACTTAGCGGAAGAGTTTCTGCGCAAGAATCAAAATTAAAGTGGCAAAAGTAGTATTTGATACCAAAGGTGTAAAATCGTTGTTGGGGAATCCTTCCCAGATGGATCGGGCCATCAAAGAGAACCCGGAAGAAGTCGTCCGCGAATTGGCTACCCATTCGGCTTTGCTGCCCATTGAGCAGATAGAAGCCAATCTGAAGCAGCCACGCCTTAATTTTGACGATGCCGCCCTGGAAGAATTATCTGCCAGCATCAAAGTGCACGGCATCATCCAGCCCATCACCGTTCGGCGCTTAGAAGGCAAAAAATACGAGATTATCTCCGGCGAGCGCCGCTTCAGGGCCAGCCAACGCGCCGGTTTAAAGGAAATTCCTGCCTATATCCGCATCGCCAACGACCAGCAAATGCTGGAAATGGCCCTGATTGAAAATATTCAACGCGAAGACCTGAATGCCTTGGAGGTAGCCATCTCTTACCAGCGCCTGATTGACGATTTCAATTTCAAACACGAAGAATTAGCCGCCAGAGTGGGCAAAGACCGCTCCACCATCACCAATCACCTGCGGCTTTTTAAGTTGAAATCGAGGGTGCAGGAGGCCGTAAAAGAACGCCAGATCAGTATGGGGCACGCAAAAGCCTTAGCCAGTATCACGGATGATGACGCACTGCAAATTTCCCTGTGCGAAAAAATTATCGCCGAAGACCTTTCCGTTAGAACGGTTGAAAAAATAATTGCCGATTACCAAGAGCAAAAAGCCAATAAAAACGGTGCGCCCGCAAAAAATGCGAAAGGTCTGCCCAAGCATTTGCAGGAAATTCAGGATAGATTTGGCTCCTTTTTTGGTACCAAAGTAAAATTGAAACGCGATGACAGCGGTAAAGGCCAAATTGTAGTGGCCTTTGAAAACGATGGGGAATTGAACCGCCTGCTGGATTGCCTCGCGGAAGAGTAATGGCACGGGGAATCCGTTAAGCCACGAGTAAATAATAAATATTTATGAGGTATTAATTATCAGTTCACAACTGTTTGATTGTGTGAGTTTTGCATAAATTTATAACCGCGTTTATTTCAGCATACCTGCTTAAATATTACAATTTAAAATAAACTAGTATGCGTAAATTAATATTTTTTATATTTTTAATTCCGTTTTCAAGTTTTGGACAAAACTACACTTCCTATTTTACTGGAAACACAACGGACATTGTAACAAATCCTTTAGGAGGAGTTTGTTTAATGGGCGGTGCAACGGAAGATGATAATGCGATGAAGTGGTTTTTGCAAAAGGCAAATGGTGGAGACGTTCTGGTTTTAAGAACTACCGGATCGAATGGATACAACAGCTACCTTTATTCAACGCTGGGCATTCCGGTAAATTCAGTTGAAACAATTGTGTGCAATAATGCTGCCGCAAGTAGTGACCCCTACGTACTTCAAAAAATCCAACAAGCAGAAGCTATTTGGTTTGCCGGCGGAAACCAATGGACCTATATTTCATTTTGGCGAAACACCCAAGTTAATAATTTGATAAATGAAGCCATACAACAACGAAATATTGTCATTGGTGGAACTAGCGCGGGAATGGCTATTCAAGGAAAATATTATTTTTCCGCTCGAAATGGAACCGTTACTTCGGCGGCTGCTCTTTCAAACCCATATAATAATCTTGTAACAGTGGATACTGCATCTTTTATCGGCAACACCATATTAAAAAATGTTATCACAGATACACATTTTGACAACCCCGGCAGAAAAGGAAGGTTAGTAACATTTCTGGCAAGAATTTTCACGGATTATGGCGTCTACTCTACCGCTATTGCCTGCGATGAGTATACCGCTGTTTGCGTAGACACAAATGGAATAGCTAAAGTTTTTGGAGGATACCCTACAGATGACGACAATGCTTATTTTATCCAGTCGAATTGTGAACTGTCGGTGCAAAGTCCTGAAAATTGTTCTTCGGGCAATCCTCTTTCGTGGAATTTAGGAGGCCAAGCGCTAAAAGTGTATCAAATAAAAGGAAATTCAACTGGTTCAAACACTTTTAACTTAAACAACTGGCAAACTGGCACGGGAGGAATTTGGTTAAATTGGAGTGTTATTAATGGCACTTTTTTGGAAAAAAACGGAAATGCGATAAACTGCAATCCATTATCTCTTAGTGAAACCCAAAGTATCAATGATTTTAAAATTTATCCTAACCCTACATCAGATAACGTAATAATATCAAATACTAAAACGGAAATATCTAAATTTCAGATCAAATTGTTTAATGTGGTTGGTCAAACATTACCTATTGACCTGGATAACGTATCCGACAATCAACTTGAAATTCGACTATCTAAATTAAATTCGGGGATTTACTATCTCACAATTGACCTGGATGGTATTATTCAGTATAAGGGCAAAATGATTAAGCATTAGGAACAGTGTCAGCATGAAGTACTACACTTAGGTAGATTAGTTTTTGCTCAAATAACGATCTTTTTGGGCTAATAGTGGGTCTATTTAAACAAAAAGATGGGCAATTTGAGTGAAAAGGAATCAGATAAAATTATTACTTTATGCTGACACCGTTCCTTAGATCGTAAGTGGTTATTAATTCTTCGGAGAAACCACAAAATAAGACATGGATATTTTGTACTTTTTGGAAGGCTATTAGGCTTGTTGCGACGAGCGACTAAACAGCAAATAAAATAATGGAAAATATACTTTTTGATTTCATTTCAAAATACATTTCTATTTCGGAAGAGGAGCAGCAAGCACTGGTGTCTTTGGATATATTTCGTTCCGTTAAAAAAGGAACGGTTCTACTCAAAGAAGGACAGCATTCTACGGAGGGTTACTTCGTTTTAAAAGGATGCCTAAGAACTTTTTATCTAATTGATTTCGAAGAAAAGACAACGGCTTTTTACACCGAAATGGAAGGAATAACGCCCAACTGTGCCCTTAATAAGCAACCTTCCGAATATTTTATTTCGTGCGTTGAAGATTCCATTATCACGGTTTCAAATCCTGATATGGAGGTGGAGATTTTTGAAAAATTCCCGAAATTTGAAACACTTTGCCGAATTCTTTCCGAACAACTTTTATCTAAAAACCAAATATCATTTGATCAATTTAAAATATTTTCTCCCGAACAGCGGTATTTAAATCTTTTGCAAAACAGGCCAGATTTATTGCAGCGTGTACCCCAACATCAATTGGCGAGTTATTTGGGCATTACACCGCAATCTTTAAGTAGGCTAAGGACAAGAATTACTAAAAAAAAATGAGCATCCCGTCTTTATTACCTTAAGTGAACGGCTGGTTATTGATCATCACTGTACTTTTGCGGCATCATTTAACTTAAAAAGTAAAAAATATGCAAAAGAGGTTTTCAATCCTTGTTTTTACCCTAATTTTATTAAATTCACTGCACCTTAGTGCGCAATATGCCAAGCAAGACACGACTTACCGAAAGTATTTTGTTGGAAGCTCCCTTTGGATGTTGGGTAACCTTAGTTCACAAAATAGACCTGATTTTGGGCAACTTAATTTCGGTTATCGCCTAACAGGTAAAGACGTAGTTTCAATTGAGCTTAAAACTTGGAAATATGCTTGGTCACTTGGTATTCCATGGAAATATTATGAGGCACCAGAAAAAGAATTCCCAGGTTACATCAGAGAATATGGGTTTGCATTTGCGTATCAGCGTTATTGGTGGAAAGGATTATATACCGGGGTACACGTGATGAATGCTTGGCAGACTTTTAATAATAAAAATGGAGATAAAATCGACAATGGGTTTCAAATTTTTAACACTTACAGAGTGGGCTATCACTTTAAATTATTTAAAGATAGATTTTTCATAGAGCCTTCTATAGCAATTACTCACAGGCCATACCACACAAAAATGCCTGATTCTTTTAAACAAATTGACGACAAACACTCAAGGTTCTTTTTTGGTGAACCAGGCCTTCACTTCGGGTTTAATTTTTGAGCATTGCCACGATAAGAACCCATTGATAATATAGAGAACAGCCGCCACCAGCATCGTTGATAGGCAGCACGTTTCTAAACATTTTGCGCTCCGTAATGTTTGATGATGAATGAGTAAATAATAAGTTGGCCATTTCAGGTAGATCAATTTTGGGTCAGACAACCATCTTTTTGCGCTATTAAGTGAGTAAATAGCAATAATCTTGGTTTTGAATTTCATTAATTACCTTATTATCAAAGGTTTGTGAGACTGTGGACTGCCGACTATTGACTGTGGACTACCTAATAGCAAGCTGCAAGCAAAAAGATGGGTAGTATGGCCCTAAAAGGGTGGCATAAAATGGTTAAGTTATTATTTACTCGTTCCTTAATCAATTAATTTACTGCATGGCATCTTACCTTACCGCTGACATAGAAGCATGGGAACGTTTTTACCGGGCTAATTTTATCAACAGCCTTACCGGTTTTAAGTCTGTAAACCTTATTGGTACTGTAAATACAGCAGGCCAAACCAATCTCGCCATATTCAGCAGTATTGTTCACATTGGCTCTAATCCACCTTTGATTGGTTACATCAATCGGCCAATCAAAGCAGGCCCACATACCCTTGCCAACATTAAGGCTACCGGGGTGTATACCATCAATCATATTCATCCTTCCTTTGCGCAAAAGGCACATCAAACCAGCGCAAAGTATGAAGCCGGCGTTAGTGAGTTTGAGGAAGTGGGGTTGACTCCTGAATTTCACGAGCATATTGCAGCCCCATTCGTAAAAGAAAGCAGCATTAAATACGCACTATCCTTGCAAGAAATTATCCCCATTCAATTAAATGATACTTTTCTGGTCATTGGGAAAGTGATATCCATAAAAATTGACCAGGATATTGTATCCGAAGATGGGTTTCTCCATCTCGATAAAGTAAATTCTATTTGCAGCAATGGTGTTGATGGTTATTATTCGACTAAACTATTAGAGCGTTATCAGTACGCCAAACCGGGCATACAAGCACAAAAAATAAATTAGGATGGCTATGGGAACATTTTTATCTGCCCGGTGGGAATACTTAGCCATGTTTAATTATGAAGTGGATGCTGCTGTATTGAAACCACACTTACCTCCTTACACAGAAATTGATTTGTATAACGGCAAGGCCATCGTGAGTGTGGTGGGTTTTTTGTTTAATAATACCAGCGTAATGGGTATCAAATGGCCCGGCTTTGTAAATTTTGAAGAAGTAAACCTGCGTTACTACATCAAATATTTTGATGGCAAAGAATGGAGGAGGGGTGTAGGTTTTATTTCTGAAATAGTGCCCCAGTTTTTAGTGGCAGGCATTGCTAACTTATTTTACAATGAGCATTACAGTACGGCTAAAATGAGTCACACCATCAGTCTCAATAACAATGAACTTCAGGTAGCGTACAATTGGAAAAAGAAAAATCAGGATTTGAATTTGATGTGGGTAAAAGCCAATCCTGTATTAAAGGATATTGTGTCCGGCTCTGAAGAAGAATTTATTTTTGAACACTACTACGGCTACAATAAACTAAACGAAACTACCACTGTTGAGTACTCACTTGCTCATCCCCGCTGGCAGGTATACCCGGTTACAGATTATCAGCTGCACTGTAATGTTGAAAAACTATACGGGGCATCCTTTGTTCCTTTTATACAAAATGTACAACCAGTTTCTATATTTCTTGCCAAAGGGTCGGATGTGCAGGTGAAGATGCCTAAGAAACTTTCTAAGTAGTTTGAAATCAGTCTATAATAAGGTAACATCAACACAGTAGGCAACCACCGCAGCAATATGATGGAACGTTTGGGCGCAAGGGATAGCACCGCTTTAGTGCAGTTGGCAAAGATGTCCGGTATGATATAAGTAGTAAACAGTCAATAGTCGGCAGTCCACAGTCTCACAAACCCTTGATAGTAAGGTAATTAATGAAATTTAAAACTACGATTATTTCTGTTTACCTACTTAAATGGTTCCAAACCGGCGATTTTTTTACCCTGTTTTTGGGGAGCGCCTCCTTAATAAATCTATCCTACTTTTGCACAGATTTTTACTCGTTCCTAATGACAAATTGTCACTCTTCTTCGCTTAACGCAACTTTGTAGTGCGAAAATGAAAAATCAAATTACTGATAATCAATCTCTTATCTCAAAATCGTGTCAAACCCAATACGGTGTGGTCAAGACTAATGAATGTTTTCTCGAATTAAATTTTGACCAACCGAAGCGCAGCCGTGTTTTTTCCGGAAATTTTTAAAAGATATAAGCCGCCCGGCAGCCCCGAAAAATCCTGCTCGCCCATGTTTTTTCCCGAAAAAACCAGCCGCCCATAGCAATCGAACAACTGAAAAACTGCCGCTGGGTCGTAGGGTTCAACGTGAATTTTGGAAGAAAAAAGGGTTGGAAAAACCCGAAACCCGACTCCCGAAATTTCCGGCGCAGCCGTCGTCGCGCCCAAAACGCCCCGCCCGCAAAGCACCTTGTCCTTCGCCGTTTTCAAATCGTACGTCGTGATGCCAAAGCGCATAAATAGATACCAGGCGCGTGTTGTTTGGTTGGGCAGCGAAGTCGAAGACCAATATTTATGCGCGCCCATTGCGGGGAAAAACTGCGGCGATACGGAGGGCTGGCTCAACGTCTCATCGTTCAGCGATTGCAGTTCTTTGATGTTCCGGCAGCCGCCAATCATCGCGCCCCGCAAACGAGAGATTTTCGGCAAAAATGAGGGCGTTTTCCCAAGTCATTGAGTCGGGTGCGGGCGTTTTTTGCCAAACCAAATCCGTCAAATTATCGGTAATCGTGCCGTCGCCGTTGTCGGTGAAATGCGCGGCGACCGTTGGCGGCGGCAACAGTGGGCGCACCGCCCGGACGCGTATTTTTTTTACGCCGTCCCCGCTGATGGTCTCCGTTTTCAGGTGATTCCCAACATCCCGCCCGCGTTTGTGACCCAGATTTTGTTGGCGTTCGTGGCATCGTGTTCACTCGTCCACCAATATTCCGCGCCGGAGTCCGGAAAAATCGGGTCGAGTGCGGGCTTAGGTTTCGAGTGACTCAACAGTGAAAACGCCTCCTGCGCCGTCCGGCAGTCGCCAATCTGAAAAGCCCGCAAGGGTCAGGTTTTCGCAAAATGTTGTGGCGTTTTCGAAGGTCATTTCGCCGCCGTCGGTTTGCTGCCACATCAATCCGGTGGCAGTGTCGGTGCCAGTGCCATTGTTGTTGTTGCGGAAAAATGGCGGATTGATTGGATAGTCCGCATCCTCGCCGAAAGTGTTGGTGAAACTTTGGATTTGCCCGGTATCGGGGAGGCGGCGCGTGGTTTTGGGGAGGGTTTGGGCATCTTCCGGGCGAACAGGTGGGGCGTTCTTGGCGGAATCTTTCATGACGAGCGCTTTGTCTTGGCTGGCCAGCGGGCGTTCGGAATAGAAGGAATTGATTTGGCGATTCAGTTGGCGCGTGCTCCACTGGTTTTCGACGGCTTCTCCGAGGTAAAAGGCTCTTGTGCTTTCGTTCGCCACTTGCGTAAGCAGGCGGTAATGTGTCCATGATAATTCTCGCCGCAGTGCGGCGAGAATTGGGAACGTCTGAAAAAAATGCCGCATCCGCCAAAGGCTCGCTTGATTGAAGCCTTTACCGTACTCTTTGGAAAGTTGCGCCGCAAGTTTGGGTATCAGTTGGTCGCCGTAGGCTGCGCGGTCACCACCTTGCTGTTCCTCCTCCACGATTGTTTTTCCAATGTGCCAGTAGGGTCTTCAATCATCAAGAAGTTGACGGCAGCAGCGGTCTTTCTGCGCGACTGCTCGACGAGTGCTCGGATGTTTTGGTAAAAGTCGCTGGATGCCAATACTTTGCTCATGTGCTGTGCTGCTGATTTGTGTTTGGTGGCTTCAAGGGGTTTTCTGGTTTTACTCCCGCAGCCAGCCCCGCGCCTGCTCCATCTCCGGGCTACTGATGCCCGCTGCTTCGAGGTCGTCGAGGTCTTTGAGGAGCGTGGCTTTGGCGGCGGCGGGGTCTTTTTCGTTTTTCAGATAGGTCTCGTACACGGCTTTGGCTTTTGGCCAGTCGCCCCGGAACAGGTAACTATGGCCAAGATTGGTTCTGACAAAATTCTGGTTTGAGTCAAGT
>Ga0209181_10000478_pt1 | contig 74401 bp, 49 predicted proteins | sample MAT05_FD_187208 | JGI IMG/M metagenome (GOLD analysis project Ga0209181, IMG submission 187208) | Freshwater microbial communities from Lake Fryxell liftoff mats and glacier meltwater in Antarctica - MAT-05 (SPAdes) (version 2) | ecosystem: Environmental > Aquatic > Freshwater > Ice > Liftoff... | reverse complement strand
TCATGGGAAGGCAAGTTTTCCAAAGCATGGACACGCATTGGGACCATGAACCGGGGAGGGGAGCCCTCACCCCGACCCTCTCCCACCTTCGCTTTGCTGCGGAGGGAGAGGGAGGAAGAGATGGACGTTTCATGGGAAGCCCTCTGTTCCAAATTGACCTGCCCACGGACGATGAACCTGCGTTGTGTCCGCCGGGCGAAACGCCCGGCTCCACGGCAGGCGGGACGCCCGCCGCTACAGACGCGAGGTGGATGGCAAGGTGGATCGCGTCGCGTTCACACTTCCGAGCACCCCGGCAGGGTGGCCTGAGCGTCGCCGGCGGTCTCCGATCGGCGGGGGCCATGTGCTGGTTGGGAACGGTCCTGCTGGTTGGGTTTCTTGGAATGGGAGTGAAGGGCGCGACGGCCGCGCCGGGGGGGGCGACGGCCGGGGATGTGAGACGGGATGCGACGGTGTCGGCGGTGGAACGGGTGCTGCCGGCGGTGGTGAACATCGCAACTCTGACGGTGGAACGTGCGGATGCCTATGAGCAGATGTTACGCGAGTTCTTTGGGTATGCGCGCCGGGCTCCCGACACCGTCTACAGCAGCGGGTCCGGGGTCGTGATCGACGAAGAAGGGTGGGTGTTGACGAACTTCCACGTCGTCCGTGAGGCGAGCCGGGTGCAAGTCCTGCTGGCGGAGTCCACCGAGCCCCTGGAGGCGCAGGTGGTTTCGGTCTCGGAAGCGAACGATCTCGCGCTCCTGCAACTGAAGGCGAAATCGGGTCAGAAATTCCGGGCGGTGGATTTGGCGGCCGACAACGATCTGCTGCTGGGGGAGACCGTGTTGGCGCTGGGAAATCCGTATGGCCTCGGAGGGTCGGTGAGCCGTGGGATTCTGAGCTCCAAGACACGCCGGCAGGAGCGGGATGGGGAAACGATGGAAGTCGAGGACTGGCTGCAGACGGATGCGTCGATCAATCCAGGGAACAGCGGGGGTCCGTTGGTGAATCTGCGCGGAGAACTGATCGGCTTGAACGTGGCGGTGTTGGCGCGGGCGCAGGGTATCGGGTTTGCCATCCCGGTGAAGCGTATTGCGGCGGCCCTGGCACAGATGGGTTCGCCCGAGGCGACCCGCGGGCTCTGGTTTGGTGCGACGGTCCGCGGAGGCCGGCCCCCCTTGGTAGTGACTGAGATTCAACGAGGTAGTCCCGCCGACACGGCAGGGCTGGAGCCAGGCGACGAGATCCTCGCGGTGGATGGCGTGGGATTGAGATCACAGTTTCAATTCCTGCGGCTGCTTGGATCCGCGAAATCCGAGGCGACGCTGAACGTTCAGCGGGGCGACAATCGGCGCGAGGTGCAGGTTCGGTTGTTGGCGGAGAAGTCGGTTTTCAATGCGGATTTCCTGCGGCGCCGGTTGGGAGCGACCTTCGAGCGGGTACCGGACGATCTGGCCCGGCAACTTCGGATTCCTGCCTTGACGGGGCTCTGGGTGGCGTCGGTCGAGCGGGGTGGTTCAGCGGAGAAGGCAGGGTTGGCGCGTGGTGCAATCGTGACGGCGGTGGATGGGCAGGCGGCGCCGGATCTCGTGACCGTGGGGCGCGGTGTGAACCGAAAGAGGGCTGGTGAAACGATGGTTCTGGATGTCCTTTGGGCGCGACGTCGCGGGATGGTTCTTCAACTCCAGGAGGGGCGGGTGTCCTTGAAGTTGAAGTGACCATGAAAACAAAAAACCGACGGCGTTGAGGCCGTCGGCTTGCGCAATAGAGATCGATCAGGTGACTCCCGGCATTCAGTCCCGCCGAAGCGGGATGGACCGGTGAACGACTACGGCTTGACCAGCCGGTAGAACATCTTCTGCGCCGTGATCGGGGCGTAATACTTGTAAACGCCTTCCGAGGCGGTAGGCGCGCCGGTGACGACCGTCCAGCTGGCGGGTGTCTCGGGCGTGGCGGTGGATTGGAACTGGTAACCGGCGGGCAGGGACGGCCACGCGACTTCAACCACCGTTTGGATGGTGAGGGTCGGGGCGCTGGGATCCACGCCAGGGATCGGGCGGAAGTCGAGGTTCTCGGCGGCCACGATGCCCTTGCTGACGATGAGGCGGTCGAGCTTGCCGACGTACGGGAGGCCGCCGGTGGGTTCGCTGCCGATGAAGAACTCGGTGGCGGTGCGCACATCAATCAGGACTCCGCGGTCGTAGGCGATGGTATCGCCGAGGATGCCGTCGACGTAGAAGCGGAACTCCTTGCCGGTCTCATGGATGACTGCGACGTGATGCCAGCCGCCGTCGTCAGGAATCGCGGCGTTCGACGGTTGGTCGAGAATGCCGAGAGTCGTGACGAAGAGTTTGCGGGAGGACACCGAGAACGAGACCGCAGCGCCGGGTCCGTTGTTGAAGAAAAACACCGAGCGGGCCAGAGGCTGGGCACCAAACTTGATCCAGGCCTGGATGGTGAAGTCGCCGGTGTCGAGTCGGATCGCCGTGTTGGGGTCCTGGACCACGACGCGCATGCCACCGCTCGTGAAGTTCAGGCTGCGGTCGGACGGACCGCCGGTAGGGGAGTTAATGTCCCAGACGGGAACCGTGGACTGGCTCGCGAGGGCGGCACCGCTGAGGGTGGGACGGGCGGTGGCGCCGCCGCTTTGGTACGGCCCCGTCGCTTCATTGAAGGCATAGGCCACCAGGGTGTTGGCGAGTGGGGCCTTGGGGGTGGTGGCCACACTGTCGAGTTGTTCGGGTGTCAGCAGCCCGCTATGGACGCGAAGCCGATCAAGGGTGCCCGTGATCGGTGTGCCGAGCTGTTCGGCGCCGAGATTCAGGTAGTTGTTCAGCACCGCTCGCGCAGCGCGGGTTTCGGCCACGAAACTGGGATTGCCATCCAGGTAGATGGTAACGCCCACTCCCGGTTCCCAGGCGGCGGCAACGTGATGCCACTCATCGGAGGGCAGGATGTGACCGCTCGAAATGTCGACCACGCCGAAGAGCGTGAAGATGATTTCGCTCGAATTGAGGCCGAGCTTGTAGGAGCCGCCGTAGGCCATGATGCCTTCGTATTGGGCAACCGAGGTGCTGTCGCGTTTCACCCAGCCTTCGAGCGTGACCGAGGCCGTGGTGACGCCCAGCAAGGGCGAAACGGAGTCGTCGACGACCAGGTAGGCGCCGTTGAGCAGTTGGACGGCGCGATCAGTGGCCGCTCCGGAGGGTGAGTCCGTGGTGCTGACGGGAATGGCATCGGGATTGACGGGAACCCCCAATGTACCGGTTAGCGTGTTGGTGGGGCTCGCGGTGACGATACCAGAGCCCTCGTCAAACTTGAACTCGGCCAGGGTGACCTGGGCGGAGGCGGAGTTGCCGGAGAGGATTCCAGCGAGGAGTGAAGCCACTAACAGGGACGCTCCGAATTTCTGTCGGGTTCGATTGCAGTGCATCATGTCGTTCCAATTTCGTTGCGATCCACGGGGCCGACGCCGTGGGGTGCGGCCGACCCACACGAATTCCCGCATCGTACCGCCGTGGAGTGAATGGGGTCCGGTGACGACGCGTGAGCAGAATGAGGTAAGGATCCCGGGGGGATGTTCCGTCGTATCTCCGCTCCGGCACCTAGGTAACGGCCTGGAGACGTTCATGACAACGCCGCGGGAACCAATTGTTTGATTTTTCGCCGGAGAGTTTTAAGGACAGCAACAACGCACTATTAAGCGGTGGTCCGGGTTTGTGTCGTCCGACGACCTCGGTTTGCAAACGCCTTGAACGGAATGAGAAAGGATCGGAATGGAGTCGATGCGGCTGGTTCATGTGGATGTGGGTTGCCGTGCTGGACGTTTGCGGGTGGAGATTCCAGGAGGCCTTGGGCAAGCTTCGCGTGTGCCGATTCATCCGAGTGCCGTCGTGCATCCCGAGGCGCGCCTGCATCCCACTGTCGAGGTGGGGCCGCTGGCTGTGATCGACGGACACGTTGAATTGGGGGAAGGCTGCCAGGTGGGGGCCATGGTTCACCTGACCGGCCATACCACGATGGGCGCACGAAATGTGTTTCATACCGGCTGCGTGATTGGGGGGCTGCCGCAGGATCTGAAATTCAAGGGCGGCGCGACGCGACTTCGGATTGGCAATGACAACGTGTTCCGGGAGCACGTGACCGTTCACCGGGCGAACTCCGAGGCTGAGGACACGGTGATTGAGTCCGGGGGTTTGTTTATGGCGGGGGCGCATATCGGGCACAACAGCCGGGTTGGGGAGCGCGTGATCATCGCGAACGGGGCGCTGCTGGGAGGGCACGTCGTGGTGGAAGACCGGGCGTTTATCTCGGGGAACTGCCTCATTCACCAGTTTGTCCGGGTGGGTTCCCTGGCTCTGATGCAGGGGGGGTCGGCCATCAGCAAGGATTTGCCGCCGTATTGCATCTCGCGTGGAGACAACAGTATCTCGGGCCTTAACGTGATCGGATTGCGGCGTGCCGGGGTGTCGGCGGAGGTGCGACTCGAGCTCCGCCGCATTTTCCACGCGCTTTTCCGTTCTCGTCGGAGCTGGGCGGTGTCGTTGGAAGCTGCGGCTCAGGAGGTTCGGTCGGAGTGGGGGCGGGCGATGACGGATTTTATGCGGGACAGTCGTCGTGGGGTGCTGGCGATCCGTTCGAAGCGGAGAGAGTCCGACGACAGCGAGTGATGCGGGCAAGAAAAAGCCCCTTCCGACCAGAGTCGGAAGAGGTTGAAGGGGTGAAGTTCGGGTTGCCGATCGAATCGCGTGAGGTTGCGATTCGGAAGAACTAGAACTTGTAGACGATGTTGGCGCCGAGGATGAAAGCGTTGTTGTCCGCTTCGTCAATGCCGGTGCTACCGAACGCCCGGGTGTTGGCGAGGTCGTTGTCCCAGCGGAACTCGATACGGGCCAGAACGTTGGCCCAGATGCTGATATCGAGGGTGGTGGTCACGCCCAGCAGTTCTTCGCTCTCCTGCGGTCCGAGCGTGCCCGGGGTCGCGGCCCAGGTGCCCGCGGTGCCTTTGGCCCATTCGCCGCGGAGGTTCAGCTTCAACTGCGCTCCGTGAGCTTAGGACAAGTAACCGCCGAGGGTCTGCGCCCATTGGTCACCGTTGTTGCCGGTGACGGCATTGTAGGCTTCGCTCGTGCGATAGTCATACGCGAGGCCGACCGAGAGATTCTCGAGCGGGGTCGGGATGGTGGCACCGGCGTAGTACGAATTGCGACGGCCGCCGTCGGTGATCGCGTCTCCGGTGGTGGCGTCGAAGCCCTGGACCTGCTGGCTGCCGAGGCCCGAGACGATACCGCCATAGACGGTGGTTCCGGAGAGGAAGCCAGCTGATTCAGGGACGGTGATGGCCAGGGAGCCCATGAACGTCTGGATTCCGAGTTCTTCAGGCTCCCCCTTGTAGTAAGGGTTGGCGTTGATGCGGGTGTCCCATGCGTTGGCGATGCCGGCGTTGAGCGACAGCCAGTCGGTCAGGGCGTAGGAGAGCAGGGCACCGGTGTGCTGGAACGGCTCAATGTAGTACGCGTAGGACCGGCTGAAGTTCGGGTTGTTGGGCGACTCCATCACCTCGTAACCGATGATGGTGTCGAACACGCCGACCTTGACGGTCAAGTCGTTGCCGATAGGGGTCTGCAGGTTGACGTAAGCCTGCTTGATGGTGAAGTCGGACTGGTTTCCAGATCCGAGAACCGAAGACGTTCCGAAAATGTTCGCGTCAGGTCCGAACAGGAGGTCGACCTTGTAACCGGCAGACCAGTCGCCCTCATCCAAGGGCTTCTCGATGGTCAGCTTGACCACATCGAGATTGATCCTGTCCATGTTGCCGGGGACATCGAACACGCGACCCGGAAGCCGGGGCGTCCCCGAGTTGCCTTGCAGGTCGAAGAACGCCGAGGTGCTGACGTAGCCGCTGATCGTGGTGGACGTCAGGGCGGTTTCGACCGAGCTCATCCTGCCTTCTTCGGCGAAAGCCGCCGAGCCGGCACTGACGATGCCAGCCGCAATAAGGGCTGACGTGCGCAGATGGGTATTCATGCCAATCGAGTTCCTCCAGTAGTGCATTTATTGGGTTGTTTTCGCCTAGATCGGCGTCCGGTCTCGGGGCGAAGTGCCGAAAAACTACACCGGACGGTGCATTAATCGGGCGGAACCCTACGGAAGGGCATTTCATCCGACAATATCAATTTTCGAGGTGCGGACGAGGCCGCCCCCCAGCCCTAGGGGCTCACTTGAACTTTGACCCTTTCCGAGGGGTACCCTGCCGTATGCCGATCGCTGCTCCGTCCCGTTTGCCGAAAATCGAAGCCAGAAACGGCATTTCTGGCTTCGCTAGGGGGTGAGGTGGTGGCTCATGGACTCATCGGCTCCATTCATCCTTCCAACCGTGAGAGAATGACTGTCCACGTCAGGCGAGGTCTAGCCAGCCGGTCGATGGACTGCTAGAAGTTCAGCCATGTTACCCGGACGAAGAACGAAGCTTGGCTGCGCCGCCACCAGGCTCGGTGCGGTTTGGGTGGCTGTCGTCGGCCTTGGTTCATCGGTTTTGGGGTCGGGATCGCCGGGTCAGGGGGGGCATTGGGCGTTTGTGCCGCCGGCACGGCCCGTTCCACCCGCCGAAGCGGATTCTGCCTTGGGCGAGATTCACCCGATCGACGCCTTCATTCGTGCGCGTCTTCGTGAGGAAGGCTTAAAGCCTGCACCGGAGGCAGATCGGGTCACTTTGCTGCGCCGGCTGCATTTTGATGTGGTGGGGCTGCCGCCGACGGTGGAGGAGGTGGATGCCTTCCTGGCGGATACTGCTGTGGGGGCCTATGAGCGGGTGGTCGACCGTCTGCTGGCCTCACCGCACTACGGTGAGCGCTGGGGGCGGCACTGGCTGGATGGAGCGCGGTATGCGGACAGTGACGGGTTTGAGAAGGATAAGCCCCGGTTCATTTGGATGTATCGCGACTGGGTGGTGGGCGCCTTGAACCGCGATCTGCCTTATGACCAATTCGTGGTCGATCAGATTGCCGGAGATCTCCTTCCTGGGGCGGGCCAGGACGAGCAAGTGGCCACGGGGTTTTTGCGGAACGCGATGCTGAACGAAGAAGGCGGGGTGGATCCGGAGCAGTTTCGGATGGAGGCCATGTTCGACCGGATGGACGCGATCGGGAAGAGCGTCCTGGGTTTGACCATTCAATGCGCCCAGTGCCACACGCACAAATTCGATCCCCTGACTCAGGAGGAGTATTACGGGATGTTCGCCTTCCTGAACAACGACCACGAGGGCTCAACGGTGGCCTACACGCCAGGGGAGCAAATGCAGGTGGCCAACCTCCGCCGGGAAATGGGGGATCTGGAGAACGGGCTTCGGCATCGAACCCCGGATTGGGAGGCGCGGATGGCGGCCTGGGAGGAGTCCATGCGGGCGAACCAGCCGGAATGGCAGGTGGTGGAGCACGTCAACGTGGGGGACAACGGAGAGCGGTTCTACTACCTCGCGGACGGTTCGGTGCGGGCGGCGAGTTATGCGCCCACACAATGGACTGCACGTTTTGAGGGCACAAACCGATTGGACAGCATCGGGGCGTTTCGCTTCGAACAACTCACCGATCCGAACCTCCCGTGCAACGGCCCTGGACGGTCGATCCGCGGCATGGCGGCTCTGAGCGAGTTTCAGGTCACTGCCGAGGACCTGACCCAACCCACCAACCGGGTGGTGGTGAAGTTCGTGGGAGCGACGGCCGACTTCGAGAATGCCGAGAAACGTCTGGAACCTGAGTTTCAGTCCGACAGCCGCAACGCCGGCGGCGGCGACAAGCGCACCTATGGTCCGGTGGCGCATGCCATCGACGGGAAGGGCGACACGGCGTGGGGCATCGATGCCGGACCCGGCCGGCGCAACGTCGCCCGCAAGGCGGTGTTCGTGCCTGAGCGTCCCATAAACTTCCCGGGCGGGATCCGGTTGCTCTTCGGTTTGCAGCAGAACCACGGTGGGGACAACTCCGACGACAACCAGAACCACAACCTGGGCCGGTGGCGGATCAGCGTGACCTCGGCGACGAACGTGGTGGCTGATCCGGTGCCGCTCGCTGTTCGGGAGATTCTGGACATCCCGGGGGACCGTCGGACACCGCTCCAGACCGCCGCGGTGTTTGCCTATTGGCGAACCCTTGTACCCGAGTTTCGGGAGGTGAACGACCAGATCGACGTGCTTTGGAGCCGCTGGCCGGAAGGCAGTCCGACGCTGACCTTGGTTCAGCGCGGAGGCGGGAGGGCGGGTGACGAAGACCGATCGACGCGTCTGCTGCGGCGGGGGGATTGGCTGAAACCGGGGCCCGAGGTGCACGCCGGCGTGCCGGCGTTTCTGCACCCGTTGGAATCGGGGGCTGAAGCTTCCCGTCTCGATTTTGCCCGGTGGCTGGTGGATCGGCGATCGCCGACCACGGCGCGGGCGGTGGTGAACCGGATCTGGCAGCAGTACTTCGGGATTGGGCTGGTGGAGACGCCGGAGGACCTGGGAACCCAGGCGCCGAAACCGTCGCATCCCGAATTGCTCGATTGGCTGGCGGTGGAATTGATGGAGCCCACAGTGAAGACGGGAGGCGGCCTTGGACCCCCGTGGTCCTTAAAGCGGGTCCACCGGTTGATCCTGGGGAGCGCCGCTTACCGGCAGGCGTCGCGGGTAACTCCGGAACTGCTGTCGCGGGATCCCTACAATCGGCTGTTAGCGCGCGGGCCTAGACTGCGGGTGGAGGCGGAAGTGGTTCGGGACACGGCGTTGGCGGTGAGCGGTCTCTTGAACCGGACCGTGGGCGGGCCGCCGGTCCATCCGCCGGCGCCGGATTTCCTCTTCCGCCCGCCCTCCAGCTATGGGCCGAAGGTTTGGAACGAGGACACCGGTCCGGGTCGGTACCGGCGCGGTTTGTACACCTTCCGGTTTCGGTCGGTGCCGTATCCGGTGCTGCAGGCCTTCGACGCGCCGAATGGCGATTTTTCGTGCGTTCGCCGGACCCGTTCGAACACGCCGATGCAGGCGCTGGCCTCGTTGAACGAAGTGTTGTTCATGGAAGCGGCGCAGGCGTTGGCTCGACGAGTTTTGGAGACACCGGCCACGATCGATGCGGAGCGGGTCGAGGTGGCATTTCGACATGTGTTGAGCCGACGTCCGACCGAGGTGGAGCGTCGTGAACTTCTGGGATTGCTGGAGCGCCAGCGTCGGCGGATTGCGGAGGGCTGGATCAATCCGCAGGAGTTGGCGACAGGGAAGCCGGGGGTTCCGAAGGACCTGCCGGCGGGGGTGACCCCGACGCAATTGGCGGCTTACACCGCGCTGGGTCGGGTCTTGTTGAACCTGGATGAAACGATCGTGAAGGAATAGCCATGAACTGTCAGACGCATCTTTACCGGGGACAGGATCCGCAGGCTGTCACTCGCCGCTGGTTCTTCCATCAATGCGGAGTCGGGTTGGGAGCGATCGCGCTGGGTCAATTGTTGAAGGAGAACGGCTATGCGGCGACGGCGGCCGGGCCGGCCTCGGGATTGGTGCTGCCGGGGCGCGCGCATCATGCGCCCAAGGCCAAGCGGGTGATCTACCTGTTCATGGCAGGGGCCCCCAGCCACCTGGAAATGTTCGACAACAAGCCGGCGCTGACCCAGTTCGATGGAACCCTTCCTCCACCGGAGTTGCTGAAGGGATACCGGGCGGCCTTCATCAATCCACAGAGCAAGCTGCTCGGACCCAAGTTCAAGTTTGCGAAGCACGGGCAATGTGGTGCCGAGGTCTCGGAGCTTCTGCCGCACCTTGCAGGCGTGGTGGACGATATTGCCATCGTCCGTGGCATGGTGACCGACGCCTTCAATCACGCGCCGGGCCAGATTCAGATGAGCACGGGCTCGCAGATCTTCGGCAGGCCGAGTTTCGGGGCGTGGACGTTGTACGGTCTGGGGTCGGAGTCGAAGGATCTGCCGGGTTACGTGGTGTTCAGCACGGGCTCGAAGGGGCCGAGCGGCGGGAATTCGAACTGGGGCTCAGGCTTTTTGCCCACGACCTATTCCGGGGTTCAGTTCCGGGCGGGTGGTGATCCGGTTCTTTACCTTTCGAACCCGGCCGGGGTCGATTCCGAGATGCAGCGGGACACGATCGAGACGGTCAACAAGCTGAACCGGTTGCGGCTGGACACCGTGGGGGATCCGGAGATCGCGACGCGCATCGGTTCGTTCGAGATGGCGTACCGCATGCAGACCAGCGCCCCGGACGCCATGGATCTGGGGAAGGAATCACCGGAGACCTTGGCGATGTACGGCGCGGAACCCGGCAAGACCTCCTTTGCGAATTGTTGCCTGCTGGCGCGGCGCCTGGTGGAACGTGGGGTGCGTTTTGTTCAGATCTTCCACGAAGCCTGGGATCAGCACGGTAACCTGGTCGAGGATCTCAAGAAGAACTGCCGCAACACCGATCAGGCGTGCGCCGCCCTGATTCGCGACCTGAAGCAACGCGGGTTGCTCGAGGACACGCTGGTGATTTGGGGGGGGGAGTTCGGTCGTACGCCAATGGTGCAGGGCGGGAGCGATGGCCGTGACCATCATCCGAACGCGTTCACCATGTGGATGGCGGGTGGCGGGGTAAAGCCGGGCATCACCCTTGGGGAGACGGACGAACTGGGGTTCAACGTGGCGAAGGACAAGGTCCATGTTCATGACCTGCACGCGACGTTGCTTCACCTGCTGGGATTTGATCACGAGAGGCTGACCTATCGCTTCCAGGGCCGGGATTTTCGGCTGACCGACGTTTTCGGTGACGTCGTGCACAAGCTCATTGCGTGAGAGCGGACGTCGCAATCCAGTGGGCCGCCCCATGACGGCCGAGACCACCACCGACGACACGGAACCTACGGACGCGGGGGGGTGCGGCAGAGCACCGTCCGGGATCCGTCCACATCACCACGCTGTATGACAACGTCCCGGGCGCCTGTTTGGTTCGTGACGGGAACCGACACGGGTGTGGGCAAGACCCTGCTGACCGCGTTGCTGGTGCGGCGTTGGAGAGAGTGGGGCATCACGGCACGGGCGTTGAAGCCCTTGTGCTCGGGCGGGCGTGACGATGCCCGGGTTTTGCTCGAAGCGCAGGGAGGCGGCCTGAGCCTCGACGACGTGAATCCCTGGCATTTTCGGTCGGCGCTGACGCCGCTGGTGGCGGCGCAACGGGAAGGGCGGAGCGTGAGTCTGCGGGAGGTGGTCCGGTTTGTGGAGCGGGCGCGGGACGGGTGCGAGGTGCTGTTGGTGGAGGGCGCGGGGGGATTGCTGAGTCCGCTCGGTCGGGATTTCGATTCGCGCACTCTGATTCGTGCTCTGGGCGCGAAACCGGTGGTGGTGACCGCCAATCGGCTGGGTTGCCTCAGTCAGGTTCTGTTGCTGCTGGAAGGGTTGGGCGAATCCGGGGCAGCGACTCCGGTGGTGCTGATGCAACCGCGACGGCCAGGGCTTGCGGCTCAAACCAATCTTGGCTTGTTGCGTGATCGACTGGGAGCGGACCGGGTGCTGGAGATTCCCTGGCTGATGGCGGGCTGGAGGGCCGCGTGGAAGGGGGCTTGGGTAGGGCCTCTGGACAAGGTCCTGGCATTCGCATGACGCCACCCGACGCACTCCGTTCGCTGACGCCTCTCCTCGCGTCCCCGGGGCGTGGGCCCGAGGTGTGGGAGCTGTTCCGCGCCTGCGTCGACGGCGATCTTGAGAACGTTCGACGGTTGTTGGACCGCGATCCATCGTTGGCACGTTGCCACTCTGCCTACCGAACACCCCTGTATTTCGCGGTGCGGGAGAATCAACGGGAGATCGCCGCGCTGCTGATCGAACGGGGCGGGGATCCGTGGTGTCTCGCGGTCAACGACTCCCTGATCGAGGTCGCGTGCGATTGCGATCATCGGGAGTTGGAGGAATGGCTGGGAAGTTCTCCGCTTCACGAGTTCGCCCGTCGGGGCGACGTCGATAACGCCGCGATCATTATGCGGCACGGCGCCGATCTCCATGCGCGCGACGTAGATGTTTGTTCCACCCCGTTGGCACACGCGGCCAAGTTCGGAAGAATCGCCATGGTCGAATTCCTGCTGCGTCAGGGGGCCCGGGTACGGCTTCCCGACGATTCGCCCTGGGCGACGCCCTTGGCGTGGGCCGAGCGGCGCGGGCACGCGAACGTTGCGGGGGTACTACGGCACCATGCCCAATGGGGGGTGCTGCCTCTGCGACGAACCTTGGACCATTTCGAAACGCTGGTGGCGGACGGGGCCGAGGCTTACGCCACCGGATCTGGCGAGGCGATTCACCGGCTGCAAGCGGCACTCCAGCTCGATCGGACCCCGAGCCGTGAACAACTCCGTGACCAGATTCGGCGTCGGATTCCGAGACTGAACGCTTCCGAGGAACTCTCGCCGGCGGACGCGCAGGAATGGGTGGCCGGGATGGAGGGTTTCCCGTCGTGGTGTGACCTCGAGGCCCACGTGGTGGAACTGACACGGGAGAACCAGCGCGTGGCGGTGTGGAAAGCCATGGATCAGGCCGTGGTCAAGGCCGATGCGGACGCGTTGGAGAGGTTGGTCGCCCAGAACGCCGAGTGGCTGACGAAGCGTCCGAAGGGCGCGTACCCTGCCTGCGGATCCGATTTGGATTTTGCGAGAGGCGCACGGGCTCTTCTTGTTCGCGAACACCAGTTCGAAAGCTGGGAGGCCTTGGAAGCCCATCGGCTCGCTCGGCTTGATCCAAGCACGGCGACGGCGGTTTTCGAAGACGCGGTGGACGCCGTGGTCAATGGGAACCTGGAGACGCTTCGCCGGTTGTTGACGTCGCACAGGGAGTTGATTCAGGCGCGGTCGTCCCGGACGCATCAGGCGACCCTTCTGCATTACGTGGGGGCCAATGGCGTCGAGGGATTCCGACAACAGACCCCGCCCAATGCCGCCGAGATCGCGGAGGAATTGCTGCGTGCCGGGGCCGAAGTCGACGCCGTGGCAGCGGTGTACGGTGGATCGACCACGCTGGGATTGGCCGCTACCAGTGTTCACCCGTGGCTGGCGGGAGTTCAGTTGGATCTGCTTAAAACGCTCCTGGCGCATGGAGCTTCGATCAATCATCCCCAGGGCGCCGGGAACCGACAGACGTCGATTGTGGGATGTCTCGCCAACGGTCGTCAGATGGCGGCGGAGTTTCTGGCAGCCCAGGGGGCAACGCTGGATCTCGAAGCCGCCGCGGGTGTGGGCCGCTTGGATCGCGTCCGTGAGTACGTTGATGATCGGGGAAGACTGCGGGACGGGGCGACGGAGGCGCAGCTTCGATCCGGGTTCAATTGGGCCTGTGAATACGGGCGGATGGAGGTCGTGGGGTACCTGTTGAAACGGGGCACTGACGTCACTCGACTTCACCGGGGCCAGACGGGGCTGCATTGGGCGTCGTATGGCGGCCATCCGGAACTCGTGCGGTTTCTCCTGGAGAACGGGGCGCCCGTGGATGTCGCGGACGAGGCCTATGGGACCACACCCCTGGGCTGGGCGCTCTACGGCTGGTTTCAGCCTCCGGCGGGCGGTGTACTGCATCGGTACCCGGAGGTGGTGGCTCAGTTGGTGGGGCGAGGGGCCGTCGTTCGACCGGAATGGGTGCGGGACGTTCGCGTCCGGACCGACCACCGGATGTTGCGTGCCTTGGGCTAGAACGGCACGCCGACGGCCAGGACCAGGGTGGTGTCGCGGGTGTTGGGGTTGAAGACGAACGTTGTGAAGTCGACCACCCGGTAGGAAACGCCGATGAGATCACCGGGTTGGATGTCGAGACGCGCAGAGCGGGCCGCGGAATGAAAACGGACAGGCAGAGTGTTGCGATGTTACTTGGCTTCCGCGTGGGTCCGGGCGGGCGGTGGCGCAATGCGCGAAAAGAGGTCGACGGGCCAGTTGCCAAGGCGTTCGAACCCCGCGGGCAAGGGTTGCTTGAACTGAACGTAGGCCCGGTTGGTGCCACGGACGGTGTGGGTCAGGGCGGAGGCGTCGTCGCCGGGCGTGAAGAGGCTGTAGCCGGCCAAGGGTGCAGTCCTCGAGATCCAGGTGGAGTCGGCCGCCGGGTTTGTGGCCCTGGGTGCAGCGGATGCCGGTGGATTTCCCGCCCATTTCGGGCTGGGTGAAATTGAGAACGATCATGTGGCACCGAGTGAACCGGCCGCGTGCGCACTGGCTCGCATACGACAGCGCCACGGCGTTATCGGGGTGAACGAAGGTGCAGTCTTCGAACACCGCATGGGGCTGCTCCGGCATGGTGGTTTCGGTGCCGCCGAGGAGAACGGCGGCTACGCGAGTATTTCCCGCACGACGCGGGCGGGTTTGCCGTCGGTGAGGGAAAGTTCGCGGCCGGCGCGGCGGTAGATGAGCCTTTTGTGATCGAGTCCGAAGAGGTGGAGGAGCGTGGCGTGGTAATCGTGGTGGCTGACCACGTCCTTGACCGCCTTGTGCGACCATTCGTCGGTTTCGCCGAAGGTCATGCCGCCCTTGATGCCACCGCCGGCGAGCCAGACGGTGAAGCCGTACGTGTTGTGGTCACGACCGACCCGGTCTTTGCCGAGGTCGTTCTGCATGACAGGCAGGCGTCCCATTTCGCCGCCCCAATGGACGAGGGTGCTGTCGAGCAGGCCGCGGGCCTTGAGATCCTGGATCAGTGCGGCGACCGGTTGATCGCTTTTGGCGCAGACGTCGGGGAGGGCTTTGATGATGCCGCTGTGATGGTCCCAGCTCTGACCGTTGTTCACGATCTGGATGAAGCGCACCCCGCGTTCGACGAGGCGTCGGGCGATGAGACAGCGGGTGGCGTAATCGCGGGTGAGCTCGTTGTCGACGCCGTACAGGCGCCGGATGGCCTCCGACTCGGAGGAGATGTCCATGGCCTCCTTGGCGGCAGTCTGCATCTTGGCGGCGAGTTCGAAACTGGCGATGCGGGCGTCGAGATCGAGTTCGAGGGGATGCCGGGCGAAGTGTTCGCGATTGACCTCACGAAGGAACTCGATCTGGCGTTCCTGGGCGGTGCCGCGCAGATGTTCGGCGGGGTCGAGGTTCAGAAGGCGGGGTTCCTTGGGGCGGATGACGGTGCCCTGATAGAGCGAGGGGAGCCAACCCGCCGACCAGTTGTGGTCGGCCAACAGCGGGGCGCCGCTGGGGTGGGTCAGTGTGACAAATGCGGGGAGCTCCTGGGATTCGCAGCCGAGCCCGTACCCGAGCCAACTGCCGAGGACGGGGGCGCCGTTGGTGATCCGGCCGTTGGTCAGGGCATAAAGCGATTGGCCGTGGTTGTTGACCCCGGTCTGCATGGATCGGACGACGCAGATGTCGTCGACCACTTTGGCGAGGTGGGGGAGCAGTTCGGACAATTCGGTGCCGGATTGGCCGTACTTTTTGAACTCCCAGAGGCTGGGAAGGATTCTGGCGCTGGCCTGGCCGGCGTTGTCGTACTTGAGCTCGCCCGGAAACTTTTCGCCCTCCTGTCCTTTGAGCTGTGGTTTGGGATCAAAGAGATCCAACTGGCTGGGGCCGCCGATCATCAGGATCGAGATCATGGCCCGCGCGCGGGCGGGATGATGACCGGCCTTGGGGGTGAGATCGTAATGCCGCAGTTCGAGTTCGGGGCGGGCGGGTTCGGCGAGCAGCCCTTGCTGCTGCAGCATCCAGGCGACGGCGGTGGAACCGAGGCCGAAGCTGCTGGCGCCGAGGAAGTGACGACGTGAACAGAGCCCTGCGGGGAGGTTGGGGCGAAGGTTCATGGTCAATCGAGGTAGAGGAAGCGATTGGAGCCGACCAGGGCCTGGCAAAGGCTGGCGAGTGACTGGAGAGTGGGATCGGTGGCGGGGGAAGAAGCGGGGGGTGCCTTGGCCTTGGGGTCTTTCTTTTCCCGCTCAGCGGTCAGTTGGCTGAAGGTCGCCCGAAGAGTCTCGGTCTGTTCGGCGAGGTAAATGAGGCTGCGCTGCATTTCGGCCTCATTGGGTTCGACCCCGAACAGCAGGCGCCAGAGTCGGGAGATCTGATGGCGGGCACCGCCGGGTGATTCGCGTCGGATTCGTTCGGCGAGGTCCGTCGCGCGGTCGAGCACGAACTGGTCATTGAGCAGCATGAGCGCCTGGGGTGGGACGGTGGAGACCGGACGGATTTCGCAGTTCGGGTTGATGGCGGGGGCGTCGAAGGGCTCGAGAACGCCCAGGGGCATCGTACGGCGGACCTGGAGATAAATGCTGCGACGATGCTCCGCGCCGCCAAGCGCCGCCGCACCGGTGGGATCGCCATTGCCGTCACGGTTCTGGGCGCCGACGACCACCTGACCCCGGCCATTGAAGGCGACCGGAACCGGGGCGCCGAACATGGTGGCGTCGAGTCGGCCGCTGACGGCGAGAAGGCTGTCGCGAAGGGCTTCGGCGTCGAGTCGACGCAGGCCGAACCGGCCGAGCAGACGATTCTCGGGGTCGGTATTTTGGGCAACCGGGTTGCGGGCGCCTTGGCGATACGCGGTGCTGTTGACGATGAGGCGGTGAAGGGATTTCAGTTTCCAGCCGGAGGCCACGAACTCGCTGGCGAGCCAGTCGAGGAGGTCGGGGTGGGTCGGGCGTTCACCCAGCATGCCGAAGTCACCGAGGGTGGGAACGAGGCCGCGTTCGAAGTAGTGATGCCAGACGCGATTGACCATGACTCGGGGAGTCAGCGGATGGGAACCGCTGGTCAGCATGCCGGCGAAGGCGAGTCGGCGTCCAGTGGTGCGGGAGGTGTCGCGGGTGACGGGGATGTCGGCGGAGGCGGCGACCGGGAGCACGGAAAGCCCGCCAGGGGTGATCTTTTCGCGGGGTTGCAGGGGGTCGCCGCGATGGAAGAGGTAGGTGTCGACCGGGTTGTTGGGTTGCTCGGTAAGGCAGTGGATGCGCGGGTCGGCGGGTTTGGCGCTGCGGATGTCGGAGGCACGCTTCCGCACTTCCTCGACGCTTTTGGCGCCGGGCACATCGATTTCGCCGAGAATGATGTGGTCCTGAAAGGTCGGGAACTCGCGGAGCAACCGCTTGTGGTCGTCGGTGCGCTTATCGGCGGGAGTGCGACGGGCGGCCATGACCGGCTCGCGCATGTTTTCAGGAACCAACTCGAGCTGTTTTTGGACGAATTTTTCGATGAGCTGGTCATGGAGTTGCTGGGCCTCCGTGTCGACGGATCGGGCAGATTGCTCGACGCATTCGACCAGCTGGCGGTCTTCGGCGGGCATGAGGGAGACGAGGCGCTCGCTGGGGTTCTTCCAGCGCTTCCAGTCGAAGGCCGGTTCAAAGATGGCCCGAAGCCGGAAGTAATCGCTCTGAGGAATGGGATCGTAGCGGTGGTCGTGGCACTGGGCGCACTGGACTGTCAGGCCGAGCAGTGACGAGGAGACGATCTGGATGGTGTCGGCGATGACTTGGTTGCGGGCGAGCTCGGCATCGGGCGGTCCGTCGCCGGTCGGATCGGGGGCGAGGCGTAGGAAACCGGTGGCGATGAGTTTGTCGAGGTCATCGCCGGCGAGCTGATCGAACGGCGGTGTGACGAGTTCGTCACCGGCAAGTTGTTCGGTGAGGAAGATGTCGAAGGGTTTGTCGGCGTTGAACGAGCGGATGACATAATCGCGGTACCGCCAGGCCCAATCGCGGATGGAATCGGCGTCGGAACCGCCGTTGGAATCGGCATAGCCGGCGACATCAAGCCAATGGCGGGCCCAGCGTTCGCCGTAGCGGGGAGAGGCGAGCAGGCGATCGACGAGGTGCTCGTAGGCGAGTGGTGATTCGTCGCGTTGGAAGGCTTCAACCTCCTCGGGGGTGGGAGGGAGTCCGGTGAGGTCGAGGGTGAGCCGGCGGACCAGGGTGGCCTTGTCGGCGAGAGGTGCGAACGAGAGGCCGGCGGACTCGAGTTGGGCCAGGAGGAACGCATCGATTCCGGAGCGGACAAGGCCGGGATTTTGGACCTTGGGCGGCTGGGGGTGTTGGATGGGCTGAAAAGACCAGAACGCACGTTCCTCTTCGGTGATGAAGAACTTGGGAACCTCAGCGGGTTCGGGTCGGAGAGTGGGGGCGCCTTGGGCGATCCAACGCTCGATCCGGTCGACCTGCTCGCGGGTCAGCTTCTTTTCGCCTTTTGGCATGTCGCCCGAAGCCACCCTGTCGAGGAGGACGCTCTGGTCGGGTTTGCCGGGCACGACAATTCTTCCGGAGTCCGATTCCCCGAGCATCAGACGGCGCAATCGGAGATCGACGTTGCCCTTGGGTTTTTCGCCTTCCCCATGGCAGTGAAAGCAGTGGGCTTTGAGAATGGGACGGATGTCGCGTTCGAAGTGGAGTGCGGGAGAGTTGGAGGGATTTTCAGCGAGCGCGTAGTTCTGGCATGCGGCGGCGGCGAGAAGGAGGGCGACATGGGAGAGGTGTGTCGTTCTGCGAACCGCTTGAAGGAGGGGCGGGCCTGGAGGGCGTGGAACAGCGCCGGGCGCAGTCTGGGAGCGATTCGTGGGAGACATGGGACCTACCCGATAGGTTGGCAGGTCACGGGACGAAATGCAAAGGGTGCATCAGGGCTCGCACCGCGAGGGAAAGGTGGTAACCGACACAGAACGGACCGAAAACACGGTAGGCGAGGCGGGGACTCGAAGCCCTTCATCCATCGAGGCGGCGCGGCAATTCCCGGCGGCAGGTGCCCTCGGAAGGGGCTCCGAGCCTTACTGCCCGCTACATGCGATCGAGTTTGACGGGGTAGGTCTGGCCAGAAGCGAACTGGGCGACGTAGAAACTCTGTTCATCGTCCACAAGCAGGGTCGGTGCAGCAGCGCGGATGCAGGGGAAGCCGCCCGCGAAGGTAGCGGGGGCGAGCGGGGGCGAGCGGGGGCGAGCGGGGGCGAGCGGGGGTGAGCGGGGGCGAGCGGGGTGATCGTGCAGAAGGTGCGACGTTTCACCACCAGAGCCAGTCAACGTTGACGGGACGGTTGATCCAGGAGGGATCGTAATTGGGCGGGAAATTGAACAGCGCCACGTGGCCGTCGCCGTACATCATGTTCCAGCCGCGCTTGCCGCGGTTGTTGTGCCAGATGCTTTTCTTGGCATTCGCGCTGTGGACGCGTCCATCGCCGGAATCGCGTGAGCCATGCCAGGGCCAGTCGCCTTGGATGATTTTTGTGGTGGGACGGCGGGCGATTTCGGAGGTCGAGATGGGTTTCGATTCGGGCGTGCCGGAGCCTGCTTTGGAATCGCCGGTGACGTGTTTGACGCCGAACCAGTCGAGGGCCCACATGGGGAGGTAGGAGTTCCCCCAGGCGTCGTAGCAGGTCGGCTTGGACTCGGCCGCCCAGTAGCTGTCGCCCTTGTCGGACGGGCATTGGAAGGCGAGCGGGGCCTGCACGTAGTTGTTCAAGGGCCGGTTGGTCTCCCCCACCGTGTCGTGGACGATGGGGCGCGAGGCATTGGTTCGCACGCGACCGCCGACGGTGGCCCAGTCTCCATGGATCGGGAAGTTTTCGCGGTTGTCATCGGCGTACATGTGGTAGCCGAGGTAGATCTGTTTTTGGTTCGCGACGCACTTGATGGCCTGAGCCTTCACTTTGGCGCGGGCCAACGCAGGGAGGAGCATGCTGGCGAGGATCGCGATGATGGCGATGACGACCAGCAACTCGATCAGGGTGAATGCGGCGTGTGTCGCCGCCGGGCGACGGAGTCCAGCTGACGATCCGCGAGGATGAGGCGAGGGCATGGGTCGGTCCTGGGCTGGGGTGAATGGAGACGGCGTAACAGATCCCGGGACCCGAGACAACCAGAAGGTGGATTGATTCTGAAAAGCAGGGAGGGTGAGGGGGAACCCGTACCCTGGCGTCGTGGGGTGATCCCCAACGGAATTGCTGTGGTTTAGCGGTAGGGTTCGAGGGCTCTGGGCGGTTGGAGGATGAGCGAAAGCAGAAGGGCTTGTCGCACGTCGGCCCTGTTTCGGAGGGTGTTGGAAAGGGACTGAGCGGCGGCGGAGGTTCGGGAACCAAGCAAGTTGGCGGTGGAGGGTGCCGGAGCGTTGGTTTTACCGACGGCATTGAGCATGCGGGCGGAGACGCTGTCGCGGATCTCGGATCCATGCAGGAAGGCCGAGGCGGCATGGGCGAGGCTTCCCACGGAACTGAGGCGTCGCGCGATGGCGGCCTCGACCTTGGAGCCGCGTTCATAGGCGGCGTCGGCCTTCTCGAACGACGCCAAAGGCCGCGACGGTGCGTCGGTGGATTCCCATGAGACGGATTCGGCTTCTTCGTCGAATCGAGGCGGCGGGGTCAGGGGGAGACGTGGGGGTAACGGGGGTGGTTCGGGCGGTTGCCCGGGATTGAGCAGGCGACGGAGCTGCTCCTCGATATCGAACTCCCGGGGATTGGGCCGCTCGGTCTGGACCTGGGGCGGTGTGCGACCCGAATCGGTCCAGGTTTCGGGAAGCGTCTCGGTGTTCGTCGACGTGGGGATGCCGCGGCTTTTTTGTGAACGCTTTTGAAGCCATTGGGCTACGCCGGTGACGAGAAAGAAGATCAGCGCGGCGGTGATTTCGAACCAGTCGCCGGCGGCGAGCAGTCCGAGAGGAGCGAGGGAGGCGTACCGGGGGCTGGCCAACGGCACAGCAACGGATCGATCCCGGACCTTGCCGATTGGAAGCCGGCGGTGCTGCCGGCTGGCAGTGGGTGTGGCAGACCGAGGGTTCATTCTTGGCCTCAGGTTTTGGCCTGTTGGGCGGCGGTGGGGCCGGCGCCGGCGATCGACTCGCGCATGGAACTGTCGGCCTGGATGTTCTTCATCTTGTAGTAATCCATGACGCCAAGGTTGCCCGAGCGGAAGGCTTCGGCCATGGCCAGCGGAATCTGGGCTTCGGCTTCGACGACGCGGGCTCGCATCTCGGCGACCCGGGCGGTCATTTCCTGTTCCACCGCGACGGCGGCGGCGCGTCGGATTTCGGCGTGAGCCTGAGCGATGAGCTTGTTGGCTTCGGCCTGTTCGGCCTGGAGTTTGGCGCCGACGTTTTCGCCGACGTCGACGTCCGCGATGTCGATGGAAAGGATTTCGAAGGCGGTATTGGCGTCGAGGGCCTTGTTGAGGACGGTTTTGGAGATGCGATCGGGGTTTTCGAGGACTTCCTTGTAGGTGGTGCTGGAGCCGATGGTGGTGACGATGCCTTCGCCGACACGGGCGATGATAGTTTCCTCGGTGGCACCGCCGACGAAGCGGTCGAGGTTGGTGCGGACAGTGACGCGGGCCTTCACCTTGACGGCGATTCCGTCCTTGGCGACGGCGTCGATGGTGGTTTTGCCGGGAACGGGGCTGGGGCAGTCGATGACCTTGGGATTGACCGAGGTCTTCACGGCTTCGATGACATTTTTGCCGGTGCCTTTGGTGGCGAGGTCAATGGCACAGGCGCGGTCGAAGTCCAGGTGGATGCCGGCCTTGCGGGCATTGATGAGGGCTTGGACCACCATTTCGACGTGACCGCCGGCGAGGAAGTGAGTGGAGAGATCGTCGATGGCAACGCCGCGTTCCTGACCCATTTCATCCCGGACGACGAGGCCGGATTTGACAGCGTTGATGCGGCAATCGACGACCATGCCGACAGGGACTTTGCGCAGGCGGAGTGAGATAAGTTCCATGAAGGCCACGGGTGCGCCGGAGGACCAGGCGCGCACCCAGATGGCGCCGAAGTTGAGCAGAAGAATCATCAGGACGAACCCGAGGATTCCGGTGAGTCCCAGGAGCGCGAGCCAGAGGTATTGCCAAGGCATAAGTGTGTGAGGTGGTGAGACGGGTTGATGGGTGGATTTGCTTCCGTGCCGGGATGAGTCAGGCCGTGGTTTTTCGAACGACGACGCGTATTCCTTCGACAGCGACCACACGGAGGGGTGAACCGCGCTCCACCATGGGGCCTTCTGTGACGACGTCAACACGGCGTCCGCCAATGAGGGCGGCTCCGGAAGGTCGAAGGTGGGTGAGAGCCGTTCCGGATTGGTCCACGAGTTCGGGTTTCTCGGTGCCGATATCACCGACCGTGCCATGAGAAACGAAGCGCCGGCCGAGGGCACTCCCTGGGAAGAATCGCAGCCAGACGAAAAATCCCACGACGAGCAGGGTTCCGGTCAGGGCGAAGGCAGCGTTGCCTCCGACTGCGCCGAAATCTCGGTAGGCCAGGACGATTCCGGCACCCAGGCAGACGAGACCGACGATTCCGGCGACGAGGCCGGGAAGGATGATTTCGAGGGCCAGCAGGAAAAGTCCCGCCAACAGGAGGCCGATGACTGCTGCCATGAGGTCACCGTAGCGGTGGTCGGAGACGGAAGCGAGGCTTTGGGTGGGAAGGCGGCGGATCGGGGGTGTCTCGGAGTCGTGGGCGGGCCACGCGACTGGCGAATTGCACTTTGGACAGGAACCCGTTCGGGCTGTTTGCTGGGCGGAACAGCCGCCGCTACCGACCGGCCCCGTGGGATGCGCGGGGCGGTTCGAGGCTTAGCGAGTTTCGCGGGACACGCGCCATCCTTCGGATTGGCCGTCGAGTTGGGCCCGGACCTCGGTGGCCCGGCGGGCGATGAAAGGCTTCAGTCGGTCAAGTGCCGGGCCGCGATCCGCGTTGTCCCGCTGGGTCGACGACGGGGTGTCGGCGATGGCTTTCTCGAAGTTCTCGGCGCGTTCCCGGGAAAGTCCGGCGACGGCGGGTCGGATGGCGTCGGCAATCTCGCTGATGCGCCGATGGAGTCGTTCGGTGACGAAGACGGAGCCGAGCAGGCGGCTGAGTTCGGCGCGGTACCGCGATTGGAATTCGGGTACGGCGAAGACTCGTTCGAAGAAACGGTGTGGGCCGACCCAGGGATGGAAGACCGATGCGCGGACCCGCTGTTCAGCCGTACCGATCATTCCGAACTGTCCCCACGACTGGTCGAGATCCCAGGGGCTGAAGCCGAAGCGGTTGTTGGACGGGTCGATCCAGAGTAGGAAGTTCTGGCCGTTGGTGAAGATGCCGTCGTAATTGGAGAGCAAGGTTTCGCAAGCCAGGAAGCGGCAGAGATGTCCCAGATCGACCAGCTCGAAGATGTGCCTGGCGAACTCGGCGTCGTCGGCATGAGTGACAAGCCGGGCGAGGTCGATGAGTCGCTGGCGGTGGGCTTCGGAGACTTTGGACTTGGGATTGTAGACCGCCGGGTAGGCATTCCAGTCGTCGCCCAGGTGGAGGAAGAGATCGAGCGTGACGGGTTTGAAAAGGGTCCCGCCCGGATGGCCGAGGAACTTAGCGAGCCACCGTTCGTCCGGGTCCTCGACCATGGCGTAGAGCCCCAGGAAGCGGCGTTCCCAGCGCTCTTCGAGCGTGAGAAACAGTCGGGTGTAGGTGGTACGGGGGGCGGGAACCCCGGCATCGCGGTAGAATTCGTAGCCGAGCGTGTCGCACATGAAGGAGCGATCGGCGGTCAGATTGTGCAGATTGAGTTCCGACTGACCGGCGAAGGCGCGGTCTGGGACGTGCTTGGCCAGGTCGATCTTGAAGGGGCGACTGTAGCTGTCCTGGGAGGACAAGAACGTGCCATTGCCCTTGAAGCGGATGGCAACGTCGGCGAAAGGCAGGCCGCCGAACTCGAAGTGGGCACGGGACCACGGTTGCGCCACGCCGAAAACGCCGGCGAGACCGGGCCGCGGCGCGTTGGTATTGGAAAGTCGGGGAGTTCCGTCCTTCCCGAGCCAGCCGTGGAGACGTGGCACGGACTGAGGCTGGATGCCTTGCCACTCGGTGGCGGTGAACCGCAGGTGGGTGGTCCAGATGTGGGTGGGGACGAACAGCGCCGTGGCGTTGGTGATCTGGGAGGCGTCGCCCTCCGGAACGACCGGCACATAAGGAACGCGCGGTTCGGCGAGGGGTTCACCGCCCTTGTTCCACGGCTGGGCGATGGTGTGGGCGAAGACCCATTCCCGGAACCACGTCTTCTGAAACAACCCGGCGAAGCCGCCCACGAGGACAAGCACCGCAAGCACGAAGGCGCCGCCGGTCAGAACGGCGAGAACAATGAGCCGCTGCCAGACTGGGGCGCGTCGATGGAGAACGGGAGGTTGCGTGCCATGGAGGGTGGTGGATTGGCGTGGGCGCGCAAGCCGGCGCTTCCGCACCCGAGCGCCCAGTGAAACTCGGTGGCTGGAGCGGTACGACGTCGACCCGCTGGTGCGGGAGTTCAACTGCAACTGGATCACCGGTTTGAACGAGCCGCCTTTGGCGCGGCATTGGAAGGAGTACGTCGCCGGCCTGGCGCGGATGTTGGACGAGTATTTTGCGGCGCTTGGAGGTGGCGGTGCGGTGGCGGCAGGGATTCCGCTTTTCCCCGTGAAGGCAGTCTTCATCATCGCCGCGTGCTGACACCCATTCGGTCGGTTCATTTCACGGGCATTTGCGGTACGGCCATGGCGTCGGTGGCTGTGGCGTTGAAGGAGCGCGGGTACGCGGTGACCGGGTCGGACAACAACGTCTATCCACCGATGTCGACGTTCCTGGCGGAACGCGGGATCGAGGTGATGAGCGGGTACACGGAGGCGAACCTGGCGGGGGCGCCGGATCTCGTGGTCATTGGCAACGCAATCTCGCGTGGCAATCCCGAGGCGGAGGCGGTCCTGGAGCGAAAGCTCCGGTATGCTTCGCTCCCGGAGTTGCTGAAGGACGTCTTTCTGCCGGGCAAACGATCCCTGGTGGTGACGGGCACCCATGGCAAGACCACGACGACGTCGTTATTGACCTGGGTGTTTGAGCACAACGGCGCGCAGCCGAGTTATCTGATTGGCGGAATCCCCGAGAACCTGGGGCAGGGCGCGCGTTTCACCGACAGCGAGTGGTTCATTCTGGAGGGGGACGAGTACGATACGGCGTTCTTCGACAAGCGGAGCAAGTTCGTCCACTACCGGCCCGAGGTTGCCGTGGTGAACAACCTGGAGATGGATCACGCGGACATCTTCGAGGGCGTGCCGGCGATCCAGAAGTCCTTCAGCCAGTTCATCCGGTTGATCCCGCGGAATGGGTTGCTTCTGGCGAACGGCGACGATGCGAACGTGGCGCCATTGCTGGAGGAGGCGAAGTACTACCCGGCGAAACGGTTTGGGTTGGGTGAATCGAATGATTTCCGGGCCACGGCAGTGCAGTTGGAAGGGGAGACTTCCCGGTTCCGCCTGGGATCGACCGAGTTCACCATTCCCATGTCGGGCGAGTTCAACGTGCGCAATGCCCTCGCGGTGACGGTGTGCGCCCGGCACTGCGGTTTTTCGGACGCGCGGATCCAGTCGGCGTTCGACACGTTCCGCAGCGTTAAGCGGCGGATGGAACTGCGTGGGGAACCCCGGGGCATCGCGGTGGTGGATGATTTTGGGCATCATCCGACGGCGATCCGGGAGACGATGCGGGCGTTGCGGGTGCGGTTTCGGGGGCGTCGGTTGTGGGCAGTGTTCGAGCCGCGTTCGAACACCACCCGGCGGAACGTTTTTCAGGATGAATTGGTGGACGCCCTGGAATGTGCCGACGAAGTGGTGGTGGCCGAGGTGGCGCGCCTGGAGCAACTGCCGGTCGCGCAGCGGTTGAACCCGGAAAAACTGATCGCCGACCTCAGATTGCGCGGCCGGGATGCGGCGTACCTGCCGACGGTGGAATCGATCGTCGACCATGTGGTGGACCGAAGCCGGGAGGGAGACGTGATCTGTGTGTTCAGCAATGGCGGGTTCGGCGGAATTCACGCCAAACTCCTGGCGCGGCTCCAGGGCACGAACTGATTTCGCCACCGCGTCACCGTCACCAGCACCGAGGGTCGTGGGCCCGTGATGGAATCGCGGTGAGACAACCAGGGACTCTCCGGATCATACGGAGTAGGGCATACGAGCTCACCTGAGCTGCATTGCCTTCCATTGAATCGCCCCTTCGAGGGGAAGCACACGGCCGTGCGCCCACCTTCCTCTCTCCGTGGTCGTCACCGCGTTTCAAGGTCAGCGGAATTCCAGGATCTCGGTTCGGAGTCGGCCGACGTGGGCGTTGGGCAGTCGGAGATCGATGGAGCCCGGGACAGCTATTTCGGTCGATGCGTGAGCATCGGCGAAGAGGGCTTGGGAGCGTTGGAGGTGGCGGAAGTGGGCGGTGGGTTCACGGGTGCTGAGGTAGTAGAATTCCTCAAGAAGTGGATGCTCGGGCGTGGCCGGTGCCTGGAAATCATTGATTTGGGCGGCATCGGCGAAAATCGCGAGGTCGGTGGGGCGTTGAGCGGATTGGGGGCGGATGGCGGGCTGATTTTCGGGAGCCGAGAGGGCGAGGTTGTAGCCGTAACCGAATGCACCGCCGACGGCTTTGGGTTTGAAGTCGGGGGAGTTCCGGCGCAGAGCCGGGCAGACTTCGATACCACGGGCGTTGAAGTAGGGCCAGAGAGCGCCGGCGCGTGGATTAAAGGCGCGATGGCCTTCGTCCCCGTTTTCCAGCCAGCCGAACCAGTAGACGATCCCGTTGTTGGTGGCGCCGGCGCGGTAGCGGAAGGCGGCGCCTTCGTAATCGTCCCAGTACAGCTGGGCGGCGACCCCGAGTTGCCGAAGGTTGCCCAGGCACTGGGTGGCGCGGGCGCAGCGATTGGCCCGCACCAGCGATGGCATGAAGAGTGCGGCGAGAATGCCCAGGATCGCGATGACCACCAGGAGTTCGATAAGGGTGAAGGCCGATGGTTTTCTCATGGGCGCTCCAGTCGCACCCGGTACAGGGCGGAGTCGGTGGGGGGGAAGGGATCGGTGAACGACCAACGGCCGGAGGAGGACTCGGCAGCGACCGGAATCGTCACCCAAGAGACGTCGCCGTCGCGGCGCTCGAGGAAAGCGGTCCAGCTCGGGATCGACGGCAGGGAGATTCGAGGCAATCCGCCGGGAGCCAACACTTCGAGAATCGGGCGGGGTGGTGCGGGGAACTCCAGTTCGAGGTCATCGACGAAGCCATGAGCGAGCATCTGGCCGCCGTAGGCGGCGGGTTGATGATCACCGCTGTAGCTGGTCACGGAAAAGGCATCGAGACGGAAGTCCCCGAATCCGGAACTCAGCGCCTTCACGCCTTCCGCGAAGGGCAGGCCATTCCGAAGGGCCCGGAGCGAGAGGGTGAACGCGGTGGCGTCGTGACGGACCTCGATGTCGTAGGTGGCGCCCGTTTCAAGTTCCAACGGGAACAAGTCCAGGGTCGCCCAGCGGGTGTTGTTGGTGGCGACGGCGACGGTTGAGAACGTCGGCGTGATGGTGGTGCTGGGGGGGAAGTAGGCGAATTCCAGCAGGTTCCGGGACCCCCAGGTGGGATGGATACCGGCGCCCCGAAACGAGGCGGGTGAAAAGGCTTGGGTTCGACCGATCAGTCCAAGGGCGAGTGGAAAGGTCGCTTCCGGCGATTCGGTGGCGATGTCGTCAAGGACGAGCGTGAAGCGGAACCGGAACGATTCCGCACGGGTCAGGACGGTGGGAAGCGGAAGGTGGAAGAACGCGTTGGGTCGTAGGGAGTCCCAGGTGACCCCAAGGCGGTTGGCGCCCTCGTTCCATCTGAAATGAGATGAATCGCCGTGGACATACCAACCGCGGGTCCGTGGATCGGCCGAGAAATCCTCGCGCCAGAGCTCCGCCGGACCGGACATGGGCGCGAGGATTGCCAGGACCAGAAGCAGCGTGGCGAGGAGGGATGTCCGGAGGTTTGACATCGGTGCGGCGTTTCGTCCGGTTCAGGTCCGATTTCCGGTCCACGGACCCGGTCGTCCGACAACGATGCCGGCGTGCGGCGCTGCGGCGGAAGGTCGGTTCATGGCTGGAAGCGTGTCGCGGTAGAGGGGTGGGGACGACGGCATGCGATCAGGAGCATCGAACCGACCATCATCAGAGCGCCGGTCGTGGGTTCGGGAACGGCGCTGAAGCCATCAATCTCAGCGCGGTCACCGAGCACGTCGATGCGCACGAACTGAATGGAATCGAGGGTGGCCGGTGAACCCTCGGCATTCCGGGCCCACCCGATATCGAAGGCAGTACCGCCCCCGGAACCCAGATAGAGCGAACGGATGCCCGAGAGCCCCAATCCGTTGAAGTCCGTCTCCTTGAGCGTTGGAGAGACAGGACTCGAAAAATCGCCGGAACCGTCGGTGGGGAAGAATCCGTCGACAATCGGCGCGAGAGCGGGGTCTAGGGTTAAGAACTGGACGCCATCGGGACTGACGCTGACCCGGGTGGGGCCGACGGCACTGCCGAAGAGGGAACCATCGGTGATGCCGCCGCCGGAAAAATCGCCGTTGGTGATCAGGAAGGCGGAGCTGCCGAAGACGAGGAAATCGAGGCCGTGTGGGTTTCCGGCGAGGTCAAGGACGGGGTATTGGAAGCGGATGGTGAGGGAGCCGCCGGCGCCGAGGGAAACGAGCTGACCGGACTGCCATGGGGCGTTGAAGGGCTCGACGGGGCCCCCGAACTCGCCGGGGGTGAGGCGTGAAGGTTCGCCGAGGCTGGAGTTGGGTTGTTGGTAGCCGTTGGCGGCACCGGTTCCCGGCGAGTACCCGAGGATTTCTGCGGCGTAATTGGGTGGGGACTGGTCGGTGGCGGAGGACGTGGGGGCAAGGGTGGTGAGGACGGCAAAGCCCGCCACCGACAGGACGGAGGTCGATTGTTTCATCTGGTCTGCATCAAAGGTACCGCGCGCCCAGGCGCGGAGGGTTGACTGCGAGACCAGTGCGGGACAGGGCGCCTTGGAAAGGTGACCGGCTCCCACTCCTCGAAGAATGACGGCATCCAGCGAGGTCGACCGGCAGACCAGCCGGTGCACCTGGCCTCATCCTTCTCTTGGGCGGAGAAGTGTTCCCACGCGATCAGTCAGCGTTGGAACGGACGAGCATGGATGGACCGGTCTCCTGACTCCGGGCTGCGAACCTTACCCCCGCCTTCCCAGCGTTGCCGCCAGTGGCATTTGGGGGTTTGTCACCCGATACAGTGGCGCTACCGTCCCCGATTCTCACGGGGTTCCCGAGCATCTATCCATGTTAGCCGGGGCGATCCCGGCTCTTCAAAGAACGAGTTCTACCGTTAACGGGACACCCTGCTTTCGCGCAAGGCAATTTCCGTGAGCATTTCCGACCCTCTAGAACGTGATCAGCGACCGAACCGGTTTTCCCGCCAGACGGCTTCGGCCGTCGAGGAATCCCAGCTCGATGACAAAGGCAGCTTCAAGAACCTTGCCTCCAAGACGTTCAATCAACCGGACCGTCGCGGCCGCCGTGCCCCCGGTGGCGAGCACATCATCCACCAACAGCACGCGCTGACCCGGGCGGATGGCATCGACGTGCATGGCGAGGGTGTTGGTTCCGTACTCGAGGCTGTAGCTCTCCTCGATGGTTTGGTAGGGGAGTTTGCCTGTTTTTCGGACCGGAACCACCCCCGTGCTGAGGCGCAACGCCACGGCCGACGCAAACAGGAATCCCCGTGCGTCGATGCCAGCGACCACGTCCACTTGTCCCGGTTTCCAGGGACCCGTCAGCAGGTCGATGCAGGCGGAGAACTGCCGGGCGTCAGCCAGCAAGGGGGTGATGTCCTTGAATTGGATGCCTGGCTTCGGGAAGTCAGGAACATTCCGGATGGCGGCTTTCAGGTCGTCTGCGGAAATGGGAGGCATGGGGTGCATGGGTGGGAGGCGTCTTGGTAGGGATGCTGTGGGGATGGTGGTTGGCTGGCGGCAGATCGTGGGGTCCGTGGCGATACCCCGTCGTCGGTCTGGGCCGGGGATGAGGTAGCAACAGAAACGTTGTGGGTCACGCACTTCGGTGGGGGCGGTTGGAGAACGGGCTTGAACGCGGGGTGTGGTGGCGACAGCTTGAATGGGCATGGCTGCTCCCTCGGAGCCCGAAATGAACCCAACCAGTCTATGTGGCGAGCCGCCCTCGTGTTCGCTGGCGCAGGCGACGGCTGGAACATGTGTTCGTGTGCTGGAGCTGAAGGCGCCGGCCGACGTGGCGCTTCGGCTGCGGGAGTTGGGTTTTTGCGAACAGCAGCGGATTCGACTCCTGAGCAAGCACACGAACGTGATCTGTCAGGTGTGCAACGTGCGCTTGGGAATCAGCAAGGATTTGGCGGGCATGATCGTGGTGGAACCCGCCAGTCCCCATGGAAATCGGAGGAAGCCATGAGCGAAGGACTTGTCGTGTTGAGCGGATTGACGATCGGCGGGCGCGGGCGGGTGGCGGAGATCCGGTTGCCAGCCTCAGACAAGCCCCGATTGATGGAAATGGGCTTGCTGGTGGGGACGCTGGTGGAGTTGGTTCGTTTCGCGCCCCTCGGGGACCCGGTTGAGATCAAGGTTCGGGGCTACCATCTGACGCTTCGGAAACATGAAGCGGATTTAATCCTGGTACGCCCGGAGTGAGCGGAGTCAGCGCAAACTACCGACAACCAAGCGCAAGCTGGCGCAAGCCCGGGGCCTCGGCGCCTCCCAGATTGGAGCTGAATGACGGCCGCCCCAGTGTCTGGAACCCCGCCCCCTGCCGCCCGCGAGTTTCTCGTGGCGCTGACGGGCAATCCCAACTGTGGCAAGACGACGTTGTTCAACGCGTTGACGGGATTGCGGGCCAAGGTCGGCAACTACGCGGGGGTCACGGTGGAGCGGAAGGAGGGCAAGCTGAGGGGCACGCCACCCCACCTGAAGATCACCCTGCTGGACCTGCCCGGATCTTACAGCCTGAGTCCGCAGTCTCTGGATGAAGCGGTGGCGCGGGATGTGTTGTTGCAGCGCCTGCCGGAAGTCGGCGCGCCCGCGGCGGTGGTGGTGGTGGTGGACGCCTCGAACCTGGAGCGGAACCTGTACTATGCGACCCAGGTGATTGAGTTGGGTTATCCGACGGTGCTCGCGCTGAACATGGTGGATGTGGCGCGGGACAACGGCACGGATGTTGATGTGGAGCGCTTGGCGGAAGAGTTGGGAGTTCCGGTGGTGGCCATGGTGGCGAGCCGGGCCGAGGGGATGGATCGGCTCCGGGCCGAGATCCTGCGGTTGTCGATGCACCCCAGGGAATCGACGGTCCCGGCGCAGCGCCGTTTCCTGAAAATGCCGGGAGACCTGGATCGGGAGTGGCGGGAGCTTGCGTCGCGCTGGACCGGGCCGATTCAGTCCGGATTTCCACCGGCGAGTTCGGAGGCCTTGCTGTTGCTGACCGACGACAAGGCATTGAATGGCTCATTGAGGCACTGGCCTGCGGGCATCACGAAGGAGGTGGTGGCGGCGCGCGGTCGGTTGGAATCGGCGGGCGTGGAGTGGATGAGCGCGGCCATCGAGGGGCGCTACGCGCGGGTGTCGGCGATCCACGAGGCGGTGGCCGCGATGCCGTCGATGGTGGGAGAGACGTTGAGTGACCGATTGGATCAGGTGATCACGCATCGGATCTGGGGTCCGCTGATCTTCGTGGGCCTGATGTTCCTGATTTTTCAGGCGATGTTCACTTTTGCGGAGTGGCCGATGGGCTGGATTGAAGCCGGGGTGGGGTGGTTGGGGGATGCGGTTCGAGGGGCGATGCCGGCTGGGGATCTGAGGGACTTGCTGGTGGACGGGGTGGTGGCGGGGGTGGGGGCGGTGATTGTTTTTTTGCCGCAGATCCTGCTGCTGTTCCTTTTTCTGGGTTTGCTCGAGGACACGGGTTACATGGCCCGTGCGGCGTTCCTGATGGATCGGCTGATGAGCAAGGTGGGATTGCACGGCAAGAGTTTCATCCCGTTGTTGAGTTCGTTTGCCTGCGCGATTCCGGGGATCATGGCGGCGCGAACGATCGAGACGCCGAAGGACCGGTTGGTGACGATCCTGGTGGCGCCTTTGATGAGCTGTTCGGCCCGCCTCCCGGTGTACACGGTGCTGATTGCCGCCTGCATTCCCAACGTGGTGGTGCTGGGCTTCATGAAGCTCTCCGCCCTCACCATGTTGAGCATGTATCTCCTGGGGATCGTGGTGGCGCTCCTGATGGCATGGATCTTCAAACGCACCCTTCTGAAGGGGCATGCGCCGCTCCTGATCATGGAACTGCCGCCGTACAAAAGGCCGAGTGTGCGGGTCGTACTTCGGCACATGTTCGACCGTTCGATGCTGTTCCTACGGCGTGCGGGCACGGTGATCCTGGTCATCAACATGGTGCTGTGGGTGTTGGCGACCTACCCGCGAAGCGCGGAACGTGAGGCCGATTTTGCGGCCGAGCGTCAGGCGGCGACGTCAGCAGGCGGTGAGGAAGTGGAGGAACGGCTGGCGGCGCTGGATCGGTTCCAGGCTGGCGAACGGCTTCGGCACAGTTTCGCGGGGGTTCTGGGACGCACGATCGAACCGTGGATTGCTCCGTTGGGATTCGACTGGAAGATCGGCATCGGGTTGGTGGCGTCGTTTGCGGCGCGGGAGGTGTTCGTGAGCACGATGTCGACGGTCTACAACGTGGGGGAAGTGGAGGATTCGGAGGAAGGAACGCGCGGACTGGCGGCGGTAATGCAGTCGCAGAAGCGGCCGGATGGCAGTCCGTTGTACACGGCGTTGACCGGCGTGACGTTGATGGTGTTTTACGTGTTTGCCCTCCAGTGCGTGAGCACCATCGCGATCGTGCGGCGCGAGACGAACGCATGGAAATGGCCGTTGTTCCAGCTCGCCTACATGACCGCGTTGGCGTGGGTGCTGGCCTTCATCACCTACCAGGGTGGGCGATTGTTGGGGTGGAGCTAAGGCGTCAGCGATCGGACGAAGAAATCCGCCCTCAAGCGACGTCCGTAATCCGATTCGATGGCGCCGTGACCGGCGCCAGGAAACGGCAGGAATTCGAACGGTTTGCCGGCCTTGATCAGGGCGGCAACCACCTGGTAGGTGCTCGCCGGATCCACGTTCTTGTCGAGCTCACCGACGGTGAGCAGGAGTTTTCCCTGGAGCTTGTGGGCCTGGGTGACGTTGGACTGCTCCGCGTAGTGGGAACCAACCGGCCAGCCCATCCACGCCTCGTTCCACCAGATCTTGTCCATGCGGTTGTCGTGACAGCCGCAGTCGGCCACGGCGGCGTGGTAGAAGTCGCCGTGGGCGAGAAGGGCACGCAAGGCGTTCTGCCCGCCCGCCGAGCCGCCGTAGATGCCGACGCGGGTGAGGTCCAGTTCGGGAAACCGGTTGGCGGCGGCCTTGAGCCAGGCGATGCGATCGGGGAAACCCGCGTCGCCGATGTTTCGCCACGCGACATCGTGGAAGGCCTTGTCCCGCCAGTTCGTTCCCATTCCGTCGACCTGAACCACGACAAAACCGCGGTCGGCGAGTTCCTCCTGGCTTCGATAGGTGGCGTGAAAGGCCTTGGGCACGTGCTGGCCGTGAGGTCCGGCGTAGATGTTCTCGAGGACGGGATAGCGGAGGGCCGGGTTGAAGCCGCGGGGACGATGTAGAATGCCCCAGACGTCGGTGGTTCCGTCGCGTCCCTTGGCGGTGAATCGTTCCGGGAAACGTCCACGCTCGGCGAGAACCTCAGAGGCATCGGCTGTTTCCAGGGCGCAGACCTTCGTGCCGAACTCCGCGTTCCGGAGTTCGCTGACCGGTGGAAGGTCGACGCGGGACCAGGAGTCGATGAAGAAACGGCGGTCGGGCGACCATTGGATCTCGTGGGTGCCGTCGCCCTCCGTGAGGGGGACGAATCCCGTGCCGTCGAGGTTCACCCGGGCGAGATGAACGTGGTAAGGGTCCTGGCCCGGCCAGATGCCGCAGGCACGAACCCAAACTTGCCGTTTTTCATCGTCGAACTTGTCGATTCCGCGGACGACCCAGTGACCCTGGGTGATGGCGTTCTTGGTGGCGCCGGTGGTGGCATCGAGGAGATAGAGGTGATTCCACCCGCTCCGCTCGGACATCCAGATGAGTTCGTTTTTCCCGTCGAGGAATTCGAGGAAGGACTTGTTGGAGTAATCCAAAAACGTGGGGACCTCCTCGCTGACGAGGGACCGGACCTCGCCCGAGGCGGCGTCGACGGCCAGCACCCGCATGACTTGGTGGCCCCGCTGGTTGTAGAGGAAAGTGAAGCGCGAGTTGTCCGGGGCCCAGCGGAACTCGGCGAGTTCCCAGGGATTCGGGAACTTTTCCCTCGCGATTGTAATCTCGCGGGCGCCGTTGGTGTCGAACGCGAAGAGGCGGGGCGAGGGAACGGGCAGTTCATCCCCGGCCTTGAGGTACGGGTAGGAGGAAGGTTTGGGTTGAAGCTGGTCTGCGGGTGAGGACTCGACGAGCTGGATGCGGCGTTCGGGCACGGTCCGGGTCTGGAGCGCGACGAGTCGGCGTGAATCGGGGGACCAGAACGCATCGGGCAGGGTGGGAGGAGCCTCCGCGGCGTTGTAGTCCATGCTCACGCCTCGTGCGCGCTGGCTGTCCTTGTGAAAGGTGTGTCCGGGACTGGCGTCGAACGAGAGCGGTGTTTCGGAGCCGGACTTCACGTCGCGGACCCAGAGATTGTGATCGCGGACGACGGCAGCCCGGGTGCCATCCGGGGAGCGGATTTCGCGTGGCGATTCCTTGGCGGCATCCGTCCGTCCGCGACGTCGTGGTTCCGGGGGGCGATCCGTGATGATGGCGCGGGCGGACTCGCGGGTGGCCTCGAAGACCAGCCCGGGGGAGGCGTCCAGCACGGCGGCCCAGACATGGCCGGTGTAGGTGTGCTGGCGGCGGGTGGTGCCCGGCTTGAGGACGCCGTAGGGCTGGCGGTTGCCCTCGGGATCGATCCAGAAGAGTTGGATTTCAAGCCCTGAACGGTTGTCGAAGACGATGCTGGTTTCGGGACCGTTGTTTCGGGATGGGCGGGTCTCGGTCTCAGCCGGGAGGGAGTCGTCGTCGGACGGTTCGACGGGTTTGAGTTGGTAGGTGGCGAGGTCGAGACGCCATGTCCCATCGGGTGCGGAGAGGGTGACGCTCGAAAGGTCTTCGGCGAAATCAAGACGCTCGACGGGGAGACGGTCGGGGGCGACCTCCCGATCGAGCATTCGCGAAAGTTCAGCCGCGGCGCGGGCGTGGTCGAAGGCGGGCCGGCGGGAGCCGACGCGGGTGTCGACGAGGATGAATTCGAGGGCGTCGGCGGGGAGGGAGTTGCGGTACCAGAAGAGGGAGTGGGTCGCGAACCAGTGGGGTTCGATCTTATCGCGATACACGCGGGGCGCGGCGGCGGCCGATGGGGCGAGCCACCCTGCGACAACCGTCCAGGCGATGAACCTGAGGAACCAGAGAGTGCTCAGCGGGGAGGGAGGCACGGGCCCATCCTGGCGGAGCGAGGGGAGAAGGGAAAGTCGGGGAACGGGAGGAAAGGGTTTTGCGCCAAACTCCAATAGGGATAGGACTCGGCGCGTGGAACGGGTTGTCAGACGATTTGGGTTCCATGCCTGATCAGGGTGCGAGGGGGTCGGCGGACACGCGCTGCTGGTTGCGGAGCAGTGAGAGCATCCGGCTCCGTTCGTCGGCAAACCTCGATTCGTCGATGAGATCGCGCAGTTCGTTGGGGTCGCGGTGAAGGTTGAAGAGTTGGAAACGCTTCGCCTTGGGATATTCGATGAGTTTCCAGCGACCGTCGGTGACGGCCCGTTGGAGGTCACGGTAGGCGGTCAAGAGCACGCAGGGCGTTGGGTCGGTTGGGGATTCGCCACGGAGAATCGGCAGAAGGCTTCGGCCTTCGGAACCCTCGGGAGTCGGCACCCGGGTGAACTCGCAGAGAGTGGCCGCGAGTTGATGGAGAGTGACGAGTTGATCGACGCGTCGGTTCCTAGGGAGGCCGGGACCCGCGATCAAAAGCGGCACCCGGGTCGAGTGTTCGTACAGGTTCTGTTTTCCCAGGAGCCCATGGCTTCCGATGGCGAGGCCGTTGTCACCCGCGAAAACGATCAGGGTGTTGGTGTCGAGGTGCGCTTCGCGGAGTGCGTCCAGGATTCGGCCGATTTGGGCGTCCAGGTGGGTGATCATGCCGTAGTAGCTGGCCAGCTCCCGGCGCACGGCCTCGGCGGTGCGCGGCCAAGGCAGCAGCTTCTCGTCCCGCACGCCCAGCTCGCCGTTATCGAAGGGATGTTGCGGGAGGAAACTGGCGGGAAGGGGAGGCGGTTTGGACGAGTATCGGGTCGCGAACGATTCCGGGGGCGTTCTGGGGTCGTGCGGTGAAGTGAAGGCCACGTAGAGGCAGAACGGTTGGTTGTCACGTCGGGGTTCGCGGAGGAAACGGATGGCCGAATCGGCGAATGTTTCGGAGGAAGGTCCGGAGGCCTTCCTTTCCGGGGTCAACGTTCCGTCGGGCTGGAGATCGCGCACCTTGACCTGATTCTGGTCGGTCATACCGCCGAGGAACACGTCGCGACCTTCGGAGAACGACGCGGCGAGGGAATTGGCACCGTTGTGCCACTTGCCGGTGATGAAAGTTTTCCAGCCAGCGCGGCCGAGTTGGGCGGGCCAGGTGGGAGTGTCGCGAAGGTCTTCGCGGACACGAAAGAGTGAGCGGCCGCTGAGCATCATGGCCCGCGACGGGACGCAGACCGCGCCCTGGAGGGCGCCGAGGATGTGGGCCTGGGTGAAGGCGGTGCCCTCCCGGGCGAGGCGATCCAGATGGGGCGTTTGGATGTGGCGATTGCCGAGGGCGTGGAGGGTGTCGGCACGTTGATCGTCGGAGAAGAGGAAGAGGATGTTGGGCCGGGCGGGAGTGGCGGAGAAAGCGACGCCCGAGCAAACGAGAGTGCCCAGGAAGAAGGCGAGGACGAGGCGCGAGAGGCGAGTGGGGTTCATGGGTAGGAACGACGAAAGGAATTTCCCTTGTTGGGACCATGAACCGTTGAGCGAGGGGAGTCGCAAGCGGCCCTCATCCCGGCCTTCTCCCGGGGGGAGAAGGAGAATGCGCCCCGCGGGTTTCTTAAGGATGGGCCGAGGCTGCCTTACGCCAGCAACTCTTTGACCACGCGGGCGGGTTCGACGCCCGTGAGGCGGCCGTCGAGGCCCTGGTATTTGAAGGTGAACCGTTGGTGATCGATGCCGAGCAGGTGGAGGACGGTGGCGTGGAAGTCGCGGACATGGACGGGGTCTTTGACGATGTTGTAGGAGAAATCGTCCGTTTCACCGTAGAGGGTGCCGCCCTTGGCGCCGCCACCGGCCATCCACATGGTGAAGCAGCGGGGGTGATGGTCGCGACCGTAGTTGTCCTTGGTGAGGCCTCCCTGGCTGTAAATGGTGCGACCGAATTCACCGCCCCAGATGATGAGCGTGTCCTCGAAGAGGCCGCGGGATTTCAGATCCTGGATGAGGCCGTGAATGGGTTGATCGACGTCTTTGCACTGGGAGGGCATGCGTCCGCCGACGTTGGCGTGGTGATCCCAGTTGTTGTGATAGACCTGGACGAAGCGGACCCCGCGTTCGAGCAGGCGCCGGGCGAGCAGAGACGTGTAGGCGAACGAGCCGGGTTTGCGGGCGTCCTCGCCGTACAGCTTGTAGGTGGATTCGGGTTCGTTGCGCACCTCCATAAGTTCGGGGACGCTGGCCTGCATGCGGTAGGCCATTTCGAACTGTTGGATGCGGGTGTGGGTTTCCGGGTCACCGACGGCGGCGTAGTTGACCTCGTTGAGACGGCGGAGGCCGTCGAGTTGGCGGCGGCGGAGTTCGGACGGGATGCCGGGAGGATTGGTGATGAAAAGGATGGGATCGCCGCTGCTGCGGAAGGAGACGCCGGCGTGTTCGCCGGAGAGGTAACCGCTGGACCAGAGTCGGGCGGAGATGGCCTGGAGCTGTTCCTTGTTGCTGGGTTCGGCGACGAGGACCACGAAGGTAGGGAGGTTCGCGTTGATGGAACCTAGGCCGTAGCCGACCCAGGAGCCGATGCAGGGGCGCCCGCCGATCTGGTTGCCGGTCTGCATGTGGGTGATGGCGGGTTCGTGGTTGATGGCCTCGGTGTGCATCGACTTGATGAAGCAGAGATCGTCGACACAACGGGCGGTGTACGGAAGGAGTTCGGTGTTCATCCAGAGGCCGCACTGGCCGGCCGGGCTGAACTTGTACTTGGACGGCGCGATGGGGAACCGGGTCTGACCTGAAGTCATGGTGGTCAGGCGCTGGCCCATGCGGATGGAGTCGGGTAGATCCTTGTCGTACCACTCGCCCATGACGGGTTTGTGATCGAAGAGATCCATCTGGGACGGGCCGCCGACCATGTGCAGGTAGAGGACCCGCTTGGCTTTGGGCGCAAAGTGCGGGAGGACGGGACGCGAGGCGTTGCCATCCTCGGCCCAGAGACGGAGGCGGCTGCCGAGCAGGGACGTGAGGGCGGCATATCCGAGCGCGTTCCTGCCGCGGGCAAAGAATTGGCGGCGTGTCTGGAGGACGTGGCCTTCTTGCAGTGGATTCATGGCGTGCGAGGGGAAAGTCGCGGTGGGTATTGGCCGCGGCCTGACTTATTTGGTGAGGGCTTCGTCGAGATTGAAGAGTTGGTTGGCGACGAGCGTGAGTGCGGCGAGTTGGTGGGCGGGCACGTCGGAATCACGGCTCGAATCGCCGACATCGAGAAGCTTAGCCGCCTCGTCGGGTTGGGCGGCATAGTAGGTTTGGGCGGCGTCGAGTGTGCCGGCGACTTCGGCGAGTTCGCCGGGTTGCAGGGGGCGGCCGAGGATGCGGTAGGCGAGATTGTCGAGCGACGCGGCGAGGCGTCCGTCGGCGTCGGCGAAGGCGCGTTCGGCGAGGACACGGGCTGCTTCGATGAACTGGGGATCGTTCAGGGTGGCGAGAGCCTGGAGGGGGGTGTTCGTGCGTTCACGACGCACGGTGCACGATTCGCGGCTGGGAGCGTTGAAAAGGTCCATGAGGGCCGGCGGGGCGGAACGTTTCCAGAACGTGTACAGGCTGCGACGGTAGAGGGCGGCGCCCGAGTCGCGTTTGTAATTGCGGGTGTCGCTCTCGGGCATGGCGACGGCTTCCCAGACGCCATCGGGTTGGTAGGGCTTCACGCTGGGTCCGCCGATTTGGTCGCCGAGAAGCCCCGAGGCCTGAAGGGCGTAGTCGCGGAGCATTTCGGCTTCCATGCGGAAACGTGGACCGCGACTGATGAGGCGATTGGCTGGGTCCTTCTCGAGTTTCTCGGGCGTGGTGCGTTCGCTTTGCCGGTAGGTGGACGACAGGACGATACTCTCGAAGAGCTGCTTCACGTCCCAGCCGTTGCCGACGAACTCGACGGCCAGCCAGTCGAGCAGTTCTGGGTTCACCGGGGCCTCGCCCATGGTTCCGAAATCCTCGGTCGACTTGACCAGACCGATTCCGAAAATCTCCTGCCAGAATCGGTTCACGGTGACCCGGGCGGTGAGAGGGTTCTCCGGCGAGACCAACCATAGGGCCAGACCGAGACGGTTGGTGGGCGCCCCGGTGGGGAATGGGTGAAGGACGGCGGGGGTGCCGGCGACAACCTTGTCCTTGGGCTTGTCATATTGGCCTCGGGCCAGCAGGGCGGTCATCGGGATCGAATCCGTTTTCTCCCGCTGGACGTGGGTGACCGGGTAGCGCAATCGGATGGCTTCGCGTTCATCCTCGAGGGTGGTGAAGTGCTTGCGGGCGCCTTGGAAAGGCGCGTACGAGAGCAGGAAATAGTCGAAAACCTCCTGCCGTGACTCGGCCTTCCACTCGGCGATCGGGGTGGCCAGGAGTTGGCGGACATCGTCGATCTTGGCGAGGGCCCGGGTCTCGGGGCCTGCGAGGACACGATGATAAATGCGCAAATCCTGGATCGATCCTCCTGTGAACGACGAACCGCTGCTGCGACGGCCCAGGCGAAGCGGCGTTGGCGTGCGGAAGGAACCGCGGACCCTTCCCGGGCCGTCCCGTTCGGTTTCTGCGACTACGCCGTCGACGAAGAATCGAATGCCTTCGGGACGACCTGAGCCATCGAAGGTGACGGTGAGGTGTTGCCATTCCCCCTTGCGGGCGAGGCGCTTCTTGGTGCGGACCTTGACGGCGTCGTCGGGCCATTTGTGCACGACATGGGTGGCGAACTGTCCCTGCTGAATCCATAGATCCCAGCCGCGGTGGTCGTTGGCTTCGTCCATGCGGGCGATGAGCGCGGCGGTTTCATTGTACGCCGGTGGGACGTAGACCCAGGCGGCGACGGAAAACGGCTGACCGATGTCGAAGTCGCCAGCTTCGCCGAGATTGACGGTCCCTTCCTTCTCGAAGTGGAGGGCGGGTCCCGAGTGGCCGTTGGTGGCCCAGTGAACATCACCTTCGATGGGGACCGTGATCGGGTTGCCGCCGACCGTGATGGCGATGGGCGAGTTCGGGCCGTCGCGGAGCGGCGCGTGGACGGTGAGGTTGGACTGGAGATCGCGTTCGATATCGGTGGCTGTGAGCTTTCCCGCCCACTCCGTGAAAGGGGCGTTTGCCTCCTGGCGCTGCGTGTCGATGGCGGTTTTCGCGGAGGCGATGACCGCGGGGAGGGCGCTCCAGCGGGCGCGATCGGCGGGATCACTGATGACGGACATGCTGGCGTTGGCGCCGTCTTTGACGTTGCCGTCGAAGCCCGACTGGGTGGTGTTTCGGAAGAACGCCGCCATCGAATAGAAGTCCCGCAGGGTGATCGGGTCGAACTTGTGATCGTGGCAGGAGGCGCAGTTGGCGGTGAGGCCAAGCCAGACCCAGGACGTGGTGGTGACGCGATCGTTGGCGTAGTTGACCTGGTTTTCTTCCTCGATGGTGCCGCCTTCGTTGGTGGTGGCATTGCAGCGATGAAATCCGGTGGCGATCCGTTGGTCGTCCGTGGGATCGGGGAAGAGATCGCCGGCGATTTGTTCCACGGTGAAACGGTCGAAGGGCAAATTGCGGTTGAAGGCGCGGATGACCCAGTCGCGGTACGGCCACATTTCGCGATAATTGTCGAAGTGCAGACCATGGGTGTCGGCGTAGCGTGCTGCGTCGAGCCAGGCGCGGGCGCGATTTTCACCCCAGCGATCGGAGGCCAGAAACGTTCGCACCGCACGCTCGTAGGCGTCGGGGGCCGTATCGCGGACAAACGCTTCGACGGCGTCCGGTGACGGTGGCAGTCCGGTGAGATCGAGGGCGACGCGGCGGAGGAGTCGGCGGCGGTCGGATTCCGGAGCGGGGGAGAGGCCGTGGGTGTCGAGGCGGGCAAGAACGAAGGCGTCGATGGGATTTCGGATCGGGAAATGGGGGTGACGTTTGGCGAGTTCAGAGGTGTCCGGCGTGGTGGGGCGGCGGGGTTTGACGAATGCCCAGTGGCCTTCCCAGGCGGCGCCCTCGGCGATCCAGCGTTTCAGCAGTTCCTTTTGGGCGGGCTTCAGGTCCTTGTGGGAATCCGGGGGTGGCATGACATCCTCGGGGTCGGTGGTGACGATGCGTTTCCAGAGTTCGCTGGTTTCCGGTTTGCCTGGGATGATGGCGGCGGCGCGTTTGGGGGTGATTTCGAAAAGGCCCTCGCGGGTGTCGAGGCGAAGGCCCGCCTTACGCGTGCCGGGGTCGGGACCGTGGCAGGCGAAGCACTGTTCGGAGAGGATCGGTTTGATGTCGCGGTTGAAGACGAGATCCGCCGCGGCAGCGACCGAGACGAGGTTGGCGAGCAGTGCCACCCGGAGGAGGGTGACTCCCGGCTGGGCACAGGGGATGGCGACCGAAAGCGTGCGCATGGGACTCAGGGGTAAAGAGGACGTGGACGGATGATCCGCGGCGGGGAGGAGCTCTGCAAGGCCGGGGATCCGGCGGCAAAGCCCCGGCTTGGCAGGCGACGTGCGGAAGTGGTAGCCCTCCGGGATGCGTGCAATCGGTGTGCGACCTGGGATCGCGGTTCTCTGGACACTCCTGGAACTCTCGGCGTTCGCCCAAGGGACGGCGTTTCAGTATCAGGGACAGCTTTCGGTGGGAGGCCAGGGGGCGAACGGAGCCTTCGACTGGCGGGTGGGACTTTTTGATGAGCTGACGGGCGGGAGTCTGGTGGGGCCGATCCACACGAATCTGAACGTCGCGGTGGTGAACGGTTGGTTCACGACGACGCTGGATTTCGGTACAGCGGCGTTCTCAGGGGCCGGACGCTGGCTGGAACTGGAGGTGCGCCCGGCGGGAAACGGGGCGTATACCGTGTTGGCGCCACGGCAGGCGGTGTTGCCGGTGCCGTATGCGCACTATGCTTTGGCGGCATCGGGCTCGGTCGGACCGGTCGGACCCGCAGGGCCGGTGGGACCTGCCGGTTTGAATTGGCTGGATGCGTGGGACGCAAGCGTGACCTACCAGCCGACGGATGCCGTGTCATTTGATGGCAGTTCGTGGGTGGCAAAGGCGGGCAACGTGGCGTCCAAGCCAAGTGGGGATGCTGCGACCTGGGGTTTGCTGGCGGCGCAGGGCTTGCCGGGACCGGTGGGGCCTGTCGGGCCTCTGGGATCGCAGGGGCCAGCGGGATCGCCAGGGGCTCCGGGGACGGCAGGAGCTCCCGGCCCCCAGGGTTTGCAGGGCGAACCTGGACCGTCCGGTTCCACGGACGGTTGGGCGCGACTGGGCAATGCCGGCACGGATGTGAACGTGAATTTCGTTGGGACGACCGACAATGCGCCGCTGTCGTTCCGGGTCTTCAACGAGCAGGTGCTCCGCCTGGAATCCCAACCCAGTGGGACGCGGATCATCGGAGGAAGAGGTCAGAGCCTCAATCCAGGTTCGACCAACTCCGCCATTCTGAGCGGGCGCGATCATTCGATTGCGTCGGCGGCGCACGAGTCGGTGATCGTGGGTGGCGTGGGGAGCGTCGTGGAAGGGGACCAGCGATCGGCCTTCATCGGCGGAGGCGCTCGAAACAGGATTCGGCAGGACAACCAGCATGCGGTGATCGTGGGTGGCCGCGACAATCGGATTGGGACCAACGTGGTGATCAGCCTGGTGGTGGGCGGCGGCGAGAACGTGATCGCCAATAACGTGGACGGCGGGCTGATGGTGGGCGGTTTCCGGAACGACATCCTCGGGTCCAATAACCCGAACCGCCGCGAGATCGCTCCGATCCTCATCGGCGGCTCCGACAACGAAATTGGGCGGGAGAGCAATTGGGCCATCATCCTGGGTGGGGACAACAACCGGATCGGGACGAATTGCGCGAGTGCGATCACGATGGGTGGGACGAACAACCTGGTGGCGGACAACTGCGGGTTCTCCTTGGCGGCAGGGCGGCGGACCCGGGTGAACCACGTGGGAGCTTTCATTTGGTCGGACAGCCAGAACGAGAGCTTTGCCACGGCAGGAGTGAACACGTTCAACGTTCGGTCGGAAGGCGGGATGCACCTCAACGGGGACACGTCGATGTTCTTCGGCAATTCAACCCGGCAGATGTTGAATCTGTGGGGCGACGGTTACGGGATCGGCGTGCAAAGCGGCACCCACTATGCCCGCACGGATTCGGCAGGCAGTTTCTCGTGGTTCCGAGGGGGTGCGCATTCGAACTCCGCGAACAGCCCGGGTGCGGGTGGCGAGGAGATGATGCGGCTCAATTCGAGTGGTCTTCGGGTGAACGGGACGTTCGTGAGTGCATCGGACCGTAATGCGAAGGAGAACATCACGCCGGTCGATCCTGGGTTGGTTCTCGACAAGGTGGTGGCGATGCCGATCTCCCACTGGAACTACAAGCAGGACCCCGAATCGCGGCATCTGGGGCCGATGGCGCAGGATTTCCATGCAGCATTCGGCGTGGGACCGGACGACAAGCACATCGCGACGGTGGATGCCGATGGCGTGGCGTTGGCCGCCATCCAGGGGTTGAACCGGAAAGTGGAGGAACAGGAACGCTCGCTGAAGGCGCGCGACGAACAGATTGAACGGTTTCAAGCCGATCTCGCCGAGTTGCGGGGACTGGTGCGGGGGTTGATCGACGTGCGGAAGGAGAATCTATGAACTTCGAAAATCGATGGCTGCCGGGTCTGGGACTGGGACTGTTGCTGTGGGGCGCCGAAGGGACGGCTTCGGGTCAGGTGGCGGGAGGTCCCTTTCGACTCAGGGTGGACGTCGTGGGCGGAGGCGGCACTTCGTTGGGCGGGCCTTACACCCTTCGGGGGGCGGTCTCCCAAGGCGCCGTGGGACGTTCCACGAGCGTGATCGAACCGGGCGGTGTGTCGCCCGATTTTCGGCTGATCGGCGGCTGGCTGGGTCCGTCGATGAATCTGATTCCGATTCGGCCGGTGATGCGCGTCCGGTTCACGGACGACAAACTGGCGGAGCTGAATTGGGATGTGGACATCACGGGTTATGTCCTGGAGTTCTCGAGCCGGATCGGCCCGGACGCGGATTGGGAGCCGGTGAGTCCTCAGCCGGTTGGGACCCGCTTCACGACGCCATGCGCTCAGCCGGCGCGTTATTTTCGACTGCGCAGCCTGTGAGCCTGTGAGATCCGGGGCGGCTTACTTCGTCATCGCCGGGCGGGGACGGGGCTTGTAGAGGGCGAGCACATCGGTTTGGTGCCGGTTGCCATGCCGGTGCCCGCCATTCTTGGCGTGAGTGAAGAACGGTGAATCGGCGGTGTCGGAGGGCTTGCCGGTTTTCACTTCCTCGACGAGTTCGGCGACGCTGTGGAGGATGCGGCTGGGCTGGTAGACGTAGTCGCCGACGTCCTCGAGTTGGATGGAGCCGGTGAGAACGAGGTAGGAGAGGAGTCCGGCTTCCACCGCGCCGCGGATATCGGTTTCCATGGTGTCGCCGATCATGGCGACCTGTTCGATCTTATTGAGGGCAGAATCTCCGAGGCGCTGGCGGGCGCGATGGAACATGTAGCCGTTGGGTTTACCGAGGTAATAGGCCCGCCGTCCGGTACTGGCTTCGAGGAATGCGGCGATGGCACCAGCACCGGGGCGGGTTTTTTCGCTGGAGACAGGGCACCAATTGTCCGGGTTGGTGGCAACCAGGCGTGCGCCTTTTTCGATGAGTTCGTGGGCTTTGGTGAGCTTTTCGGTGGTGGCGGCGCCTTCACCGACGACGACATAGTTGGGATGGATGGCGTCGTTGGCGATCTTGCGTTCGTGGAGGGCGGCGAGCAGTCCACCTTCACCGACGACGAATGCCGTGCAATTCGGATGCGTTTCGTTGAGGAAATCGGCGGTGTTCATGGCCGACGTGTAAAAATGACGGGGCGAGAGTCCCTGGACGCCGAGATGCTTGAGGCGAACGGTCAGGTCTTCGCCGGTTGGGGCCGAGTTATTGGTCAGGAAAAGGAAGGGGGTGGATGTCGTCACGAGGGCTGAGACGAAGTCGGCCGCGCCCGGAATCAGCTGGTTTTCCCGGTAGATGACGCCGTCCATGTCGATCAAATATCCAATCTTCATACGCTAGGATTCTCTCTGCCAGAGGGGATGGGACGGTCACTTTGGCCTTGGAAACGGTAACCGGCCGGGCCAGCGGGATTGGCGCCCGACGCGCCGACTATGCCTAGGGCATGCCGGGACGCAACCGGGGTTCTTACGGTCAAATTCTGGAAACCAGGGACGCGGCGCCGACGATGCCCGAATCATTGCCGAGGCGGGCTGGAACGATTTCGACGGCCGAGGATGTGAACTGGGTGGCGCAGGCCAGGCGCTTTCGCATGGGACCGGCAAAGAGCTCGAACTCGGAGTCCATCAAGCCCCCTCCGAGAATTAGGCGTTGGGGGAGCACGGTGTGGAACACGGTCCAGGCGGCGGTGCACGCGGCTTCGATGGCGCGATGGACGATGGATTGGGCGGGTGCCAGGCCATTACGCGCAGCGGCGAACACTTCCCGGGCATCACGCAGGCCGATGGCTTTACCAGCTTCGCCGATGGCGGAACCGGAGGCGATCGATTCGAGGCAGCCGGCGATACCACAGTAGCAGGTGGGCCCGTGGGCATCGATCGGCATGTGGCCCAGCTCGGGATGCTCGCCCCGTGAGCCGCGGGCGATGCGGTTGTCCTGGATCGTGGCGCCGCCGACTCCGGTGCCGAAGGTCAGCATCACGACGGGTGACGCTCCCTGGCCGGCGCCGACCCAACACTCGCCGAGGGCCGCGGCATCGGCGTCGTTTTCGAGCCGCACCGGCACCCGGAATCGTTCAGCGAGAGGAGTGACAACATCGCAGCGATCCCAACCGGTGAGCGTGAACGGGTTGTTGATCAGGCCGCCGATGGGATCCACCGGTCCGGCACAACCCATGCCGATGCCGGCGATCGAATGGTCAACGAAGGAATGCGACTTGCCGGCGCGGGCGGTGACCTTCTCGATCGCAGCGGTGAGGCGTTGCACGGCGCGGTTGAACCCTTGCTCCGCTTCAGTTGGAAAGGCGGTGCGGGCGAGGATGCTGCCGGAGGTGTCGACCGCCGCGACGGCAATCTTGGTGCCGCCGATGTCCACGCCGATGAGAAGTTGGGTATTCATCAAGGGGGCGGCACGAGGACGTGTCGGCGATCGGATGCCAGATGGTTGGTCCGGGTGATCCGCCCCCCGGGCCAGCGGACTTCGACCTGATCGACGTCGGTCACGTTGCCAAGTCCGAAGCGAGCGACGATGCCGGGCTGGGAACGGTAACCGGCGCCGGTGACGAGCGTTCGCACTTGCCGACCGGCAGCGTCCCGGAGGTGGACGGTGGCTCCGATGGCTGAGGGGTGACCGTTGGGAGAGAGAGGCTGGATCTCGATCCAGTGGCCCTCCCGGGGAAGTGTGTTCTCCAGAAGACGCAGCGTCTGACGTGGAACGGGCCAGATCTCGAAGGTGGTCACCAGCAGATCCTGATCGCCGTCGCTGTCGAAGTCGTCGGTCACGACATTGCGGCAGTCGTTCTCCAGGGCGAGTCCCAGAACGTGGGCGGCGTCGACGTAGCGTTTGCCGCCGAGGTTGAGGTACAGGCGGTTCTTGTCGTAGCCGCCATACGACCAGCCTTGGGAACGCGTGGTGGCGAACTTGGAAGAGAAGTAGGCGTCCACCGCGGGGCGCGGAGTGGAATCGCCGACGTAGATGTCGTGGAGCCAGAACTCTCGTTCATAATCCCGGACGGACGATCGCGTTTCGTGACCGTTGACGACGTGGAGTTCGGGGAACCGATCGTGATTGAGATCGAGATCCGTCGCGCTCCAGGCCCACCCGGCGTGAGCGATCCCGGATCCGGAGGAGCGCTGAACGAACGAGGTGGGAGTTCCGAAAAAGAGCCTGTTGCCAACCGTCACCCGGGCCCGTTCCACGGTCCAGGCTTCGTAGCCGGGACGTTCCAGATGGAGAGCGTGAAGCCGGTCCGTCGTGGGTTGAGGCATTCCCGCCACGAAAAAATCCAAGGCGCCGTCGGCATCGAAATCGGAGAACAGATGTGACATTCCAAAGGTTCGGGGATCGTCGAGCCAGAGGCCGGTGCGATCGACGAAGCGGCCCTGTCCCTGATTGGCGTAGACGTCAACGCCCGCGAAATCGCTCGTGACTAGCAGGTCCAGGGCGCCGTCGGCATCGAGGTCCACGAACGACGCCCCATAGCTGCGCCGGTGGCGTTTGGCTTTCAGGCCCGAGTCCGCGGTGATGTCGTCGAAATGGCCATCGCCGCGGTTACGGAGGAGATACGCTGGCGGACCGTCGAGGGCGTCGAAGAACGGCCGGGGCATCTGCCCGCCTTCGTACGGTGTCCGGTACTGCCCCAGGAAGATGTCGAGGTCACCGTCGTTGTCGATGTCGCCGCAGGTGATGGCTTGGGCGTACTGAAGGCGCTCAGGTGCGAGCCACGCCGGTTGGGCAGGTTGCTCGAAGGCCAGGTTGGCGCCGCCTGCCAGAAGGACCAGGCCGCTGCGGACGACGCAGAGGAGATCGTCATGGCCGTCGCCCGTGAAGTCGGCGAGCAGGGCCGTGAAGATCAGGCCGGGGTGGTGAGGGCTGATCGGAGAGGCGGACCAGGTGCCATCAGCTGCCCGGACGATGCGGAGGTTTCGGGCGGCGAGGAAAAACTGTTTGGGTTGATCTTCGGCCGTGGACGGGACGATGAGGGGATCGATCCAAGTGGTCCGTGGGAGGGGCGGAACGGCAAGGCGGGTGTTCTCCTGAAAGGGGGCTTCGCCTTCCCGCCGCAGCACCTCGAGTTGTTCCACCACCCAGTCTCCAGGAGGGGCAGTACTGAGGGTGGGGTCGGCGGCGGGCCAGGTGATTCGGAGGCGCGAGGAGACTTGGGCCCGGGCGGGCGGGGGGGGGCGCGTGAAATGGAGGTGGACGTCGAAATGACTGACCGCCGGCAGGGAGTTTGTCGCGGGTTGGAAGCGCACGTGGCGCCATTCGCTTTGTTCCAGGCCCCAGCCTTCGGCGAGCCAGGCGGTGACTCGTGGATCGGAAGGGAGGAAGGTTGAGGAGGGAGCGTTGGTCGAGCCATGCCAGGCCCGGATTCCGAGGGGAAGGTCGTCGGGTTGCTCCAGGATTGGAACGGTGAGTGACCGGGCGGGAAGCGCGATCAGAGGAGCGAGTTCTCCTCGATGTTGGTTGAGGTGATTCCAGAAGGAATCGATCCCATTCGCCCAGGCTTGGGCGGCTTCTTCGGCTGCCCAGGTGGTGGTGGCGACCTGCTTTTCCCGTTGCTCGATCGCGAGGAATTCCTGGAGGACTTCGGGGGAGAGGGTGGCGGTGTTGGTCGCGAGAGGGCCGGGGCGAAAGGAGGTCTCCGAGTGGCGTCGGAGATAGGCGTTGGCGACGAGAATTCCGACCAGAAGCAGCAGTAACAGGGCGAGGCGACCCGGTAGGCTTCGAGCCGGCGGTGGAGGTGGGCGGTGAACGCGCATCAGGCCTCGCTCGGCCAACGATTCAGGAGGCCGCGACAGGCTTGGACCGGGCCGCGGTCTTGGGGGGAGGAGTGACGGCGCGGCGCAGCTTGCGGACGGCGGCTGCCATGTTGGGCTGGGCGAAAAGTCCGGTGCCGCTGACGAAGGTGTCGGCGCCGGCGAGAGCGCATTCCCGGGCTGTTTCGGGAACGATGCCGCCATCGACCTCGATGCGGAAGTCGAGGCCCAGTTCTTCACGCCAGCGGGCGGCCTGCTGGATTTTCGGAACGGTTTCGTGGATGAACGCCTGACCGCCGAAGCCGGGATTGACGGTCATGATGAGCACCAGATCGGCGTGCTTAAGAAACGGCTTCAACATCCGCATGGGGGTGGGGGGATTAACGGCCACACCGCATTGGAGTCCGAGGGACTTGATCTTCCAGAGCAGAGGCTCGACGAGATGGTTGAGTTCGGCATGAACGGTGATGAGGTTGGCACCGGCGCGGGCGAAGGGTTCGAGCAGGATCTCAGGCCGGGCGCACATCAGGTGCACGTCGAAGAAGAGTTTGGTGAGCGGACGGACGGCGCGGACGATTCCGGGGCCGAACGAGATATTCGGGACGAAATCGCCGTCCATGATGTCGAGGTGTAGCCAGTCAGCCCCGGAGCGCGAGGCTCGGGCGACCTCGCGTTCAAGGTTCGCGAAGTTGGCGGCAAGAAGTGACGGAGCAACAATCACCGCGGGCAGGCTATCGGCGGCGACGGCGGTCGGTCAACCGACGGGCTTGAGCATTCGCCTTGGTCTTGGCGGCTGTCGGAGCGCGGGGTGGCGTGAGAATCGCCTGGAGGTCGGAGACGAAGGTGTCGACGTCGTTGGGTTGGGTGTCCCACGAGCACATCAGACGGCAGCCGGTTTCGCCTTCGAAGACATAGAAATGCCATCCCAATTCGTGGAGACGTAGGATGGCGTGTGCTGGGAGACCAACGAAGACCCCGTTGGCCTGGGTGGGATGAAGGAAGCGGATACCGAGAATGCGGCGGAGGGCGGCGGCTAGGCGGGAGGCCATGGTATTGGCGTGGAGGGCATTCCGCAGCCAGGCGCCGGTTCCAAGAAGTCCGATCCATCCTGCGGCCGAGTACCGCATTTTGGAGGCAAGTTGGCCGGCCTGCTTGATGCGGTAGTCGAGTTCGGTGGCCAGTTCGGGTTGGAAGACGACGATGGCCTCACTGGTGAGGCCACCATTCTTGGTGGCGCCGAGGCTGAGAATGTCGATGCCGGCCTGCCAGGAGATGGCTTTGGGCGCAACATCCAGGGAGGCGACAGCGTTGGCGAATCGGGCGCCGTCGAGGTGGGTGCTCAGGCCATGGCCGTGGGCCACTTCAGCCAGGGCCGCGATTTGTGAGGCGGTGTATACCGTGCCGCACTCGGTGGCCTGGGTGATGCTCAGGGCGGCCGGCTTGGAGGAGTGCAGGGGAAAGTGGTCGCGGACGGTGGCGTCGACGGTGTCCGGGGTGAGCTTCCCGTGGTCGCCGCTCAGGGGCAGGAGTTTGGCGCCGCTGGTGAAGAACTCGGGAGCCGCGCACTCGTCGAGTTGGACGTGGGCGATGCTGTGGCAGAGGACGGCGTGATACGGTCGGCAGATGGAGGCGAGGGCGAGAGCATTGGCCGCAGTGCCGTTGAACACAAAAAACACGGAACAGTCCGTTTCGAACCATTCCCGGATCAGATCGCAGGCCCGGGCGGTCCAGGGGTCATCGCCGTAGCCGGTGGCGTGTCCGGAGTTGGTCTCAGCGAGGGCGCTCCAAACCTCGGGGCAGATGCCGGAATTGTTGTCGCTGGCGAAGTGTCGGGGGCGATGGGCAATGGGGGCGTGCATGAAGGGGCGCGACGTGGGTTGATCTTGGGCGGAACGGGCGTGGAGGAAAACCCTGGAATTGGGGTGCCCCGGTCTGTACCTGCCGGACGAAAGAAAGGGTGCCTGGGCTTTCCAGGCACCCTGTCGTGATCCTGAATGCGGGGACGACCTACTGCCGCAGGCGGTAGAAGGCTGAGCCCCCGGCGGCGTCGGCCGAGTAGGGCGACACGGCGCCGGTCACCGCGATCCAGCCGCCCGAGAGCGTGGTCGAACGTTCGAGGGTGCCGCCTCCGGTCCACTCGATCTGAATCTTTCCGGCGACCACCTTGTAGGACGAAAACGCGGGGACGGAAGTGACGGGATTGCCGATGCCGCGGATGATGAGTCCGCTGATGCCTCCCGAGTTGTCCTCCATTTCCGCGAACCAGAGATACTCACCAGCCTTCAGGTCGACGGTGACGGTTCTTGGTTGTCCCATGGGAAGCACGGCGCCGCCGTTCTCCAGGTCGACCCCGGAGTAGTTTCCCGTGTTCTGCTGCGCGGGTTCTTTCGCGCCCGTGATGTTATCCACCCAGACCTTCCCAAACCGTCCGTTGCTGTCGGTGGTACGGCCCTCGAAGGCGGTCACGTTGTATTTGCCTGGGTTCAGCCCGGCAAAGCGGAACAGAAGTTCGCTGCCGGCGGTGTCTGGATTGCGATACTGGTAATCGTCCTTGACCATGGCGGGAACCAGGATGCCGTCGTAGATGGTGTCGAACCCTTCGAGGGTGGGATTATTGGAGATCTGACCCAACGCGGGCGGCAACTGATTGGCGGCGGTGAGGGTGGCGTTGTCCAGGATCGTCATCGTGGCGTTCGTGTTGGCGACCTTCGAGAAGTCCCTGAGTTTCCAGGTCACCCCGGTGGCCTCGGCATTCGCGGTGCCGGTTCCCCCGTTGGCGGTGGGATCGTCAAAGGTCCAGGTCGGTACGATATCCCAGTCGACCAGGGGTGCCGGTGCCGGTAGGGGATTGCCGTCAGGGTCCGTGGGGATTCTTTCGTTCTCCGACTGACCGAAGTCGATCTTGTACAGGGCTGTCGAGTTCGACACGTCGAGCACGGACCTGATGATCAATCCGCTGACGCCCCCTGAGTTGTCCTCCATTTCGGCGAACCAGAGATACTCGCCGGCCTTGAGGGTCACTTGGACGGTCCGTGGTTGTCCCTTGGGAATCGCTAGGCCATCGGCGTTCGTTCCCGCGTAGTTGCCGGTGTTTTGCGCCGCGGGCTCCTTCTTTCCGGTGACATCGTCCACCCAGATCTTGCCATACCGTCCATTGCTGTCCGTGGTGCGTCCTTCGAAGACGGTGACGTTGTAGGTGCCGGGATTGATGTTGGCGAAACGGAAGAGCAGTTCCGTGCCGGCCGTGTCGGGATTGCGATAGAGATAGTCATCCTTGACCACCGCGGGCACCAGGACGCCGTCATACGCCACCGGCAACCCCTCGTGGGTTGGATTGTTGCCGGTCTGGCCCAGGGCGTAGGGCGGGGCTTCCGCATTGACCAACTCGGCGAGGGCCGGGTTGTCGAGGATCGTCATCGTGACGTCGTTGTCACCGTCGCCGGAGAAATCCTTCAGCTTCCATGTCACTTCCGAGCCGTCGGCATTGGCGACGCCGGTTCCGCCATTGGCGGCCGGATCCGCGAAGGTCCACGTGGCGATGATGTCCCAATCGGTCAACGGCGGATGGGGCTCCAGCGGGTTGCCGTCCGGATCGAGAGGTATCGCCTCGTTCTCGTTGGCAGCGAAATCAATCTTGAACCGTCCAGCCTGCAAGGGAGGGGCTGACTGCAGATATAGCCCTGCAATGGCTGCTGCGAACAGCATCCCGTGGGGTATCTTCATGGCTTTTTTTTCTACGTTGGGGTTGTTTGAGGTGTGGCGAACCCGGGCATCCTTTGGGACAGACGTCCTGTTTTTGGGATGTCCTTGCTAGTTATCAAAAGCCCCGAATGGGTGTCCATGACCAACTGAGTGCATTATGGAATTCCCGCCCAGGAAGCGCGGAACTCACTGGAGATTCATGAAACGTGCGACGGGTATTCCGCCAAGGGATTCATGTGACTCGGGGGCAGGCCATCGGATGGGATGTGGCTGGCGGGAATAGCAACGGCCGTCGGAGGTGACTCCGACGGCCGTTGATCATGGCTGATTCCAGCCTGTTATTCCCGGCGTAGTGGCCGGTGGCAATCGATGCCTAGTCAGTAACTGATCACCACGCTGGCGCCCTGGATGGCGACCGACTTGATGGTCAGAGCCGAGGCGCCGCGCAGGCGGTAGAACATCGCGCTGCCGGACTGAGGCACGGTGAGGGTCTTGGCGGTGTCGTTGAGGGTTGCGCCGGTTTGGACCGTGTACGGGCCGGTGACCGAGGTGGAGCCGTGCAGTACGATGGACGGGGCTGGGCCGGTGAGCGGGAGGCAGGCGCCGGCGCCGCTCCCGGTGAGGGGCGGTCCGTCCGCGCTGGGACCGCCAAGGGCGGCGACTTCATCGTCGGAAAGCGCGACATCCCGGAATTGGAGGGCGCTGATGTGGACGGTGCTCTGTTCGTTGTCGTCGCCGTCATTGAACATGAAGATCTCGGACGGCAGGGAGTAGCGGCCGTCGAGATTGGCGCCGTCGCCAGCGGGATCCTCGCGGTGTTTGACACCGTTGATGTACTTGGCGAAGCGCTTGGGTGTGGACGTCATATCGGCGACGAACACGATCCGGCCCCAGGTGAGGCGCTGGTGGCTGTTGGCGGGGTTGATGCCGTCGTAGAGCGAGCAGCAGCCCTTGCCATAGCTACCGTCGGACGCGCGCCAGAAGAGGTCGCCATCGTTGTTCTGGTTGAGGTCGTGGGTTCGGAAGACGGTGCCGAATCCGTGGCCTTCTCCCCAGTACACGTCCATCACCATGGTCCAGACGTTGGCGTTGACGCCGCCGCCGCTGGGCGCAAGACCGGGCTTCACGCGGATGCCGGTCTTTTTGAAATCCTCGCCGTTGTCATTGCGGGGGATGGTGAGAAACCGGGCGGGTTGCCCGTTCATGGCGGGAATCTCGGCGGCGCTTCCTTGGCCGCTGGTTCCGAAGGAGTAGTGGGACGACAAGGAGTTGTCGATGTAGGCGATCGAAGTGCCCACCACGGCATCGAGGTTGGCGGTGAAATCCCAGTGGCTCTTGACGCTGGGAGAGACGGTCTCGGGTTCCGGGATATCGGCCGCGGACGGGCCGCCCAGCGCAGCGACTTCGGCGTCGGTCATGGCGACCGGGCGGAACTGAATGGAGTTCACGAGCACGGTGCTCTGTTCGTTGTCGTCGCCGTCGTTGAACATGTAGATCTCTGACGGGAGGGAGTAGCGGCCGTCCACGTTGGCGCCGTCGCCGGCGGGATCATCCCGGTGTTTGACGCCGTTGATGTACTTGGCGAAGCGCTTGGGTGTGGCGGTCATATCGGCGACTAACACGACCCGGCCCCAGGTGAGGCGCTGGTGGCTGTTGGCGGGGTTGATGCCGTCGTAGAGCGAGCAGCAGCCTTTGCCGTAGGTACCGTCAGACGCTCGCCAGAAGAGGTCGCCGTCGTTGTTCTGGTTGAGGTCGTGGGTGCGGAAGACGGTGCCGAATCCATGGCCTTCTCCCCAGTAGACATCCATCACCATGGTCCAGACGTTGGCATTGACGCCGCCGCCGCTGGCCGCGAGGCCGGGTTTCACGCGGAGGCCGGTCTTCTTGAAGTCCTCCCCATTGTCATTGCGGGGGATGGCCAGGAACTGAGCGGGTTGTCCGCTGATGCCGGGGATGTCGGCGTAGGCACCCTGGCCGCTGGTGCCGAAGGCGTAGTGGCTCGACAGGGCGGGATCAATGTACAGCGCGGCTGCACCGGTCTCGGCATTCAGATTGCCGTTGAAGTCCCACTGGGCGGAGACGCCGGTGGGTGCGGCGGTGGTCGGCACGGGGATTCCTTCGGCGGAAGGCCCGCCCAGGGCGGCGACTTCGTCGTCCGTGAGCGCGCCTTCCCGGATCTGGATGGCGCTGACGGCGGCGGTGCTCTGTTCGTTGTCGTCGCCGTCATTGAAGGCGAAAATCTCCGCCGGGAGGGAATATCGGCCGTCGATGTTGGCGCCGTCGCCCGAAACGTCGTCGCGGTGTTTGACTCCGTTCACGTATTTGGCGAGGCGTTTCGGGGTGGAGGTCATGTCCGAGACGAGGACGATGCGGGCCCAGGATCCTCGTTGATGGCTGTTGGCGGGGTTGATGCCGTCGTAATTGGAGCAGCAGCCTTTGCCGTAGGATCCATCGGAAGCACGCCAGAACAGATCGCCGTCGTTGGCTTGAGCGAGGTCATGGGTGCGCAGGAGGGTGCCGTTGGCGCTGCCATCGCCCCAGTACACATCGACGATCATGGTCCATTGATTCGCGTTTTGTCCGCCGCCGCTGGGAGCGAGGCCGGGCTTGAGCCGGAGACCGGTGCGTTTGAAGTCATCGCCATTCTGGGTGTAGGGGATGTAGAGGAACTTGGCCGGCTGTCCTTTGATACCCGGAAGGTCGGCGAACGCGCCCTGGCCGGTGGTGCCAAACGAGTAGGTGGAGGCGAGCGAATTATCGATGTAGGCGAGGTCGCTGCCGACGGTGGCCTTGAGGGTTCCGTCGTCAAAAGTCCAGTAGCCGGTGGCGGCGGGGCCGGCAACATTCTCGCAGGGGCCGGGGGCGGTGGAGAACGACCAGGTGTTGGCGACGGAATTGCCGGAGCCGTCGGCGAAGGCAAGGTCCACGGAATAGGTTCCGGCCGGGACGTTGCCCGCGTGCTGATAGCTGATGGTGGTCAGCTTGCCGTTCTTGGTGATGGTCGGGGTGAGCGTGGTGTTCTGGACCTTGAGCACGACCGAGCTGGCGTTCAGCGTGGTGGCGTCTTCCGTCACGACGACGACGACGTTGAGCTTGGGGTTCACTCCGGTCTCGCCGGGGCTCGGTTTGGTGCTGCTGATGTAGGGGGCAGCGGTGCCACTCCGATCGCGGTACGCCTTGATGTGCCCCGTGGTGGCCCGGTCGTTGATGAGAATTCTTTGTCCGGCGGCGTTGACGGAGAAGAACTCGCAGTTGGCACCTCCTGCGGCTTCGTACCAGACGAGGCGCACGCCGTAGACTCCGGCCTCCTCGACGACGAAGGAGAAGTTGGAATTGGCGACGCCGTTCACCATTCCGACGAGCGGGTTGGTGACGTCGCGGGGATCGCCGCCGATGTAGACGCCGAAGCCGTCATCACTTTGGACTCCGAGCGTGACGAGGCCGGCTGGCAGGTCCAGGTAGGCGATGCTCTCGATGGCGATGTTGTCCAATGCGGCATTGCCGTCGGGCGTCATGCCAGGGTAGCCGGGGATGGGGTCGTCGGAGGGGAACGTTCCGGCGCCGGCTTGGTCGGCGTCCCAGTTGATGGTGGCCAGGTCGAAAAGGCCGGCGGTGGCGTTGCTAAGGTCGGCGATGTTGCCGCCTGAGAGTCCCGCCAACTGGCGTTCGGCGGTCGCGACACTGCTCGGAGCCGGCGAGACGACCTGGTAGACCTTGGCCTTAAAGCCGCTCGAGCCAGTGTTGACCGAACCGGGTTTGGCTTTGGCGGTGGCGGGGATGGTGGTGTAGGTGCCGACGAGGAAGTCGAAGGCGAAAGTCTTCGAGGTGTCGTACGTGAGTCCGACCTTGTGACTGGAGCCGGAGGCGAGCAGGCCGGGCGGGTCGTAGGTAATGGTTCGGGTGTTGCCCTGGCTGGCCACGTTGGGCGTGACGGCGGCGCCGTCGAAGGTCATTTGGACCGTCGACGAGGCGAGGTTTTGCACCGTGATCGAAACGATCGCATTGGCGGGGGCGTTCTGGGCTGCGGGCGACTTGGCGGAAACATAAGCGCCTGCGCCGACGGTGGTGGTGGTGATGTTGACGTCGTCGATCCAGTGGTTGTTGCGGATGGCGGCGGTCAGTTCGGCGGTACCCGCGCCGAAGCCGAACAGGCCAGCGATCGGGGTATAGCCAATGCCGACGTTGTCGTAGACCTTCACGCCGTCGTAGGTGACATCAAGCGTCCCGTCGGGGTCGATCTTGACTTCGACATTGGCGAAGCGGGTGGTGGTGGAGTTGGCCGGGTAGGTTTGGATGCCGCGGAATGATTTGGCGGCAACCTTGGCGCCGCCCACTTTGACGATGATGCCGGGGGCGTCGCCGGGGTCATTGCCCTCGGCGTTGAAGCCGGCGAGGTTGTCGATGGTGTCGAATGAGACGACGAGGCCCTGAAGGGTGCCGCCGCCTTCGCGGAACACCGTCGTGCCGATGTCATTCGCGAGCACGAAACTGAAGCCCTGGGCGCCTAGGGAACTGCCGCCACCGACCGCCGCCTTGAAGGTGGCCGTGAAGCTTTGGACGGCGGCGCCGTTGTCGAAATCAGGAAGCACATACGACCCCATCTGGGGAAGTGGCTTGGCGGGATCGGCCGGAGGAAGGTCGGCCAGATCGTTCAGTTTAAGAACACCCTCCTCGATTTCGGCGATGCCGAGGGGCGTGCCGCCGGGGTCGGAGGCGAAGTTCGAGGTGAATGTGGCGGCGGAAGCCGAGAAGAGCCCCGCGGTCGCGAGCGCGAGCACAGGAGCCCATCGGCGCGCCGATCGTGAGGCCGACAGTCTTGGCTGGAATGGGAGTTGTGAGGGATTTGTCATGGGTTCGATCACTGATCCGTGAGGGTTGAAACGAAGGGCCCGGGCGGAAGAAGTTCTCGGGTATGGCGTGAACGTTTCATTACCAGAGGCCGGTTGCCGCTGACTGACTGCCTCGAAGGCATTGTGGAAATGCCGCCGCCGCAGAGCATGGACGCAATAGGCGTCCAACGTGGTACCGAAGCTCGGGTGATGCGTTCTGGTAGCTGAGTTGATTGTGGGGAGGCAAGACGATTCTCCGAAATGGCGCGCCGGAAATGTTGCAGCCCGGGTTTCCGCTTCCGCCCGGAATGGTCGGCGGCTCAGATTCGCGGTCGATGATTGCCCGCGTCGCCCTCGATCTCGCGCTCCGGAAGGAGTTCGATTATGCGATCCCAGCCGAGTGGGCGGAGCGGGTTGAAGTCGGTGCGCGGGTGAAGGTGCCGTTTGGACGTCGTGAGATTCTGGGCAGCGTGGTGGCGGTTTTGGAATCGTCACCGCAGACGAATCTGAGGGACATCGTTGCCGTGGTGGGACGGCAGGCGCAGTTGACGCCCATGGTGTTGGAGTTGGCCCGGTGGATGGCTGGGTACTACTGCTGTCCCTTGGAAACCGCTCTGAAGAGCGTTCTGCCCGAATCGGTCCGCCAGGAGCAGGACGGATGGCGGGAGCGGTTGACGGTACGCATGCTGCCGGTGCATGGGGAGTTTCCCGAACTGACCAAGCGCCAGCGTGAGGTCTGGAACATTCTTCAGGAATGGCGGGAACTCCCGCTTCAGGAGTTGTTGAAACTGGCCGAGACCACGGCCGAGACCGTCCGGAGGCTCGAGGACAAGGGCTTGGTCGCCATTCGCAACGAGATCTCGGAGCGGGATCCCTATGGAGAGGATGTGATTCTTCCGACGGAATCGCTGGTGTTGAACGAAGAGCAGCGTGTGGCGTTGAAGGTGATCGTGGAGGCGTTGGACGGCTTGAATCCCGGAGGTCCCACCGCAACCCCCGCATCGGGTGCAATTTCCGAATGGGCGTCCACGGAGGGTGGCGTTGCTTCAAGTCCCTTGCCCAGTGCCTCACCGGGCGCAGCCTCGGGTGCGCCGGTCTTTCTCCTGCATGGCGTGACGGGTTCGGGCAAGACCGAGGTGTATCTGCAGGCTCTGGCGCATGCCCTCGCCCAGGGACGCGGCGCGATTGTGCTGGTTCCCGAGATTTCCCTGACGCCCCAGACGGTCGAACGCTTCAAAGCGCGCTTCAACCATGGCCCGAGTCGCACGCTGGTGGCGGTCCTGCACAGTCATTTGTCGGCGGGTGAACGGCACGACGAGTGGCAGAAAATCCGGCAGGGGCGGGCTCGAATCGTGATCGGTGCGCGGTCGGCGATCTTTGCCCCGGTGGAACGTCTGGGGTTGATCGTGGTCGATGAGGAACATGAGTCGTCGTACAAGCAGGCCGAGGCGCCCCGCTACCATGCGCGGGATGTGGCGGTGGTGCGGGCGGGACGCGAAGGAGCCGTGGTGGTGTTGGGATCGGCGACGCCCTCGCTGGAGAGCTACCACCATGCGCGATCCGGGAAGTACCGGATGCTGGAACTCAAGCAACGGGCGGACAACGCGAAGATGCCGATTGTGCGGGTGGTGGACATGCGGACGGAGGCGCGGAAGCAGAAGGGGCCGCCGGTTTTTTCCCATCCGTTGCACGAAGCGATTTTGCAGCGATTGGAACGGAAAGAGCAGGTGATGCTGTTCCTGAACCGGCGCGGGTATTCGACGTCGCTGCAATGTCCGTTGTGCGGGTTTGTCGCCGGGTGTCCTAACTGTTCGGTTGCCCTGACCTATCACCGGCAGCGGCAGAAGCTGTGCTGCCACGTTTGTGGTCATGAAGAGGGGGTGCCGACCCAGTGCCCGGATGCGAAGTGCCGGAACCCGGGGATTCGCTATTCGGGATTGGGGACGGAACGTCTGGAGGAGGCGTTGGTGAAGCAGTATCCCCATGCGCGCCTGGCGCGGATGGACTCCGACACGCTGAAGCGGAAGTCGGACTACCGGAAGGTGCTGACGGATTTTCGGACCGGGAAGGTGGATATCCTGGTGGGGACGCAGATGATCGCGAAGGGCCTGCATTTCCCGAACGTGACCCTGGTGGGGATCATCTACGCAGATCTGGGATTGCACCTTCCGGATTTTCGGGCCGGGGAGCGGACGTTCCAGCTATTGACCCAGGTTTCGGGGCGAGCGGGGCGGGGCGACATCGAGGGTGAAGTCTTCGTGCAGGCCTTCACGCCGTTTCATCCGGCGATCCAGTTCGCGCGGCGCCACGATTACATCGGGTTTTACGAGCAGGAGATCGAGTTTCGGGAAGCTCTGAAGTATCCGCCGTTCGCGCGGGTGGCCCTGGTGACGTTGCGTGGGCGGAACGAGGAGAAGGTCCGATTCACAGCGGATCACGTGCGCAAGGAACTGGAACAATTCATGGGCGCAATCCGGGATTTGATCGTGGCAGGGCCCGGGCCGGCGCCGCTGGCGAAGGCGGAGAGTTACTACCGGTTCCAGATCATGCTTCGCACCCGCGCGATGAGCCGTTTGGCGTCGCTTTTGGATCCGTGGTCAAGCCAGGTGGAATTGCCGGAAGACGTCCGGCTGACCCTGGATATCGACCCGGTGGATCTGATGTGAGTCGGCTTTAGACCGATGGCGCGGGCGGTGGCAGGACGGTGCGGGTTCGGAGGCGGGCGATCCAGGTCCGGCGGAGAGAGTCGAACAGGACGGCGATGAAGATGATGACGCTGGTGATCATCGGGAACAGGTAAGGGTCCGCCTGAAGCATCACCAGCCCGTTGAAGATGCTCTTGACCAGCACGGCTCCCAGGAGTGCACCGGGAAAGATGTTGCCGCGGCCTCCGAACAGGCTGGTGCCGCCCAGAACCGCCGCCGTGATGGCGTCAAACTCGTAGAACTCGCCGAACCTGGGAGATACCGCGCCCAATTGGGTGAGGGCCACCACGCCGCCCAGTCCGGCGCAGCCGCCACTGATCATGTAGGCGGCGGCGAGGTGTCGTCGAACCGGGATGCCGGCCTTTCGGGCCGCTTCGGGATTCTGGCCCATCGCGAGCAACTGGCGTCCGAACGGAGTCTGTTGGAGGACTCCATGCGCGATCGCGGTGAGAATACCGAGGACCAGCAGGGGAAGGGGAATGCCCAGCCATCGTTCAGCCCCCAGGCGGGCGAAGGAATCGGGCAGGTTCATGGCGCGCGTCTGCGAGATCCACAGACCCAGACCGCGTCCGGCGTTGAGGGTGCCGAGGGTGGCGATGAAGGCGAGAATACCGAGGCGGGTGACGAGCAGGGCGTTGAGGGCGCCGCCGATCACGCCGACGCCCACCATCCAAGGCAGGACCAGCAGCGGTGAACCTCCAGCCAGGGCCATGCGTCCGGCGATCGACGCGCCGATGAACATCAAGGCTCCGACCGAGAGGTCCACGCCAGCGGTGACCAGCACAAAGGTCATGCCGATGGCCACGATGGCGGTGGCGGAGGACTGGAGCAGGATGTTGACTAGGTTTTCAGGCGCCAGGAACCGCGGCTGGAGGATGCCGAACGTCACCAGAATGACGGCGAACAGCAGCGCTCCCGAATGTTCGAGCGCGAGAAGGAGTACGCGCGGTGCCTGCGGTTTCATGCGGGTAGTGCTGCCTGGAGAATGCGTTCCTGGCTGAACTCCGCCCGGGGAATGTTGTCGCGGAGCCGCCCTCGAGCCATGACGAGCGCGCGGTCGCAGAGTCCGATCAGTTCCTCGAGTTCGGACGAAATGATCAGGATTCCGGCGCCGTCGTCGGCGAGTTGCCGGATGAGCTGATAGATCTCGAACTTGGCCCCGATATCGATGCCGCGGGTGGGTTCGTCCAGGATCAACAGGCGAGGTTGGGTCACCAGCCATTTGGCCAGGATCACCTTCTGCTGATTGCCGCCGCTCAAGGTGCGAACGGGCTGGCTGTCGCGGGCTGAAGGCGTGACGCGCACGGCCCCGCGGAGGGTGCGCACGGTGTCCGCGAGTCCAGGTCGGTTGAGCCACCCGAGCGCATTCCGGACAAAGCGCCGCAAGCCAACCAAGGTCAGGTTGTCCGCGATGGACGCCTCCAGACAGAGACCGTCGGTGCGTCGGTCTTCGGTCAGGAAGGCCATGCCGGCTTTTAGGCGTTGGCGTGGACCCGAGGGCAGGGGGATTCCGTTCAGGAGAACTACGCCGTTACGGCACGGATCAAGTCCAAAGAGGATCCGGGCGAGTTCGGAACGTCCGGCTCCCATGAGACCGGCGAGTCCGAGGATCTCGCCGTGATGCAGTTGGAAGGAAATGTCGTCGAGGATCCCGGGCTGACTCAGATGGCGGACGTCGAGGAGGGGTGGGCCGCTGGGGTGGGGCGATGTTGGCGACCTGCGGCTTTGAGGGAAAATCTGGGCCAGATCGCGGCCGACCATGCGTTGAACGACCTTGGGCACGTCGAAATCGGTGACCCTCCCCGCAGCGGCCACGGCACCGTCACGCAGGACGACGATGTCATCGCAGTGCCGGAGTACATCGGCGAGGGCATGGGAGATGAAGAGGAGGGTGAGCCCGTCGGAGCGGAGGCGAGCTAGGAGTTCGAAGAACCGGCCGATTTCGCGGGCGGAAAGCGATGTGGTGGGTTCGTCGAGAATCAGGAGTTGGGCCTGGGTGCCGAGGGCGGCAGCGAGTTCGACGAGTTGACGTTCGCCGGCGGAGAGCCGTTCGACGGGCATCTCGGGAGGGGCATCGAGGCCGACACGCCCCAGTAGCTCTCGGGCGCGGTGGTGCAGGGCCTTGCGGTCGATCCACGGGAAAGGTCCGTGGGTGGGAAAGCGGGTGAGGGACAGGTTCTCGGCGATCGACAGATTAGGAAAGAGGTTCAGCTCCTGATGAACGAACGCAATTCCGGTACGGGCGGCATCGGCGGGTGACTGGGGCGAATAGGGGGATTGGGCCCATACCATGCGGCCGGCGTCGGGACGTAGGTTGCCGCCCAGTATGTTCATGAGCGTGGATTTGCCGGCCCCATTCTCGCCCACCAAACCGAGGGTCCGTCCGGGCAGGATATCGAAGCTCACCGAACGAAGGACCTTCACGCCGTCGAACGCCTTGTCGATGCCCTCGAAGCGGAGGAGGGGAGTGGGGATCGGGGCGGGGTCCATGGTTTCCAGGGAAGGCGACGGCCTGGCTACGCGGATCGGACGAGAGGCCGGCGGGTTTTCCAGGCATCGAGCCATGCGGCGAAGACGATGGCGCAGCCTTTGACGATCATGATGGCGAAGTAGGAGAGGCCGATGAGGTTGAGGCTGTTGTCGAGAATGCGGACGAACAGCACGCCGAAGAACACGCCCTGGATGGTGCCTTTTCCGCCGAAGAGACTGACGCCTCCGATGACGGCGGCGGCGATGGCATCGAGCAATAGACGCTGGCCGGCAACGGGCGACCCGGTTTCGGCCTGACCCGTGAGGAGCACCGAGGCGAAGGCGGCGAAGAGCCCGCTGAGGGCGTAAGCCGCCACGGCGACGGCGGCAGTGGGAACGCCGGAGACCCGGGCGGTGCGCGAATTGTGCCCGACCGCGTAGAGCCAGCGACCGAAGAGGGTTCGACCGAGGGCGAGGTGGGCGGCGGCGGCGGCAAGAACCGTCAGTGGCAGCGCGATGGCGGTGCGTCCGCCGAGGGCGTTGAAGCTCGCAGGGAGGTTCCCGACGCCCTTGGATTGGGTCAGCCAGATGGCGCATCCGCCGACGAACATCATGGAGGTCAAGGTGACGATGAACGCCGGCATCCGGAGAGCGACAACCGCCAGGCCGTTGAGCAGGCCGACGCCGATTCCGGCCGCCACCATGAGGGCGATGGACGCCGGAACCGCCCAGGCAGTTGGACCGAACCACCCTTGGTCGAGGTTCACCGCCAAGGCGCCCAGCACGCTGGTCAGTCCGACGGTGGATGCGATGGAGAGGTCGATGCCTCCGGTGAGCAGGACGAAAGACTGACCCACCGACAGGAGGAGCAGGGGCAGGAGGAGGGTCAGGATCGATTCCAGGTTGCCCGTGGTGGCCAGTCCGGGCGCGAAGGGCGCCAGGATCAGAAAACAACCGACGGCGAGAATCAGGACAAAGTACTCGGACCGCAGGAGCCGATCGAAGCCGCCTTGTTCGGCTGGGGAAAGGGACGCGGTCACCGGATAGTAAGGCCCGGGGTGGGCGTTCGATCGACTTACCGTCGACTCTTGGCCACGACTGCCCCCCACATGCGGTCCTCTAGTTGTGCCAGGTTGTCCTGGGTGATGGCGAACCCTTTGTCGTCCAGTCGCGCCGGCGGGGCTTTTCCGGCTTTGGCGTCCACGAGCACCTTCACGGCCATCTCCGATTCCCAGAAGAAATCCTGGACGCCGGTGGCATCCACGTAGCCTTGCTTCAACAACTGGTAGGCGGTGGCGTCGCCGTCGAATCCGCCCAGAATGACGTGGCCGGGTTCGCCGGCCTTCTTCCATCGGCCGAGGTTGGAAAGCACCGACTTGATGCTGGGGAACATGAAGTCGGAGGATGTGAAGATGAGGCCGATATCCGGGTGCAATTGAAACGCGCTCTGAACTCCGGCCAGCGCCTTTTCCTGGTTCCACTCGGTGGGGATGCGCGACACGACTTCGACGGCGTCGCCGGCCTCCTTCATGGCGGCCTCGAACCCATCGCGGCGGCCGACCGCGTTGATGTCCCCGAGGTCGCCCAACAAGACCATGGCCTTCTGTTTCTTGCCGGTCTTGCGCGCCAGCGACACGAGATGATTCACAGTTTCGCGGGTGATCGAAAAGTTGTCGGGGGCGATGACTGTGTGGGGGGCGTCGGTGGGATCGGACGGACGGTTGAAGAGGACGACCGGGATTCGGGCGGCATTGGCGGCCTTGATCATCGGAATGACCGTCTTGGCGTCCTTGGGAGTGATGATGATGCCGTCGACCTTCCGGTTGATGAAGCTCTTCACCTGTTCGAGTTGACGATTGGCATCACCGTCGGCCACGGCTTCGAGCATCGTCGCCTGGTGACGTGCGCATTCGACTTTGAGGCGATCCCAGGCGGCGACCCAGGACTCGGTTTGAAGGGTTTCGAAGGCGACCCCGATGGTCAGCGTGGCGGATGGCGTTGACGTCGCAGGCGGCGTCGCGCTGTGGGGCCCATCGCTGGAGGGACCACAGCCCGAGGAGAACCAAAGCAACGTCAGGAGGACCCATCCGCCCAGAATGCGGCGGGCCAGCGGGGGAATACGGAAAAGGTGGGGTTGCATGGCCAAGTGGGATGCGGTGTAGCGCATTGAAGCGGGGCGCGCCAGGGCTGTCCATGGACAGAACGGCCAGAGACTTGGACGATTTCGACCCGTCATGAGACGCGTGACCGGGGAAATGACAAGAGATTGTCCATGGAGACAGGGAAAGAGGAGCCTGCCTGAGGTCCTGATGGAGCGTGTTCTCGGGCTGGAGGCTTCATGCCCGCTTCGTTCACGGCGCCGTGGTCACCACCCGGGCGAGAGCGAACGGTGGAAGCGCCACGGTGATGCGATGGTCCATGGTAGGTTGCAAGGCGCGTGCCTGAGAACGGTAGCGCTCTGGTTCGTTCACGGCTTCGACCACGTTCGAGGCGTCGAGCATCCGAATCTGGACCTCCGGACCGAGCCCGGAAAACCGGATGGATTGCGGCCGGTCGGTCAGGTTGGCGAACCACGCGGAAAGCTGGTTCTCCTGGCGTAGCCCGAGCAGGGCCACGGTTCCAGGGGCGCTGCTCGACGCCGCCATGACCCGGGCGCGTGACAGCGGCGCAAGATCGGCGAAGAGATGAAACACGGGAAACACGCAGCCTGGCGTGGACGGGAAAAGTTCGGGGTGGTGGGAGCCGGCGGCGGTTTCGAGCATGCCACGCCATCCGCTGGTTTCGAAGAAGGTCATGCTCTCGATGCCCGAGGGGGCCAGAGCGGCGAGCATGCCCAGGGTCCAACCGGCGCCGAACAACGACATTTGGCGCGGGTCGACCTCGGGCGGAAGTCCGGCGCTGGCACCCACATGGTCCGCGGTGGCGACCGGGTTGAACCTTGGTTTCAGCGTGATGGGGGAAACGATCCCAGGAAGGCCGGGATAGGCATGGGCGACGGCGGCCACCTGGTGGGCGGCGCCTTCCGGAGTTTCGGCAATGCTGGCCAGGTCGACGGCGTGCACCTGCGGATTCATTGACCAGGCGATGAAGTCGGCGTCGCGCGGGGGTGGGTCGAGGTGCAGTTGGTAGAGGTCGGCGGCGGTTCCCGCTCCCAGAGGCGCGGCGAGGTCCGCGAGTCGATCGCGCGCCAGTGCCAGGGCCAGGGGCGGCGTGGTGGGGCGGCCGTCCTGGAGGATGAGGATGCGGACGAGGTCCACCCGGGCTCGTTGGAGCGCCACGGCCAAACGATCCAGTTCAGCAGGATCTGAGGCACCTCGCGGGGACAGATGGACCGCGAGTTCGAGGGGGAGTCCGAGTTCCAGGGCGTCACGGGCCGTCACGCGGAGAGCCTCGGTCCAGGAAGCCGACCCGAGGTGCAGGTCGAAGCGCAGATGGGACAGGCCGAGTGTGCTGAGCCGGCGAAGTTCGCTAGGACCCAACGGTTGACCGTGCGAGGCGCAGCTGACGCCGAGCTCCGGAAGGCGCAGGTCGGAGGTGTCGCTGAACCGAACGTCGATGGGAGCGGGCGCACCGCTGAGTTCCCTCCCTGCCGAAACCGGTCGGGAACGGGATCCCGCGGCGGTCACGAGGCGAACCTCCACTTCCTGGACGACCTCCGTGCCTTCGGCGATCTCGACCGGAAAGGGCAAGGCAAGCGGTGTGCCGTAGGTCTTGAAACTGGCGTCGGTCCAGTTGCGCTGGTCTTCGGTCTCGAACACGTCGCCCAGGAATCGGACTTCGGCCCAGAGGCTGTCGGTCACCGGGTGGGCGAGCGAGGCGAGGTTTAGGAATCCGGGGATGGGTTGGCGGCAGGCGACGAGACCCGGGAAGGTGAGCTCGTCACTCGACCCATCAAGGCGCCGAACCTGGCAGGGCTTTCCGGCGCATTCGAAGATGGGATGGAGAACGCAAAGCCCGATCCGGTTGCGCGAGAATGTGGATTCGGCGCGGCCGGAAAATCGGAAGCGAAGAGTTCCGTCGGGTTCGCCGACGAGGTGGGCGAACCACGAGAACCGGATGGGTCCTTGATGATGCCGGGACAGGTAGGAAATGCGGAAGGCATCCGGGGTGGCCTCGATGACTTCTTCCACGCGTGTGCCCGGGACGGTCCCCCAGTTCTGATCCCGGACAGCTCCGTAGATACGGCGGAGGACTTCGATTGAGCCGAGGCGGATGCTGCGCAGGTCACCCGACTGGTAGAGCACCGTGAGAGGGCCGGCGCGGAGCGGGCGCGGGGGTGGGGGCGGTTGCGAACTGCCGTGGAGCAGGAACGCGAGAGGAGTCGGCGTCATGGGAGTCGGCGGATCGGGACGGCTGTCATGGCGGGCCTCGTTGGCGTTACGGCACACGGGAAGTCCGAGCTACGAATCGACGGCGCGACGTATTTGAAGCACCCGATTCTTCGCTGCGCTTTGGTAGGCGCCGAAGACCAGCTCGAGCGTGCGCAGGTTGTCAGATCCGGTGGTTTCCGCACGGCCGGTGCCACGGAGTCCGGCGAGCAGGTTGGCGTGGCAGGGGACGATGGACGCGTGGGCGATGTCGTAACGGGGGTCGGCCCACGCATAGTGCGGAGGCGGATGCCGGGTGAGCAGGGTTCCCTTCCGGGTGGTGACACGGAGGATGTAATCGTTGTCGAGTTCGAGGGAGCCGAGAGGGCCCTCGATGAAGGCGCGGGTTTGCGGGAAGGCTTCGCGGGCGCCGGGTTCCAAGGGCGTTTTGGCGTAGCCCAACTCCACGACCACGCTAGTTGAGGCCTCGCCCATGCAAAGCAGGAGGGTGGCGACATTCTCGCCCTTCACACCGGGCGCCAGGGTTCGCTGGACGTGCGCATAGAGCGAGGTGGCTTCGCCGAAGAGCGCTCGGGCGACGTCGAGCACATGGACCCCAAGATCGGTCAGAATGAATTGTTCGAGTTCGCGCAAGGCCGGTTGATTGGCCCAGACATCGAAGCCCGAGATCATGGTGAGCCGGGCGCGGAAGGGCATTCCGATGACGCCGGACGCGAGCGTTTTTCGCAGAGCCACGAGGGGTGTCTGCCAGCGCCAGTTCTCATGCACGAAGAACGGGGTTTGGGTGCGGGCGAAGGCGGCGACCATTTGCCGCGCGTCGCCCAGCGTGGGAGCCATGGGTTTCTGGCAGATGCAGGCGATCCGGTGCCTGGCACAGAGCAGGGACAAGGCTTTGTGCCCACCGACTTCGGTGATGTTGTCGACGGCGTCGGGTTGGATCTCGCGCAGCAACCGCTCCGGATCGTCGTAGACGGCGGGGATACCGAACCGTCGGGCAACGGCTTCGGCTCGGTTCGGGGTGCGATTGTAAATGGCGGCGAACTCGACCCCGCCGAGTTCCTGCCAGGCGGCGAGCTGGAATGGGGTCCAAAAGCCGGCGCCGAAGATCGCAAGACGGAGGGGCTTCATCCGCGAAGGTGGTGACGGCTGGATCAGGGCAGTTCGCGGATGCGGAGGTTCTTGAATTCGATCGGGGCACCTTCGGATTCGAGGCAGAGGAACCCGGTGTTGGCCTGGCATTGGGTTCCGCCGGAAACCTCTTCGCCATTCACCCAGAGGCGGACTTCACCATTGATGCAGCGGATGTAGTAGTGGTTCCACTCGCCAAAACCGCGACTGAGATTCTTGCGGGGGAACGCGCGCTGACTGTTGGGGGCGACGGGGGGAAACGGTTTCATGGTCGACTTGCCCACGGGAAACACATCGCCATGGCTGGTGAACCAATCGGCCTTCTTGCCGGAGCTCTTCTCGTATTGCTCGGTGTAACCGTGGTCGAGGATCTGGACCTCTATGCCGCCGGGCGGCAGTTGGCCGGGTTTAAGGTTCGACAGCGCCTCGGGGGTGGCCCACACGAAGACTCCGGAATTGCCGCCGGAGCTGAGATGCTTCCACTGAAGCACCATCTCGAAGTTGGTGAAGGGTTTCAGGGTGCGAATGACCCCGACGGGTTTGCCGGTGCAGGAGACACCTTCGGGGTTCCAGGTCCAGGTGTCGGCATGGCAGTTCACGTTGGTGAAGTCCGAGGAGGCCAGGCTCCGCCAGTCGGGTCCGATGCCATCGACGAACGCCTTGGGAGTGGTTGATGGCTCGGGAGCATCGGCCGCGCGCGTGGCGTGGGGGAGGAGCGATGCCAGGCAAAGGGTGGCCAGCGCGACATGGGCCTTCAGGAGTCGGTGCATGGGGCGAGTGTAGGGGGTGGCGGAGGCGGCGTCGCGCCGATTGTTCGGGGTGCGCTTACTCCGGGATGAAACGACGCAGCGCCGCGACCCCCTCTTCGGTCCAGGCGCTCTCGCGGGCGATGGTTTCCTCGAGCGTTGGCCCCGGGGTGACCCAGGTCTCCAAGATCGCGTTCACCGCGCGTCCCTCGGCGCGAAGGCGGTCCAGAATCGGTTCCAGTTGCAGCCGCCCGCGTCCGGCGGGACAGCCCTCCACAAGGAAGCCCATCTGGTGACTCGGCCGGGTGACGGTGAAATCCTTGACGTGCAGGCTCAGGGTCAGCGGAGCCAGACGATCGACCACGACATCGGGACCTTCGAGGGCACCCCATGAGTTGACCGTGTCGAGGCACACGCCCACCCAGTCAGTGCCGAGCCGTTCGACGAGGCTGGCGAGGGTGCCGGAGGTGAAACGATCGTGGTTCTCGATTGCCAGTAAGATTCCGGATTCGATAAAAGCCGATCGAAGGGGTCGAAGCCGGTGGAAGGCTTCGTCTGGGGTGGGTTCATCCGAACCCAGGTCCAGGACCACCCGAAGCAACGGCGAGCCGAGTTGTCGTGCCAGTTCGAGGTGGGATCGGAGGCGGTCTTCGGCGATGCCACGGGTGCCGAGTTCGATCGCGATACCGGCGCGGTGGGCGGTGGCTTGGAATGCAGCCAATTCATCTGAGCGCAGCCGGATCAGAGGCAGGTTGTCGCAGATCTGGACGCGTCGCAGTCCGAGGCGCTGGGCTTCCCGCAGGAATCCCCGGGCTGTGAGAGGGTTCGCGGGCGGATGGCCGGGAACGCCGATCGCCCACGTCGCCGAGAACGAACCGAGGCCGAGTTGCATGTCCGGGAGGTCAGGAGGATGTCGGGAGGGTTCCGCTGACGATCGCCTTGCATTGTTCCCGGACGCGTTCGGGGTCGAAAAGCCGGTTCCAGTCCGGTTGGAGAACGCGTTGCCGGCCGTACTCGGCGATGAGTTGGGCGCCGTCGGAGAAGGGGAATTGGACGCGGTTGAACGCGATGCCGAGAGGCACCTTGATGTGGCCGTACATGAAGTCCTCGGCTGCGGCCCGGGGAACGCCGCGTCGGATCGCCTCCTCCATCGCCGCACGGAGGGCCTGGATCAGGGCGATGCCGCAGACCTCGGCCATGGTGGGTTCAAGAATGGCCATCTGCTCGACGGTGACCCGATGGGAGCGGGTGACGGGCCCGTAGAATTTTCGGGCTAGGGCTTCGCCCCGGATGTAATCGGATTCCGGGCCCTGCATCAGGGCACAGACGATCGCCTGCCGGGCGTGGGTGCCACCGAAGAAGTCGTTCAACTCGGCTTCCGTTTGGAAATGCTCGAAGACGCTCGGGTGGCACGGGTGTGTCACGAAGTAGGAGACATCCGGTCGGGTGGGCAGTTCGCCCGCATAGGCCGCGGCCGGGTCTAGGGTGATGACGAGAGTTCCGGATTGAAGGCGCGGCACGACGTCGTGGGCCACACGGCCCAGCACACGGTCAGGGAGCGCGAGGATGGCAATGTCCGCCTCCGCACAGGCGGCATCCCGCGGAACCGGGCTCAATCCGCGCTTCGCGAGATTCTGGAGACCGGATTCTCCGACCTCGACGGCGAGCAGGCGGTACTCCGGGTCAGTGAGCAGGTGATCGATGATGCGGCAGCCCATTTTGCCGCCGGCACCGAAGAGAGCGAGGGACGTAGCCAGCCGACCGTTCATGGGCTGACGTTAGAGGCGGCAGGTCGGATGTCGCTAGGATCGGAACGACGCGCACTAAGACGATTCCGGCAGGGGTCGGCCGGCCGAGACACCCGCCACGACCGACCGACGTTCCACGTCGCGAAGTCCAGGGCCACCTCCTGCCCCCAGTTCCCTTGCTGGGTCTTCATCGATGTCCCGCTCGCGATTCAGTCCCATCCAGTCGGGACGCACATAGTGCGGGGTCAGGATCACCCACTCAGCACCGATCGCTGGGAAGTCATCGCGGAACCGTGGGTCGTGGGTTTGGATCTGCTCCACATTGAGGCCGGCGTCCTTGATGAACTCGGAGACGATCAGGTCGGTTTTGCGGCGAGCACTTTTTCGTGGTCGGGAAATTCAACGCCCGGTTACGGGATTGGAACCTGGGGCCGACCGGAACTAACCTGGGTCCATGCCATTCCACGCCGCCCGAAGCGTCACAGCCTGGTGCCTCGTCCTGGGAATTCTTATCGGATGCGGGTCTGCACAGGCGGATCTGCTTGAGCGACTCGGGCTGCGAAAGAAGTCGGGGATGTTTCAGTCGCTTTCCGAGGATCAGATTGCCAATGGCCTCAAGGAAGCGTTGGACGTCGGGGTCCGGAAGGCGGTCGAAACGCTGGGCCGCTCCGACGGCTTCCTGGGGAATGCGGATGTTCGCATCCCGTTGCCTGCCGGGTTGCAGAAGGTGGAAACGGCCCTCCGCGGCATGGGACAGGACAAACTGGCCGATGATTTCGTGACCTCCATGAACCGTGCAGCGGAGCAGGCGGTCCCTGAAGCCGCCGCCGTGCTGGCGGATTCGGTGAAGCAGATGACTCTGGAGGATGCGCGGACGATTCTGACGTCCACGAACACCGCGGCGACCGAGTATTTCCGGCGCACGAGCCAGACGAACCTGCAGGAGCGCCTCCTGCCGATCGTGAAGGAAGCCACCGCCAAGACGGGCGTCACGGCAGGCTACAAGGAGTTGCTCGAGAAATCGGGACTGAACCGGTCGGGGATTCTCGGGAACCTGAGCCGGTCCTTCCTGGGTAATGACAACCTGGACCTGGATGCCTACGTCACCCGGAAAACGTTGGACGGCCTGTTCGTGAAGATCGCCGAGGAGGAAGTCAAAATCCGCGAAAACCCCACCGCACGAACGACCGAGCTGCTCAAGCAGGTTTTTGGCCGGGTCAAGAAGTAGACGAAATGCCGAGTCCAGCCGCGCCGATGCCCCCAGCCATTCCTGCCAGGTCAGGGCGCCTCGGCGCGAACGCGTACGAAACCGGTGGGCAATGCGCCGGCGGCAGAGGATTGCTGGAAACGCGATTCGCCCGCACCCGTGCCGTCATAGACATTCACCAGGGAGCCGACGCGGAAGATCGACGAGGGGAGAGCCGTCCAGTTCAACAGGTCGGGCGAAGTTTCGACCACGAGGGCGGGCCCGCCTCCTGAGAAGCGCCGGAAGGTGACGGCCAGCGCGGGGCGCCCGCCGGGCCGAACAATGATCGGCTTGAGAAGGGGGCCGGAGCTGGCGTCCTTGGGATTCGAAGCCAGGGCGAACTCCGTCCGGTGATCAATGCCGTCGCCGTCGGTATCGTCCTCCGGTCGGGGGGCAAGCGATTCGAACCAGAACGTCTCCCAGACGTCGGCGAGTCCGTCCTTGTCGGAGTCGATGATCACCGCAGCGTCGAGGAGCAGTTGTTTCAGGGCCTGACGTTTGGCGGGCGAGAGCAGGTCGTTCGCGGTGAGATTGTACCGGGTGATGGGCCGGTTGAAGGCGTCGAGAATCAGGACATCGCGGTAGTCGATGGCCCAGCGTTCCCACACATCCTGCGCCTGAGTGTCCTGCAACCAGGGCAGAATGTTGGAGGGTCGCTGGACGAGGGAATTGTAGGCCTCATCACTGATCCGGTTGACTCCGAGGATCTCAACCCGCAAACCGGGATTGGTTGCGGCGAGTTCACTCTGAATCGTCTGGAGGTGCCCAAACTGGGCACGACAGTAACTTCAACCCGCGGCACCAAAATAGAAGGCCGAGATCTGCAAACGATAGTCCCGGGGTGAGACCGCTTGCCCGTTCCGTGGCGAGTTAGAATTGACGTCGCGGACGAGAAAGTCGGGTTTCGGCTCGAGCGGGGCCTGCGCCACGGCGGGAAGACGGGTCCCCACCGCAATCAGGAGGGCCGCCGCAAGCCCCATCCAGTGGAACCTTCCGTATCGATTTGCGGACGCCGATAAGTCGCGGATGGCCGTGCCTTTCGGCATGCCGACCGTAAGGCGAATGTCCGCTGGAGCGTCACCGGTCATGGCATTCGGGCTGGCTGAGGACCTTCGGCGTCAGGCCACTGTGTTGTCCGGGATGACCCCGTTCTTCGGAACCACCAGGATCCCGTCCCGGATGAAGTAGAGGGGGTGATCGACGTTTTCGGGTTTCCCGGCCGGCGACAGGATGCAGTTCGCGCCGATACGTGCGTTCTTGTCGATGATGGCGTTCTCGATGCGGGTGCCGGGTCCGATGCCGACGGGTGGGCGGCTAGCCTCCCGGTTCTGCTGAATCGAATCCTGCGACTCGTAGTAGTCGTTACCCATCGCGAACACGCGATTCAGGTCGGCTCCTTCCCAGATCAGACTGCGGACGCCGACGACACAATGCCGAAGATTGGCCCGGGTGATGATGCAACCGTCGGCGACGACCGCGTGATCCATGGTGGCGCCGTTGACCTTCGAGGCCGGCAGGAAGCGCGGGCGCGTGAAGATGGGGTGCACCATGTCGAAGAAGTTGAAGCTGGGCAGCTCGGAGGTGAGGTCGATGTTCGCCTCGAAGAAAGAGCGGATGGTTCCTATGTCCTCCCAGTACCCTTGGAACACGTAGGAATCGACCTTCATCTGGCCGATGGCATTCGGGATGATGTGTTTGCCGAAGTCGGTGAAATCGTTGTCGAGCAGGCGGAGCAAGACTTCACGGTTGAACACGTAAATGCCCATGGAGGCCAGGTACGAGTCCTGGTTCCCCTCGATGCCGAGGGCCGCGTTCATCTCCGGCGAAACCTTGAGGGTGTCGAGCACCGCGGGATCCTTGGGCTTCTCCACGAAGCGGACGATCCGGCGATCCCGGTTGACCTGCATGATCCCCAGGGAACTCGCGGCGTCGCGCGGAACCGGGATGGTGGCGATGGTGACGTCCGCCTTGTTCTCCTCATGCTGCCGCAGCACTTTCCGGAAATTCATCCGGTACAGCTGATCGCCACTCAGGATCAGGGCGTAATCAAAATTCTGATTGAGAAAATGGATGATGTTCTTCCGGACGGCATCCGCCGTGCCCTGGTACCAGGAGGTGCTCGAGAAGGTCTGTTCGGCTGCCAGAATGCCCACGAACCCGCCGGAGAAATGGTCGAACGCGTACGACTGGGTGATGTGCCGATGCAGCGAAGCCGAGTTGAACTGCGTGAGCAGGTAGATCCGCTTCAGGCCCGAATTGATGCAGTTCGAGATCGGGATGTCGACCAGTCGATATTTACCGGCCAAGGGAACCGCCGGCTTCGATCGCTCGCGGGTGAGCGGAAACAGACGCGTACCCTGACCACCTCCCATGATGATGGAAAGGGTCCGCTCGGAAATGTCGGGTCGAAGGGGGGGAGGCATAATGGGTGGTTGCTCGACTTGCCGTACGCGCTTCCCTTTCGTAGCATCCGTTCCAGGGGAGGAGCAAGCCAAGGCTCCCCATTGACCTCAAGAATAAGTTTATGTGTGGCATTGTGGGGTACATCGGCCGGCGTTCGTCCGTGCCGATCCTGCTCGAGGGCCTCCGCCGCCTTGAGTACCGGGGCTATGATTCGGCGGGTATCTGCGTCCTGACCGACGACGGTTTGCAGGTGCGCAAGAAGGTCGGGCGCATCGACGCCGGACTTGCCCGCGAATGCGCCGCCGCACCGTTGTCGGGCTCGCCGGGCATAGGCCACACCCGCTGGGCCACTCACGGCCCGCCGTGCGACGACAATTCCCAT